>ERZ1673752.1772-NODE-1772-length-27899-cov-10.053477_pt1 | contig 27899 bp, 22 predicted proteins | sample MGYA00580195_ERZ1673752 | MGnify/ENA primary metagenome ERZ1673752 (study PRJEB41218, sample SAMN15661744) | gut metagenome | host: Homo sapiens | place: Canada: London | collected 2015-08-20/2019-03-30 | study: EMG produced TPA metagenomics assembly of...
GTTTTTAGCAGGATAATATAAATGTGTAATATCTAATCTTAAGTTTATGATGTTGCGCGAAGCAGGTGGATTATAGTTCAAAATGCCTACACGCTGCGTAGACATTTTGAACAGGCTAAAGCCGTATAAAAAACTCCCAGGTATTTTTACCTGGGAGTTTAGAATATAGTGGATGGAGAAGGATTCGAACCGCTTTGGCGTATGACAGAAAAACTCCAGAGCGAATATGCTCTGGAGTAGTAATGGATGGAGAAGGATTCGAACCTTCGAAGGCATCGCCAGCAGATTTACAGTCTGTCCCCTTTGGCCACTCGGGAATCCATCCGTGAACAAATTTATTATATACAAAGAAGAAAGTTTTTGCAAGATATTTTTTCAGTTTTTTTGATATTGTACACGCGAGGGGAATGAAAAAAGAATCAATAACTCATTTTTTTTGCAAAGAGGTAGACGAATGGGGAAAAATCTGCTAAACTACAGACAATGGAAATAGTTAAGGTGTTTCCAAAGATAGGAGGAATTTTATCATGTATGAGTTAGTTAATGCAACAGAAATGCTGAAAAAAGCAAAAGCTGGACATTATGCAGTAGGTCAGTTCAATATCAACAACCTTGAGTGGACAAAGGCTATCCTGCTTACAGCACAGGAACTGAACTCCCCGGTTATTCTGGGCGTTTCCGAAGGCGCTGGTAAGTACATGGCTGGTTATAAGACCGTTGTTGGAATGGTTAAAGGTATGATGGAAGAGCAGAAGATCACTGTTCCGGTTGCACTTCACCTGGATCACGGTTCATATGAAGGATGCCTGAAATGTGTTGAGGCTGGATTCTCATCCATCATGTTCGACGGTTCTCATTACCCGATCGAAGAGAACGTTGCTAAGACTAAAGAACTGGTTAAGATCACAAGAGAGCATGGAATGTCCTTAGAGGCAGAGGTTGGCTCCATCGGTGGTGAGGAAGATGGCGTTATCGGTATGGGCGAGTGCGCAGATCCTAAGGAATGCAAGATGATCGCTGATCTTGGTATCGATTTCCTGGCAGCAGGCATCGGTAACATTCATGGTAAATATCCAGCTAACTGGAAGGGCTTAAGCTTTGAGACTCTGGATGCAATCCAGCAGCTTACAGGTGATATGCCGTTAGTACTTCACGGTGGTACAGGTATTCCTACAGACATGATCAAGAAAGCTATCGACCTTGGAGTTTCCAAGATCAATGTTAACACAGAGTGCCAGCTTTCTTTCGCAGAAGCTACACGTAAATACATCGAGGAAGGCAAAGATCAGCAGGGTAAAGGATATGACCCACGTAAGCTTCTTGCACCTGGCTTCGATGCAATCAAGGCTACTGTTAAAGAGAAAATGGAAATCTTCGGATCCGTTGGAAAAGCCTGAATATGATTTTTCTCCGCACATGCGGAACGAGAAAGGGGACTGCGCAAGCAGTCCTCTTTTGCGTATATGAGGTGTTTCACAGACTGCTTTTTCCAATAGGTTCTGGCTTGTGACCCGAATTATTATTCAAAGTCTGGATCTGATAAAAATTGTAATGTTTTGTACAAGTTGCGACAAAATGTCCATATTCAAATATCACTCTCTAAAAAAATGAACATGTTTCTTGATTTTTTATCATGGTTTTTTAACAGAAAAATCAGTATTATATAAACATCTTAAGAAACGGTTCTCAAAGAAAAGGAGAGTAAAATTATGAAGATGAGAAAAATCGCAGCAATGGGACTTAGCGCAGTTATGGCAGCTTCTATGGTACCAGCATTACCAGTTATGGCTGATGATGCATCTGGAAAGGTTTACTACTTAAACTTCAAACCAGAGCAGGATGAAGCATGGCAGAATCTGGCAGCAAAATATACAGAAGAGACAGGTGTTCCGGTAACAGTTGTTACAGCAGCTTCCGGACAGTATGAGACCACACTTCAGTCTGAGATGGCTAAGAGTGATGCTCCTACACTTTTCCAGGTAAACGGACCTGTAGGACTTAAGAACTGGAAGGATTATTGCTATGATCTGTCCGGATCTGATATCTACTCACAGCTTACATCTGATGCTTACACTGTAAAAGACGGTGATGCAGTTGATGGTATTGCATACGTAATCGAGTCCTATGGACTGATCGTAAACAAAACCTTACTGGAAAAAGCAGGCTACACAGTAGATGACATCAAGAGCTTTGATGATCTGAAGAAGGTTGCTGATGACATCCAGGCAAGAAAAGATGAGCTTGGAGTGAAAGGTGCTTTCACAAGCGCTGGTATGGACGGATCCTCTGACTGGAGATTCAAAACACACCTTGCAAACCTTCCAATCTACTATGAGTATCAGGCAGATGGCATCGATGATACAGATGCAATCAAGGGAACATACCTTGATAACTATAAGAACGTATTTGATCTTTACATTACAGATTCTACCTGCGATGGAGCAGAGCTTTCTGCTAAGACAGCAGATGACTCCCGTAACGAGTTCATCAACGGTGATGCAGTATTCTATCAGAATGGTTCCTGGGAATATGGCGAACTGTCCAAGACATACAGCGATGATGAACTGGCTATGATCCCGATTTACTTCGGTGTTGATGATGAGAACGAAGGTCTTGCAACTGGTACAGAGAACTTCTGGTGTGTAAACAAAGAAGCTTCTGAAGAAGATATTCAGGCAACACTTGATTTCATGAACTGGTGTGTAACTTCTGAGGATGGAACAAAGGCTATGTCAGAAGACATGGGCTTTACAATTCCTTTCAAAACAGCACAGGAGTCCACAAACGTATTTGTAAAACAGGATGCAGAGTATACAGCAGCTGGCCTTACACCTGTATCATGGAACTTCACAACAATGCCATCTGAAGAGTGGAAGAACGGTCTTGGTACAGCGCTTACATTATATGCAGCAGGAAGCGGTTCCTGGGATGATGTAGTTTCCGCATTCGTTGACAATTGGGCAACTGAGAAAGCTCTTTCCGAATAATCGTAACAGGTAATAAATTTCTTTCCAACAGCATATAATATGTCCGGAAGAAATTCAGGACATAATATAGAATGGTGAACAGGGTGGGGAGGCGAAATACAGCCTCCCCATTTTAATGGGAAAATGATGTAATGTTTTGGGGTGGCGGATAACCTTCCGCAAAGGTGTCATAACAGGAAAAGGAGGAGTGAAAAATGGTAGGAAAATCTCTGAAAAAATGGTGGCCGGTATTTGTTCTGCCAACATTGGCTGCATTTATTATAGGTTTCTTATGGCCGTTTATCTGGGGTATTTATCTTTCATTTTGCAAATTTTCAACTGTAAAAGATGTAGTCTGGGTTGGACTTTCCAACTATCAGAAAATTTTTATCGGCGGTGACTTCAGTCATGCATTCTGGCTGACCGTTGTATTCGCATTTGTTTCCAGTATTCTGATTAATGTGTTGGCATTTTCCATTGCATTGGCTTTGACAAAAGGCTTCAAAGGAACAAACGTGTTCCGTACTGTATTCTTCATGCCGAACCTGATCGGTGGTATTGTACTTGGTTATATCTGGCAGACACTGTTAAACGGTCTGCTTTCCATGTGGGGACAGCCTCTTCTGAAGTTGTCTGCAACAAATGGTTTTATTGGAATGATCATCCTGTTGTTATGGCAGCAGATTGGATATATGATGATCATTTATGTGGCTGGTCTTAATAACGTATCTCCGGATCTGATTGAGGCCGCACAGATTGATGGCGCAACCGCATCACAGATCCTGTTTAAAATCAAGATTCCGATGATCATGCCATCTGTTACAATTTGTACATTCCTTACTCTTACAAACGGATTCAAGATGTTCGACCAGAACCTTTCCCTTACAGGCGGAGATCCTGGAAAACAGTCACAGTTACTGGCACTGAACATTTACGATACATTCTACGGACGAAGCGGCCCTGCATGGAAGGGGATCGGCCAGGCAAAAGCAGTTGTATTCTTTGTACTGGTTGTTGTGATCGCGTTGATCCAGCTTCGTGCAACATCATCTAAGGAGGTGCAGGCATAATGGCAGATAAGAAAAAAAGTATTATCCCAACTATAATTCTTTCCGTAATTTCAATTATCTGGATCTACCCGATTGTTATGATCCTGTTTAACTCCTTAAAAGTGGAGTCCGCAATTACTACATCTGGTGTTTTCCAATTTCCTACATCTGAGACCTGGAACGGAATCCAGAACTTTATAGCCAGCGTCACACAGATGGATTTCCTGAAATCCTTCTGGTACAGCCTTGTGATCTCAGTTATGTCTGTTGTTTTGATTCTGCTTTGCTGCTCTATGTGCGCATGGTACATTGTACGTGTAAACGGCTTGCTTTCCAAGGTTCTGTATTACCTTTGCGTATTCAGTATGGTTGTTCCTTTCCAGATGGTTATGTTTACCCTGGCAAAAACAGCAGATACTTTGAAACTGAATAATCCATACACCATTTGCATTGTTTACCTTGGATTTGGTGCCGGACTTGCAGTATTTATGTTTACCGGTTTTGTAAAAGGAAGCCCGCTGGAAATTGAGGAAGCTGCCATGATTGATGGATGCAGTCCTTTGCAGGTTTTCTTTAAGATCTTGATTCCGATTTTGAAACCAACCATTATCTCTACTGCAATTCTGGAGCTGATGTGGGTATGGAACGATTATCTTCTTCCAACACTGGTTCTGGATATTAAGAAGTATAAAACAATTCCAATGGCAATCCAGTATTTCCGTGGAAGCTATGGTCATGTGCAGATGGGACCGATGATGGCAAGTATTATGATCGACATTATCCCGATTATTGTTGTATATCTGGTTTGCCAGAAATATATTATCGAGGGAGTTGTTGCAGGTGCAGTTAAGGGTTGATTCCTTTGGGTAAAAGAACGGTTTTTACCTGAGAAATTTGGAGATTATTCCCTTTTCAATATGATACCAGAATGTTAAAATAAAGATAGTTCTTTGCAGAGATGCGAGGGGCTATCTTTATCTTTATATAAGATTTCATGTGCGCCAGACAGAAAAAATGGGGCGAGGCAACAGGCGATATGAAATTTCTGATTTTTCTGACAGGCGGACATAAATGACAGTTGGAAGAGTTGTCCCGGTGTTAAATATAATAAAAGATCGGAGTACCAATATGTACAGAGTTTTGATAACAGACGATGAGAAAATTGAGCGGGAGGGAATTAAATTCCTTCTGGCACAGGAAGAGGGAGAATACGAGATTCATGAGGCTGCCAATGGCAGGCAGGCACTGAATGTATTGCGAAGTGAAGAGATTGATTTTCTTTTAACAGACATAAAAATGCCTCATATGGACGGTCTGGAGCTGGCAGGCAAGGTCAGAGAAGAGTATCCCAATCTCCCAATCGTAATTTTTAGTGGATACAGTGATTTTGCTTTTGCCCAGGAAGCCATGCGCTATGGAGTAAAGGATTATGTGCTGAAGCCAGTTGATCCGGATACCTTCCACACAACTATCGGGAAAGTAAAAACAGAGCTCCAAAGTATCCGGTCCAAGAAGCAGAAGGAAGAGAAAGGGAAGAATTTTCTTCTTCAGTATTTTCTTCAGACTTACCTGTATTCCGGAAATGAGGAAGTGTTGAAAAAGGCTGGGGAGATTTTAGATGAATCTAACTGGGAGCAGTGGCACTGTGCAATTCTTATCGAATCAGATAAGGCATTTTTTGACAATGTTCCAGATAATATTGATGAGGAACTGATGCAGGGATTGCACCGGAATTTCTTTTACCTGAATCTGAATACCAGACAGTCTGTGCTGTTTTTTTCTGATGTGTACTGCGATTATCAGCTGGTTGCCAAGCATTTATATGACATTTTGAAGCAGAATTACTCTGCAAGTTTTCACCTTGCAGTGAGCAGCCGGTTTGAAGGGCATGAGGCGCTGCCTGAAATTATGTCCCAGCTGGAGCAGACCATGGAGGAGAAATTTTATCATCCAGATGTGCATGTGTTTAATAATGAGGCCTCTGACAGCCAGCCGGTGAATGCGGAGACACAGGATTCCCGTCTGATGGAGAAGATTTCCGAAGACATTTCCCGCAAAGATGTGGAGCAGCTGAAGAAGCATTTTGAGTGTCTGGTGAAGAAATATGAGAATGATACCCGTTTCTCTGCCATGTATGTGAAATTTGTTTTTTCCAATGTGATCCAGGAGCTTTTTCAGGAAAATCAGTTCTCTGAGGAGCGGAAGCTGGATCATGAGGTAGAGCGGCTGTACAGTTGTACCGATCTGAAGCAGATCCTTGCAATCACCCAGGAGAATATTAAGGAGTACGAGGAGTTTCTGGAGCGTTCCCTGAGTGATTCCAGAGATGAAGTTGCTTCTGTGAAGAATTATATTTACCAGCACTATGCGGAGGATTTAAGTCTTGAGACATTGGCGGAGAAGGTGTATTTGTCTTCTGGCTATCTCAGCTTTATTTTTAAAAAAGAGACTGGTATGAACCTGAACCGCTTTATACGTGTGGTTCGGATGGAAAAGGCGAAGGAGCTTTTGTGTAATTCCAATATGAAGGTGGCACAGGTCAGTGAACAGGTAGGAATCCCCAATGTTTCTTATTTCTGCAGAAGTTTCAGGGAATATTATGGAAGCAGCCCGGAGTCCTATCGGAAAGAAACCGGTGAAGAGGATGAAAATACCGGCAGTCATAAAGAATAAATTTGAGAATATGAAATATCGTCATAAGCTGACTATTCTTCTTGTGACAGCCAGCCTGGTTCCCATGATCCTGCTTGTATTGTATAGTCATGACCGCATGAGCAGTCTGCTCCGGGAAAAAGAAATGGAGGATATGTCTTCCATTCTGGAACAGACCGGAGAGGGAATCGACAGCCAGATAGAAGTTTTTTCCAGTCTTCTGAATTATCTCACTTATTCCCCGGATATTGAGGATCTGATCACTGAGAAAAATATGGATAATTATCAAGCGTATATAAAATATACAGAAGTAGCAGATCCTCTTTTGTCTGTACCAAAGTCTTATCATGATGCCATTATACAGATCCAGTTGTTTGCAGAAAGCATTAAAGTGCGCCATGAGTATACACTTGTGCCTTTGTCAGAGGTGGATAAGGAGTGGTAGTATGACAAACTGGAAGAGGATGTGTCTGTGCAGTGGGTGGTGGACAGCCAGATACCGGAGATTGCAGCTGTAAGGCGGATTTATACTGGCAGAGAGCAGACAGCAGTTCTTTGCGTTACACTGGATTATAATAAGATTTTTCAGCCCTTTGAAAAGATTATTTCTGCAGAATCCGGGGGCATGATCCTGGATAAAGGGGGAAATGTTCTGTTTCAGAAGGAAATGCTGGGTGAAAAGGAAGAAAAGGATTCGGGAGAGGCTGTCTCCAGGGAGTTTCTGGAGTCCGGGCAGGGAGATTATGCTTTTGTAAACCGGAAGAACGCGGCTTGCGGATGGATTTTTTATCTGTATAAGCTGCAATCAGCAGTGGACAGCTCTGTGTCAGGAATCCTGGTCAGCGAGATTCCCCTGATTACGGCCTGTGTAGCCATAATTCTGGTGTTGGGACTTTCTTTTTCCAGACTTTTTACCAGAAAGATCGAGGAGCTTACCGATAACATGAACCGGGTAAACCAGGGGAGCCGTGAGGTTACGGTGGACAGCAATGCTGGAGATGAAATTGGCCTTCTGGTGCGCAGCTTCCGAAGCATGATGGACGAGATCAATCGTCTGATCCATGAGGTTTATGAGAATAAGATTGCGTTGAAAGAGTTTGAACTGAAGGCACTGACTGCCCAGATCAACCCTCATTTTTGTATAACTCCCTGTCTGTTATCAACTGGATGGCTATTCGAAGCAATCAGAGGGAAATCAGTAAGGTTACTTTGTCCTTATCTATGTTCTACCGGACTGCTTTGAGTAAGGGGCAGGATATGGTAACTGTGGATAACTGTATTCAGAATATTAAGGCGTATCTGGATATCCAGCTGGTGATGCATGACAATGATTTTCAGGTGATCTGGGACATTGACCCGGAGGTGAAAGGAGATATTGTGCCTAAATTGCTGCTGCAGCCTGTTGTGGAGAATGCATTGGAGCATGGGCTGGACATGAAAGAAGAAGGAGAGAAGATTCTGAAACTGTTTTTTGTAAAGGACGGTGAGGACGTGCTTCTTGCTGTGGAGGATAATGGACCAGGAATGGAACAGGAAGAGGCAGATAAGCTGGTAACTTACAAGGCTTCCGGATATGGTCTTAAAAATGTCAATGACAGAATGCAGCTTCTTTATGGGATGGAGTACGGAATCAAGGTGTTTAGCCAGATTGATCAAGGCACCAGGGTAGAAATGAGAATTCCAAGAGAAAAAGCGGATGAGGAGGCTGTGGCAGCCGGAGAGTTTTCTACGAAAAAGTTTTTGCAGGAACCGGAAGAAGACACAGAGGACACAACAGGAAAGAAAGGTGGAAAAAGTGAAGAAAAAAAATAGAATTCTGGTATTGGGACTGACTTTTTCCATGTTGATTTCGTCTGGTTCATTGACTGGCTGTGATAGCGCAGTTGGAAATATGGGAAAAGAGACAACGGGTGTGGAATACGAAGAAGCAGATTATGAGCTTTCTGAGGAATCATGCAGTGATTCCGGAATTGATGCAGCTGACCCAGGCACTGTAGACAACGAGACGGAAAAGACAGCAGAAAACAGAACGGATGCAGAGAAAAGTACAGAAACAGAAGAATCCCAGACAGATAATTCTACAGATAGCGGATTGTGGAAAAAAGCTTCCACAACTCCGTATGGAAAGTACCCGGAGCTTGTGACTTATACTTTAGGACAGATGAGCGGTGCCAATAATTCCAATCTTCCAGCAGGAAATACCTACGAAGACAGCGCTTATACCAGATATCTGAAAGAGATTCTGAACGTGCAGAATGAAAATGCCTATATGGAGCGGGAGGATCGCTACGACGAGTAGGTGAATGTGCTGGTAAATGATCACACTTTGCCGGATGTACTGGTGGTTTCAGACAGGGAGACTTTAAATGTTCTTGTGGAAAATGACATGGTGGAGGATCTGACTGAGGTTTATGCAAACTGTACCTCCCCGAGAATCAAGGCCATGTATAACAGCTATGGTCCCCAGCTTCTCGGTGCAGGAACCTTTGATGGTAAGCTGATGGCGCTTCCGGAAGCAGTAATCGACCACGGTCCCTGTCTTTTGTGGATGAGAAAGGACTGGATGGATCAGCTGGGTCTTGCAGAGCCAGAGACTCTGGAAGAGGCTATGGATATTATCCAGGTTTTTCAGGAAAACAGGATGGGAGCAGAGGAAGGGGAAGATCCTGTGGGACTTGTGTGTGATACCAATTTTGTGTCTACTACCAGTCAGAATTATTCGGTGGAACCTGTTTTTGAAAAATTTTATTCTTATCCAAGAAGATGGATCAAGGACAAAGACGGGGAAATTGTCTATGGTTCTTTGACAGAGGAGACCAGATCTGCCGTTGCTTATTTGCGTGAGCTATATGAAAGAGGGATACTGGATCAGAACTTTGCCCTGCGTGCTCAGAATAATCTCCGTGATCTGGTAGTGGAAGGTAAATGCGGTGCGTTTTTTGGACTTTGGTGGGCACCGAATAATCCGCTTATGGATGTGGCTGAGAATGATCCGGAAGCAGACTGGGAGCCTTATTACCTTACTGCTGAATATCAGGAAAAAGACAACGTTTATGCTTCTTTTCGGGACAACAAATATGTGGTTGTGAGAAAGGGCTACGAACATCCGGAAATTGTAATGAAAATTATCAGTGTTCTGTTTGATTACAGCCGGTTCGAAGATGAGGAAAATGCGGATGAGATCAACAGCTATTTTGCTTTGAATGTGGACCCTACAGCCAGACCGCTGGTTATTAATGTGGATTATAATGAGGCAATTTATAATGTTACGAAGGATATCAGGAGAGTAATGTCCGGCAAGCAGAAGGCAAGTAATTTAAGCGCACTGGAGAAGTCTTACTATGATGCCTGTATGAAGTATTTGAGCGGGAAAAATGTAACTGTAGAGGACTGGGCTGCGTACAAGTCCAGAATTTCAGCAGTGGGCGTGCTGGTTGACGGCCATTATAGTTCGGTGCGCAGAACATATCTGGTTGATTCGGATGGAGAGATTCCCAACATGCTTGCTTCCCTGGAGAAAAATGCCTTTATTCAGATGATCATGGGAGAGCAGCCCATGGATTACTTTGATACCTTTGTGGAAGAGTGGTATGACCAGGGGGGAAGGGAACTGACCGAGAAGATCAGAGAGGAGAATTCGTAATTTATGCGAGAAGAATTATTTAAGAATTGTACCTTATGCCCCCGGAAGTGTAATGTGAATCGTCTGGAGGGCAAAAGAGGATATTGTGGCATGGACAGTACTATAAGGGCTGCCCGTGCCGCTCTTCATATGTGGGAGGAACCTTGTATTTCAGGAAAAAAAGGATCAGGGGCTGTTTTTTTCTCTGGCTGCGGCTTGCGGTGCTGTTTCTGCCAGAACCGGGATATTGCCATTGGGGATTCCGGAAAAGAAATTTCAGTGGAGCGGCTTGCTGAAATTTTTCTGGAATTGCAGGAAAAAGGGGCGGCAAATCTGAATCTGGTCACTGGGGCTCATTATGTGCCGCATATTATTTCGGCGTTGGAGCTGGCCAGAGGAAAGGGAATGAATCTTCCAGTCGTGTACAATTCCAGTGGGTATGAGAGCGTGGAAACTATCCGGAGACTGGATGGTTATGTGGATGTATATCTGCCAGATATGAAATATATGGAGCCTGAATTGGCTGCTGCTTTTTCCAACGCAAGGGATTATCCGCAGGCGGCGCAGAGTGCAATTGCCGAAATGATGCGTCAGACCGGTTCCTGTCAGTTTGCGGAGGATGGATATATAAAACGCGGGACAATTGTTCGTCATCTGATTTTGCCAGGGCATACCAAAAATTCTATTGCAGTATTGAAATATCTGTACCGGACTTATGGGGAGGATATTTTTATCAGCGTAATGAACCAATATACGCCTGTCTGGAAGAATGAGAAATTTCCGGAACTGAATCGGAAAGTGACCAGACGAGAGTATGAAAAGGTGCTGGACGCTGCCATTGAGCTTGGAATTGAAAATGGCTATTTTCAGGAAGGGGAGACCGCGGAGGAAAGTTTTATACCGGCGTTTGATTATGAAGGGGTATGAAAGAAAAAGTATTATGCACGAATCCGATGATATAGTTCCAGAGGATATTTGTGGTGACTTTGAAGTTGAGTAAACGAACAATTGGCATGGGGAGAAAAAGCCTGCTGACTACTGTTTTGAAGCTGCCCAGCAATTGCCGGGCAGTATTAGAGCGTGTTTAAAAAAGGTTTTCTGTGAGATGTGTATTGCTGTTACGGTTATCTTTATGACCAGCAGCATATGCTATTTTGCTTCAGGTGCACAGCTTGCAGAGCAGGGATTGTCAAAGCCTGGATTGAAAGCGTAGAAGTTTTTAGCATCCAATTGTTCCTGGATGGAGCGAAGTGCTTCACCAAATCGCTGGAAATGTACCACTTCCCTTGCACGCAGGAAACGGATAGGATCAGCAACTTCCGGGATATTTCGTACTACACGGAGAATATTGTCATAAGTGGAGCGTGCTTTCTGTTCTGCTGCAAGGTCTTCAAATAGATCCGTGATTGGATCACCTTTACTCTGGAATTCGCAGGCATTAAATGGAACACCCCCTGCTGCCTGTGGCCACACGCCAACTGTGTGGTCAATATAATATGGTCCCAGCCCGGAATTCTCAATTTCTTCCATAGTGAGGTCACGGGTAAGCTGGTGAACCATGGTGGAAACCATCTCCAGATGTGCCAGTTCTTCAGTACCGATATCATTAAGCACAGCTGCAGAGGTTCGGTTTGGCATGGTAAAGCGCTGGGAGAGATAGCGCATAGAAGCACCGATTTCTCCATCCGGGCCACCATACTGGCTCATAATGAACTGAGCCAGCTTCGCATTTGGCGTTTTGATATTGATTGGATACTGCAATCTTTTTTCATAATTCCACATAAACTGTCACACTCCTTCCTTTTCCCATGGAAATGGCTGCTGAGACCATTTCCATGCATTTTCACTGCTTACAGCTGCATTGTCGATGGTCAGAGGACCGTACTTCTCAGCATATTCGGCCATCAGCTGGTTGCGACGGTCAGAAATATCGGAAAAATAGCGCAATGCTTTTTGATCCTCAGGGTGAGTGTCCAGATAAAGAAGCATGTCATTGACAGCGAAACTAACCTCATTGATCTGCTGTAAAAAAGAGCATCTTGGGGAAGGCTGATTTCTCCTCATCTTCGAATACCTCTCTTTCCACAGAATGGTTTACAAAGCTGTGGGAAAATAGTGCCCACAGACAAGGCATAGTCAAGATCATAGGCTGAAGTGAAATTCTGATATGGGACATAGGCCATTGCTGGTGTCAGGTGTTTCAGGTGCTCATACATATTATCTGTTTTTGATGAAATTGGTTTAGCGCAGGGGCAATTTGGTGTTTGGGAAATTGACGGATTGTATGAAGGTTTCACAGGTATGACATCACCGGAAGTTTTATATGGTCTGGTACAGTCAGAGGACTCACAATTCATTTCGCTGCAAGAAGTATTTCGCTGCATTTGCGACAGTGGAGCGGGAGAGAAATTCATCATCCCGCAGGTTCTATTATAAGGGCGGCAGCCCGAACGGTTCATCTGATAATTTTCCATAAACAGATCCTTTCCTTATTCCGTAAGGTCTTTCCCTTTATTCTATGTAAAAATATATAAATGTGTTTATATAAGAGAATGTAATAGTTACGTATACTGTTGCTGGTGGTGCAGTGAAAAGAACTGAAGGTATTTTTTATTATGGCTTTGGTTTTAAAAGATACACATGCACAAAATAAATCAGTGAGGGAATCAGAAAGACAAGATTTACACCGCCAGCCAGAAATTCAGGAACGTTGCCTGCTCCTTGAAATGTAAATCCAAGGAAAAGGTATAGTGCTCCAGCTAAAGTACTTAATATCCAGTTCTCCCAGCCAAACCAGCCAAGAAGCCCAGCAAGAATCAGGGAAAATTCCCGATAATACTGCATATAAGTATCCGCAGAAAATGGAAAAACATTTCTTAGAAGATAACATCCAAATAGGATTCCAAGAATATTCATCGCTCTCATTATTTCAAAAATCAGACTTGTACTCTTTAACATAGAGCAGTTGTCCCATAGCTTTACATCTAATTTATTGGCTGCGCTGATAGCTGCTTTGGTGAAAGTGCCATTTGTCATAACGATGCAGCGGTCGCAGTCATAGTATTTGCCCCCGGCATAGACCTCCTGCACGGCTTTATTCCCAACTGGATAAGAATAATATTTGCATTGAACTGCATATTTGGAAAAATGTTTGTAGGCAATGATGTCGACACCCTGGTCACCACTTTTTTTTGTAACTTCTACATGGTGAAATCCCTTTCGACGCAGCATTCGGGCGCATTTATATTCAAATTTGTGTCCGTTCATCTGGTAAAATCCCTTATTTTGAGTTATTGTTTCGTTTTTTTATACAAAAACAGCAGAAATCGTTTCATGATTTTTTCAAAAGTCTTTCACACTTTTATCACATTTGTTTCGTATATTATTAACTGTAGAAAGCACCAAGTCTTTCTTAATTTAATATTTTTCTTTTTCATACGCGCCGGTGCGAAAGCACCGGCCTCCTTCCATTTCTGGGGAAAATATCCTGGTTATAAAGTTAACTGCGAAAGCCGAATTCGGGAAAATGAAATAAAAGTATATTTATAGAGATAAAGTCATTGTACTACATATGAAATAAAAAGTAAACACCTGTTCGAATAATACAAAGAGATTGTTATTGGTTTATTACCGTTCACTGGTAACGTTCCGAGAGACGTTTTTTGTGAACAAAATTCACAGTTAACTTTCAAACAGGCTCTAAGATTTACTGTAAGAAAATGACTATTTCCAAAAGCATACAGTAGTGCTATAATAGCAGTGTTTAGAATGTTAGGGGCAGACTCATTTTTTGTCTGTGACCTGACATTTTCCTATTATTTATATATTTGGAGGAGTTATGCAAATTATAATTGTCGGGTGTGGAAAAGTTGGACGTACACTTGCAGAGCAGCTTCAGGAAGAGGATACTGATATAACTCTGATCGATATCAATCCGGACAGGATTAATGAGATTACAGATGAAGTAGATGCTATGGGCGTTGTTGGAAATGGAGCAAGTATCAATACTCTTATGGAAGCGGGAATTGAGAACGCAGACATTCTTATCGCAGTTACTGTATCAGATGAGATGAACCTTCTATGCTGTCTGATCGCCCAGAAGACTGGTCACTGCCACACAATTGCCCGTGTGCGTAATCCGATTTACAGTAAGGAGATCGGTTTTATCAAGGAGCGTCTGGGCGTAACCATGATCATCAACCCGGAACTGGCAGCGGCACAGGAGATTTCAAAACTTCTGCGTTTTCCATCCGCCATAAAGATCGATACTTTTGCCAGAGGCAAGGTAGAACTTCTGAAATTTAAAGTAATGCCTGAATTTGAACTGGATGGAAAGAGCATTCAGCAGATTACTGAGCACTTTCGCTGCGATATTCTTTTCTGCGCTATTGAGGGAAAAGATTATACTACCATTCCAGGCGGTACCAATGTGATCCGGAATGGAGATGTGATTTCTATTCTTGCTACCCCGCAAAATGCAGCAGCTTTCTTTAAAAAGATTGGCTTGAAGACCCATCAGGTAAAGAACACCGTGATCGTAGGAGGCGGAACTATTTCTTATTATCTTGCCAAGGCCCTGCTTGCCATGAAGATCAAAGTCAAGGTAATTGAGAAAGATAAGAACCGCTGTGAGTTCCTAAGCGAAGAACTTACAGATGCTACGATTATTAACGGTGACGGCACAGACCGTTCCCTTCTTCTGGAAGAGGGGCTGGAAAGTGCTGAGTCCTTTGTAACTTTGACTAATATGGATGAGGAGAATATTTTCCTTTCCCTTTTCGCAAAGACTATTTCGAATGCCAAGCTGGTTGCCAAGGTAAACAGACTTGCCTATGACGATATTATTGACAGTCTGGACATCGGAAGTGTTATTTACCCGAAATACATTACTGCAGATTATATTTTGCAGTATGTAAGAGCAACTCAGAATTCCATTGGAAGTAATGTGGAGACCTTGTATCACATTCTGGATGGAAAGGCAGAAGCCCTGGAATTTAAGATCTGTGATAATTCACCTATTGTAGGAAGGACATTGTCCGAACTGAATCTGAAGAAGAATCTTCTGGTTGGATGTCTTTACCGGGATGGCAGTGTGCGCATTCCCCGTGGACATGATGCCCTGGAAATTGGAGACAGAGTTGTAATTGTTACCACTAACAGAGGTCTTCGTGATATCAACGATATACTTGCAAAGTAAAGGAGTCCGGACATGAATTATTCCATGATATCTTATATTCTTGGCTGGATCTTCAATTTTGAAGCGGCATTTATGATTTTGCCAGGAATAACAGCAATCATTTACCGGGAAAAAAATGGTCTGGCATTTCTGATCACGATGCTGATCTGCCTGACAATCGGAATTCCGCTTACCAGGAGAAAAAGAAAAAGCAAAGTATTCCATGCCAAAGAGGGTGCTGTTACAGTTGCTCTCAGCTGGCTGGTACTCAGTATTGCAGGAGCGCTTCCTTTTATTATTTCTGGAAGTATTCCCCATCCTATAGATGCAATATTTGAGACTGTTTCCGGTTTTACCACGACTGGAGCCAGTATTTTGAGTGATGTGGAGGCTCTGTCTCACTGTATGCTGATCTGGAGAAGCTTTACCCACTGGATTGGCGGAATGGGAGTACTGGTATTTATTCTCTGCCTGCTGCCTCTTACCGGTGGATACCACATGAATCTGATGAAAGCAGAGAGCCCGGGACCGTCTGTCAGCAAATTGGTGCCGAAGGTACAGTCCACAGCCAAGATTTTGTATACCATATACATTATTCTGACTGTTGTGGAGATTATTTTCCTTCTCATTGGAAAAATGCCTCTGTTTGATACATTGTGCCTTAGTTTTGGTACCGCAGGTACTGGTGGTTTTGGTATCAAAAATGACAGTATTGCAAGCTACAGCACGTATAATCAGGTGGTGATTACGGTCTTTATGATTCTTTTTGGAATCAACTTTAATGCCTATTATCTGCTTCTGACGAAAAAAGTAATGCAGGCAGCCAAGAATGAAGAGGTACGTTACTATCTGGGGATTATTGGCTTGGCCATTGTAGCTATCGCTATTAATACAAGAGAAATGTTCACAAGCTTTGGAAGAGCTTTCCAGCAGGCTGCTTTCCAGGTGGGATCCATCATTACGACTACTGGATATGCTACCACAGATTTCAATGTGTGGCCGGTATTTTCCAAGACCATTCTGGTTATCCTTATGTTTGTGGGAGCCTGTGCAGGAAGTACAGGCGGCGGTATCAAGGTATCCCGTCTTCTGATCCTGTGTAAATCTGCACGCAAGGAACTGCAGCTGTATCTGCACCCAAATGCAGTGAAGAAAATCAAGATGGATGATAAGGCGATTCCCCATGAGGTGGTGAGAGCTACAAACATGTTCCTGTTTGTGTATATTATGATTTTTGTTATTTCACTGTTGATCATAAGTCTGGACAATCTGGATATGGTTTCCAATTTCACTGCGATCGCAGCCACTTTGAATAATATAGGACCTGGGCTTGGAGCTGTGGGACCTACCGGGAACTTTAATACGTATTCTTATATTTCTAAGGGTGTTATGATCTTTGATATGCTGGCAGGAAGGCTTGAAGTATTCCCGCTGTTACTTTTGTTTAAGAGAGATACCTGGAGAAAGTTCTGAAAACTGACAAATAAAAAACTCCTCAAATTAACACGCTCTAAAGAATGTTAATTTGAGGAGTCTTTATTTGCGTAAGCAACGAACAGGAGCCTGTTTGGTCTTACTTGTCCATAGTATAAGGCTCATCTGCCGGATATCCTCCTGCCGCTTTCTGCATTCCACGCGGCAGTGCATCCTTGGAAGTACGCCAGTCCGCATCTTTATTGCGGTAATCAAACTTATCGCAGAACCAGTCCAGATCATCAGAAAGCCTTTGCATATTCTGCTCCATCATTGGGAAAAGGATAGTGTAAAAGGCTTTTTTCTCTTTATCAGATAAAGCACTTTCAGCTGTTTCAACCAGATCTCCGAAATGGGGAATGCAAAATCCCTTACAGGTTTCAAAAAGCGGGAGAAATTCCTGATTTTTTTTAAACAGTTCAAAAAAAGTATTCAGATATCTTGCGTAGGTATCTTTATAAAAATTGCAGATATAGCAGGTATCTTCCTGTTCTTTTACCCATGTGCCAAGAGAAGTCTTCGGTGCATCTGTATCTGTGTTTCTCTTCTTAAATCTGGAAAAAACGGAAGCCCTGGAAGGGGCGAAAATCCTGATTTGTTCATGAAGCTCTTTTGTTTTGTACTGAAAATGGGTTTTCAGAATCAGCCCTGTACCCAGACGGTTTCCGTAGTCATACATTTTCTTATAGTGTGTACGGCAAAAGCCCATTTTATCAGTTTCTGCCCGTACATCATCTTCCATATAAGATGCACCGGCACCTAAAACGAAATCCATGGCATGCTGTTCCAGCTGGCGCTCCACAAAACAGAAAGGGCATTCGTCCTCTGCTTTAAAAGCATCCATCAGGGGAATGGTATATAATTTTTCTTTCATCTGTAAGGTCTCCTTCAGGATTTTAATGTATAAGTCTATAATTTTTCAACATCTGCTCCATGGATAAATGCCTGCAAAATACAGTCTATCGTCCGATGAAGATAAGGACGGTATTCAGCAAGACAGACTGGCTGGGAGTGAAGAATACAGCTGTAACTTGTGGAACTTACCAGTTCAATAATGGTAAAAAGAAGCAGCTCCGGGGAATCATACTGTACATCAGATTGATCCAGAAGATTGAGATATTCCTGAAAAAATGGAAAATCATCGTCATCTGCCTGTTCCTGAAACGCATCCTTAAAAACTCCCCAGGACAGATTCTTGGAAATAAAGCCAAGCAGACTACTCTCGGTTTCCAGCCTGTCCAGAATATTATCTACAATAAAGTGAAGCTGAGCAGTGAAACCGGTAATGTGGGAGGCTTCCAGAGCGTCATGTGCCTCGGAAAAAAGTTCGCCGGCTTTATGTGAAATCAGCTTATTTCGAATGTCATATTTATCTTTAAAATAGAGGTAAAAAGTTCCTTTCGCAACTCCTGCATTTTCCACAATATCGGAAATGGTTGTCTTGGCAAGCCCCTTAGTGGTAAAGAGTTCAAAGGCAGTGTTGTACAGAGCACTTTTCTTCCTTTTTTTATTTAACTCCAGTTTTCCCATGCCAGTTCCTCCTAAGCTTATATCTGTCAGACATTCTATAAATAAAAGTTTACTGTCTCTTCCAGCAGCAATAAAAGTCGGTTGTTACAATTATAGCTTCACTATCTGAACTTTTCTTGATAATTATGGTGGTTTATTTCTATTTTAAACAAAAATGACCAAAAGTCAATATCAAAACAGGAAAAGATTTGGGTAAAAAGCAGATATTGACTACTGGTCAGTTTTGTTGTATAACTTTCATAGGCTAAGAGATGACTAACTGATGTCGGGAAAACAGATACGCTGCAGGACAGCGGGAGGAGTTTGCAGACGTCAGATATTTAACTAAGAATTAAGGAGTTGGCTAACATGAACCGAAATAAAAAGATTCTGAATGTTACAATGGCTGCCGGAATGGCTGCCGTCCTTGGAACTACACCGGTAATTGCTGCAGCACAGGAAGCAGACAATGGAATATCCAAGGAAGAAACCGTATATGTAAACGCCACTGCAGAAGGTGAAATAAAAGACATCACCGTATCTGACTGGCTGAAGAATTCCGGATCAGCAGAGGGAGATATATCCGATGTATCTGACCTGGAAGGAATCAAGAATGTAAAAGGTGATGAAACCTTTACCCAGGATGGCGACAAGGTTACCTGGAATACAGACAGCAGTGATATTTACTATCAGGGAACTTCCAACAAGGAACTTCCGGTAGATATGAAGATCAAATATTATCTGGATGACCAGGAAATTACTCCAGAGGAGCTTGCTGGCAAGAGTGGACATCTTCGTATGGAAGTTTCTTATACAAACAAATCCAAAAAGACAGTAAAAGTTGATAAAAAAGACGTAGAAGTTTATTCTCCGTTTGTTATGGTAACCGGAATGATCCTTTCTTCCGATAATTTTTCCAATGTTACCATTGATAATGGAAAGGTGATTTCCGATGGTGACAAGGAAATGGTTGTAGGAGTTGCAGTTCCAGGTTTAAAGGACAGCCTGGATTTAAGCGGTGACCTTTCCGATAAGATTGATATTCCGGAAGGATTCACAATGGAGGCTGATGTTACAGACTGTACTATGGGAAATACTTTCACTATGGCGGTTACAGACTTGCTCAGCAGTCTGAATCTTGAGGATTCCGATGATTTGGATGAACTTCAGGATTCTCTGGATGAACTGGATGATGCAGCAGTGAAGCTGGTAGATGGATCTAAGGATCTTTTTGATGGAACTAAGAAGCTTTATGATGGAACGAAAGATCTTTATGATGGAACCGAAGATCTGAAAGACGGAACCAGCCAGCTTTATGATGGAGCCAAGGACCTGGATGACGGAGCCAAGACTCTGAAAGATGGAACCAGCCAGCTTTATGATGGAAGTAAAGACCTGGATGACGGAGCCAGCCAGCTTTACGACGGAGCCAAGACTCTTAATACAGGAGCCGGTCAGCTTTATGATGGAACTACTTCCTTATACAGTGGAACAAAGACTCTGTACGATGGAACCAGAACTCTTTATGGAGGAGCCAATACACTGGCTTCCAGTTACAATGAATTTGATGCTGGTGTGGCAAGTGCCAAGACTGGTGCTTCCCAGTTAAACAGCGGTGCAAAAACACTGCAGAGCGGTATTTCCCAGTATACTGCAGGGGTGGATTCACTGGCTTCTGGTGTGAACAGCTACACAGAAGGTGTTGACACTGTAAACAGCAACATGGCAGAGTACAATAAAGGAATGAAATCCCTGACAGATGGTGTGAACAAATATGTGGCTGGTGGAAATCAGCTGGCAGACGGTGTAACCGCTTATGTAAATGGTGCAACTCAGCTGACTGACGGAGTAAGCACTTATGTAAGCGGTGCAAGTGCCCTGGCACAGGGAACCAAGGACTATGTAAGTGGAACATCTGCACTGGTTGAAGGGGTAGGACAGCTGGCACCTGGAATCCAGCAGGCTTCAGAAGGAATCAGCGCTGCTTCTGCAAAACTTACAGAAATTGCCAAGAATGTAGCAGCTGCAAAGCCGGAAACAATGGTGAAGAGCCTGAATCAGTATGCAGATGGAGCTGATTCCCTGGCTGATGGTGTAACGGAATACGTTGGAAAAGTAGGTGAGGCTGCTTCTGGAGCAGCAAGTGTTGCAGAGGGTGCAAAGAGCCTGACTGATGGTACAGCGGCTCTTGTTTCCGGTGCAACTCAGGTAAAAGACGGAATTGGAAAATTAAAAGAAGGAACAAGCTATTCAATCAGTCAGATCGGCGACAGTGCCTCTAAGACAATGAAGGATTCAGCAGCAAGTATCCATGAGGCAGCTGCCCAGATTGAGACTACGGTTACTGCACAGTCCGCAGGGGTATCTACAGATGCTGCCGCTGGTGCAATCAGTGCAACCCAGAGCTCTATGAGCAGTGCAATCGCAACTTTGCAGGGAGCACTTGGAACAGAGGGACTTGACGAAGGAACTGCAGCAGCTATTAATTCTGCAATCGAGCAGTTAAATGCAGGTCTTGGAAATGCTTCTGCCGCCCAGGGTGAGCTAGGTAACATTCAGGCACAGTCACAGGTAGCTGTCCAGGCTGAGACAAACGGAAGCAGTGTTCAGGAATCCTTAAATGCCATTGCGTCCACCCTGGAAGGTGCAGCGGGCAGTATTTCAGAAGCAGCATCAGCGAGCTCCTCAACTTTAGCTGGTGAAGCAGATAAACTGATTGCAGGTGCAGCTGCTGTTGAATCAGGAGCCCAGACCGCAAATGCAGGAGCCGCACAGCTGAGCACAGGTGCTGATTCTCTGAACAGTGGAATGGCACAGCTGAAGGAAGCAGGTGAAGGTCAGTTATCTACAGGAGCATCAAATCTGAAAGCAGCCGGAACGCAGGTAAGAGAGAGTCTGACAGCAGTAAGCAGTCTGGTTGCAGGACTTGGAGATCTTTCTTCTATGACAGATTCTGTGAATCAGTTAGCAGAAGGTGCAAAACAGATTTCAGAAGGAAATGAGAAGCTTCAGGCTGGCTATAAACAGTTACAGGATACCAAGGCTGCTGAGACACTTACAAGCGGAGCAGATCAGATCCTTAACAGTGAGAAGACTATTACAGATGGAATCAATACCCTTCAGGGCAAGGATAATGCCAACGCAACAGCACTTCTCAGTGGCGCAAGTACATTAAAGAGTGCAAAGGAAAGCCTTGATGCAGGTATCAGTTCAATCAGCAAAGCAACTGGCAAGCTGGTAACTGGTGTTGGTCAGATTGCAGCTAACAGTGTGGCACTGAGAAGCGGAGCTTCTCAGCTGACAGCAAGCAGTGATACCCTGAACAGTGGAGCATCCCAGCTGACAGCAGGAACCAAGAGCCTTGTAGGCGGAGCAGGTACATTAGTAGCAGCCAGTGGACAGGTAAAATCCGGTATTGCACAGCTAAAGAACGGTGCTGCAGATCTGAGAAGCGGAGCTTCCCAGTTAAGAAGCGGTGCAAACAGTGTTAATAATGGAACTCGTGAATTGAAGAGTGGTACATCTTCTTTAGTAAGCGGAACAAAAGATCTGAAAGACGGAACCAAGACTTTGAAAGATGGAGCTAAGGATCTGAATGATGGAGCTAAGACTCTGAAAGACGGAACAAGCAGTCTGAAAGATGGAGCTAAGACCCTGGATGATGGAGCAAAAGACCTGAAGGATGGGGCAAAAGATCTGAAAGACGGAGCTAAGACTCTGAAGGACGGAGCAAAAGATCTGAAAGACGGTGAGAAAGAGTTCTATGATGATGGTATCAAGAAACTGAAAGATACTATGGAAGAGGATTTCCAGAGTGTTCTGGATCGTCTGGAAGCACTCCAGTCTGATGATGCTGCTTATACATCCTTCACAGGAAAAGATGATTCCATGAGCGGCAACGTGAAGTTCATTATTGAAACAGAAGGCTTCGATGATGGCAGTGAAGACTGATCTTAAGCAGGTCAGATATAAATTTCTATAAGGAAACAGAGAAGGGCAGGAGAGTATCCTGCTCTTTTCTATTACGGGATAAACCCTGCAGCCGTTACCGTTCACGGAGTAACAGCACCTTTGGGTTGCACCTGCAAAAAGAGTCTGCTATAATGAAAAACAATTAAGGAAATAAAAGAGTTTATATAAAAATGAACAGAAAAAGGTGATAAAGTGGATATTGCGAAAAAGAAAAAAGCAAGTATCCGGTCAGGAAAGAAAAAGGCAGGTCCTGGCTATAAGACCAAGATCAAAATGAAAAAAGCGAAATCAGATTACTATGATTTTAATCTGGTCGCAGTAATCATATTGATCATGTGCTTTGGCCTGATCATGCTTTACAGTACAAGCTCTTATATGGCGCAGATTAATGAAGGCGACGACATGTTCTACTTCAAGAAGCAGGCAATGTACAGTATTGGCTGTCTTGTGCTGGCAATTATAGTGTCCTATTTTGATTATCATATTCTGGCGAAATTTCCGTTTGTGATCTATGTAGCAGCCGCTTTTCTCATGGTGCTGGTAAAGACTCCCCTGGGAGTCACCTCTCATGGAGCGAGAAGATGGCTGAAGCTTGGGGTACAGTTTCAGCCGGCAGAGATTGCAAAGATTGCAGTGATCATCACATTGTCCTATCTGATCGTCAAAATGGGAAAGAGAGTGGAAACCTTGAAAGCTACTATGGTACTTCTGGGAATGGGCGGCATTCAGGCCCTGTTTGCATATGTGTTTACGGATAACCTGAGTACTGCTATGATTATTTTTGGGATTACCGTAGGTCTGGTGTTTATTGCACATCCAAAAACAAAACCATTTGTTATTCTTGCAGTTGTTGCAGTTATTCTGGTGGCAATCCTGGTATACAGTCTTTCTCATATGGATCAGAGCTCTAACTTCCGTTTACGTCGTATTCAGGTATGGCTTCATCCGGAGGATTATGCAAGCGGAGATGGCTATCAGACCCTGCAGGCTTTGTATGCAATTGGTTCAGGAGGTTTCTTTGGCAGAGGTCTTGGAAACAGTATCCAGAAGCTTGGAAGTGTGCCTGAGGCACAGAATGACATGATATTTTCTATTATTTGTGAAGAACTTGGGATTTTTGGCGCGATCATGGTTTTGGCGTTGTTTGGTTATCTGCTGTACAGATTATTTTTTATTGCACAGAATGCACCGGATATGTTTGGCTCCCTGCTTGTGAGCGGTGTTTTTGTACATATCGCTTTGCAGGTTATTATGAACGTGGCTGTAGTGCTGAACATCATGCCAAACACAGGTGTCACATTGCCATTTATCAGCTATGGAGGTACCTCCATTTTGTTCTTGATGGCAGAGATGGGACTGGCCTTAAGTGTGGCCAGACAGATTAAATTCCAGGAGCCGGAATTTATCCTATAATTCTCTTGACAAATGAGCCAGCAGATTATATACTTTCCGCAGTGTATGACATACGGCTGATGGAAGCCGGTTTTCGAGATATTTATTAAAGGAGAATGAGCAATGTTAGAAAAGATGAGTGAAATGATCGCAGAGCAGCTTAACTGCGACGCAGAGACAATTACAGCAGATACTTCTTTCAAGGATGACCTGGGAGCAGATTCCCTTGACCTCTTCGAGCTTGTTATGGCTCTGGAAGATGAGTACAACATCGAGATTCCGGCAGAAGAGCTTACAGAGCTGAACACAGTTGGTGATGTAATCGACTATCTGAGAGATAAAGGAATCGATGCTTAATTTTTTTCGCAGATGATGATCTCCCGCTACTGTTCACTGGTAACATTCCGCGAGGCGTTTCTGTGAACAAAGTTCACAGAAAACCCGAGAATTAAGTTTGCGCAGCAAACGCTACTTCTTGTGCTTGTCACAAGAAGGTTCGTCTTTCTGTGCATCGCGAAGCGCGTTACGGTGAACGGAGTGAACGTAACGATCTCCCTGAGGCTGGGCTTCAGGGGGATTTTTTCTATGGACATTTTGAATGGATTAGGTATATAATGTGAAAAGGAAATTGCCATCACTGAATGGCAGCAGAAGATAAGAAAGAATAAACAGGGAGAATAGAGAAGATATGACTAAGATCAGAACCAGATTTGCACCAAGCCCTACAGGCAGAATGCATGTTGGAAATTTACGTACTGCGTTATACGCATATCTTATTACAAAGCATGAAGGCGGAGATTTTATTCTCCGTATTGAGGATACAGACCAGGAGCGCTATGTAGAGGGCGCTGTAGATATTATTTATCGTACTATGGAGAAGACTGGCCTTATTCATGATGAAGGTCCGGATAAGGACGGTGGATATGGCCCATATGTACAGAGCGAGCGCCAGGCACAGGGGATTTATATGAAATATGCCAGACAGCTTGTAGACCAGGGCGACGCATACTACTGCTTCTGCCAGAAGGAAGAATTAGAGAGCATGAAGCGTGTGGTAGCAGGCAAGGAGATTTCCATTTATGACAAACGCTGCCTGAAGCTTTCCAAGGAAGAAGTTCAGCGCCGTCTGGATGCCGGAGAGCCGCATGTAATCCGTTTTAACATGCCTACAGAGGGAACTACCACTTTCCATGATGTAATTTACGGAGATATTACAGTAAACAATGAGGAGCTTGAGGATCTGATCCTGATCAAATCTGACGGATATCCGACTTATAATTTTGCTAACGTTGTAGACGATCATCTTATGGGAATCACACATGTAGTACGAGGCAATGAATATCTTTCCTCTTCCCCGAAATACAACCGTATCTATGAGGCATTTGGCTGGGATATTCCGGTCTATGTACATTGTCCGCTGATCACGGATGAAACTCACGCCAAATTGTCCAAACGTTCCGGACATTCCTCCTATGAGGATCTTCTGGATCAGGGATTTGTTTCCGAGGCAATTGTAAACTATGTTGCACTTCTGGGATGGAGTCCGGCAGATAATAACGAGATCTTCAGCCTCAAGGAACTGGTTGAAAAATTTGATTATCATCACATTAACAAATCTCCGGCTGTATTTGATATTAACAAGCTTCGCTGGATGAATGGCGAGTACATTAAGAAAATGGATCCGGAAGTATTTTATGAGAGAGCACTTCCATACATGAAGGAAGTTCTGAAGGGAGACTTTAACTTTAAGAAAATTGCAGGAATGGTTCAGACCAGAATCGAGACTTTCCCTGACATTCCGGCATTGATCGATTTCTTCCAGGAAGTTCCGGAGTATGATGCATCTATGTACTGCCATAAGAAAATGAAAACAAACGAAGAGACTTCTCTTACAGTTCTGAAAGAAGTTCTTCCGCTTCTGGAGGCTCAGGAGGATTACACCAATGATCCGCTGTTCGCTTCCTTAAGTGAATTTGTCAAGGAGAAAGGTTACAAGAACGGCTATGTAATGTGGCCTCTTCGTACAGCTGTTTCAGGCAAGCAGATGACACCGGCAGGCGCTACCGAGATCATGGAGATCATTGGCAAGAATGAGACAATCCGCCGTGTGAAAGCAGCAATCGAGAAGCTTGAGAATCTGTAATGAAGAATCTGTCTCAATTATGAAGAAAAATCCATCTCAATTAAGGGCAATCGCCCACCTGTCAGGACCTATGATGGTTCTGGCAGGCCCCGGTTCGGGGAAAACTTCAGTGATCGTTGAAAGAACTGCATATATGACTGGTGAGGGGGAAATACCGGCGTCCTCTGTTCTTGTTGTAACCTTTTCCCGGGCAGCAGCAAAAGAGATGAGAGAGCGTTTTCTGAAGTTTACCGGACAGACCTCCACGGCTGTTACCTTCGGAACCTTTCACGGTGTTTTTTACGGAATCCTGAAGCAGGCCTATGGACTTGGTGCCGGCAATATTTTGTCAGAAGAAGAAAAATATGCCATTTTAAAAGAAATGACTTTGGAATTTGGCCAGGAACTGGCGCAGGAAGGGGATTTCCAGGAGGATGTGGCAAAGGAAATCAGTGTGGTAAAAGGGGGCAGGATTTCCCTGGATCACTATTATTCTTCCTGCTGCCCGGATGAGGTATTCCGCCAGATTTATAATGGGTATCAGAAGGCTTTGCGCCAGAGAAGAAAACTGGATTTCGATGACATGCTTCTTTGCTGCTATGAACTTTTTGTCAAGAGAAAAGATATCCTGGCGGCATGGCAAAACAAATTCCAATACATTATGGTAGATGAATTTCAGGATATCAACCATCTCCAGTATGATATTGTAAGGATGCTGGCAAAGCCCAGGGATAACCTGTTTATAGTGGGAGACGATGATCAGTCTATTTATCATTTCCGTGGCGCCAAGCCAGAGATCATGCTGAACTTTACCAAAGATTATCCTAAGGCAGAAACGGTTCTTTTGGATATTAATTATCGCTGTACGAAAAATGTACTTCAGGCAGCCATGAATGTGGTGGGCTGCAACCAGATCCGCTTTAAGAAGAGGCTGTCTACGCCAAATGAGCAGGGAAAACCTGTGAAGGTGATGGAATTTGACAATCCAAGAGAAGAGTATGTGAAGATTGCCGCCTTTTTGAAGAAGCGGCTGGAGGCAGGAGAGAATCTGGAGGATACTGCAGTGCTTTTTCGCACCAATCAGGAGGCAGAGGGGCTTGTTGGAGCCTTGATGGAGTACCAGATTCCTTTTACCATGAAAGAACAGCTGCCCAATCTGTTCCGGCATTGGATCAGCAGAAACCTGATGGCATATCTGAAAATGGCAGCAGGAGACAGAACGCGGAAGCTTTTCCTGGAAATCATGAACCGCCCCAACCGGTATATAGCAAGGGATGCCCTGACTCAGAACACAATCTCATTTTCCGCACTGAGAGATTTCTATAAAGATAAAGACTGGATGTGCGACAGGATTACCACACTGGAAACACATCTTCGGATTCTTTCTACTTTAGCACCCTATGCTGCAGTGAATTTTATCCGAAAAGGAATGGGCTATGAGCAATATCTGATTGAATATGCCCAGTACCGTAAAATTCGTCCGGAGGAGCTTCTTGAGGTCCTTGACCGCATACAGGAAAGTGCCAAAGGTATGAAAAACCTGGAAGAGTGGGAAAACTACATAGAGGATTACACAAAGAAGCTGGCTGAACAGGCGAAAAAACAGGAGACGAAAAGGGAAAGGATTGTAATTTCCACCCTTCATGCGGTAAAAGGGCTGGAATACGACAAAGTTTATATTATGAATGTAAACGAAGGGAGCATTCCCTATAAAAAAGCTGTTCTGGCAGAGTCTTTGGAAGAAGAACGCCGGCTTTTTTATGTAGGCATGACCAGGGCGAAGAAAGAACTTATGCTTTGTTATGTGCGCCGTCAGTACGATAAAGAACGTGACCCTTCACGGTTCCTGGAAGAAACCGGGCTATTCTAGAGCGTGTTTGAAAAAGCATTCCTGCAATCTGCACGCCCCATTTTGCGGTATATTTTGCCCGAATTCGGTTGTCGTAGCCCGCTACGACGCCCTCAT
>ERZ1673752.1787-NODE-1787-length-27738-cov-12.352274_pt1 | contig 27738 bp, 21 predicted proteins | sample MGYA00580195_ERZ1673752 | MGnify/ENA primary metagenome ERZ1673752 (study PRJEB41218, sample SAMN15661744) | gut metagenome | host: Homo sapiens | place: Canada: London | collected 2015-08-20/2019-03-30 | study: EMG produced TPA metagenomics assembly of...
CCCTCTCCGTCTTCGCTTCGCTCAGACACCTCTCCCAACGGGAGAGGCAAGGGGTGCAGAAGCCTTCATTTCCCCGTCGCTTCCCGCAAAAGCTCTTCTGCCGGAACGCCGTAGAGCTTTGCGAGGGCGAGAAGGTTTGATGTGGAGGGGTCGGAGGCACCGGATTCCCATTTGCTGACGGCCTGACGGCTGACGCCGATGGCTTCGGCGACAAACTCCTGTGTCATTTTACAGTCTGTGCGGTGTGCTTTCAAGGCCTCGCCGAGCGTTTTTCTCGTTTCGGTCTTTTCCTTCCGCACCTCGCCGGAGCGCAGGTATTTAAGAAGCGCCCGGACGAGCAGCACGAACAGGAAAATGACGGCGGCAGCCTCCGCCAGGGCAATGAGACCGAGAAGCAGCGTCATGGGTATGAAGTTCATAAATGCTCCATCCTTTCTGTATTTGGGATGGGTTCAGTATTGCAGAAACACCCGGTTGCAGCCACCAACTATCGCGCAAAATGCGGTTGCGGCGGCTTATTTCAGCATTTTTTTGAGATACTGCCCCGTGAAGCTCTCCGGGCAGGCCGCGATCTGCTCCGGCGTGCCGGTGGCAACGATAGTGCCGCCGCCGGAGCCGCCCTCGGGGCCAAGATCGATGATATGATCGGCGACCTTGATGACGTCGAGATTGTGCTCGATGACAAGAACCGTATTGCCCGCATCCACCAGCCGCTGCAGGACCTCAATGAGCTTGTGCACGTCCGCCATGTGCAGGCCCGTCGTCGGCTCGTCGAGGATGTAGAACGTGCGGCCCGTCGCGCGCTTCGACAGCTCCGTTGCCAGCTTCACGCGCTGCGCTTCGCCGCCGGAGAGCGTTGTGGCGCTCTGGCCGAGCTTGATATAGCCGAGGCCGACGTCGACGAGCGTGGCGATCTTATTGCGGATGCGCGGCAGATTGTCAAAGAACGCCAGCGCTTCCTCCGCGGTCATGTCGAGCACGTCTGCGATGTTTTTGCCCTTATAGAGGACCTCCAGCGTCTCACGGTTGTAGCGCTTGCCGTGGCAGACCTCGCAGGGGACGAACACGTCCGCAAGAAAATGCATTTCGATCTTCACAAGGCCGTTGCCGCAGCATGCTTCGCAGCGGCCGCCCTTCGTGTTGAAGGAGAAACGCCCCGGGCCGTAGCCGCGCGTGCGCGCGTCGGCGGTAGAAGCGAACAGGTCACGGATGTCGTTGAACACGCCCGTATATGTCGCGGGGTTGGAGCTCGGCATGCGCCCGATGGGGCTCTGGTCGATGCCGACAACCTTGTCGAGGTATTCCAGACCCTCGATGCGGTCGAATTTCCCCGGCCGCGTGCGCGCGCGGTTCAGACTGCCCGCAAGCTTTTTATACAGAATTTCATTGACAAGGCTCGATTTGCCGGAGCCGGACACGCCGGTCACGGCGATGAACGTGCCGAGTGGAAATTCTGCGTCGATATGCCGCAGATTGTTTTCCGCCGCGCCGAAGATCTTGAGCGATTTGCCGTTGCCCTCCCGCCGCTTCTCGGGCAGCGGGATCTTTTTTGCGCCGGACAGATACTGGCCGGTGATGGAGCGCGGAGCGGCGATGATATCGTCGATGGTGCCGGCGGCGATGATCTCGCCGCCGTGGACGCCCGCGCCGGGGCCGACGTCGACGATGAAGTCGGCGGCGCGCATGGTGTCCTCGTCGTGCTCGACGACGAGGACGGAGTTGCCGATGTCGCGCAGGCGGCGCAGTGTGTCGAGGAGCTTATCGTTGTCGCGCTGGTGCAGACCGATGGAAGGCTCGTCGAGGATATACAGAACGCCGATGAGGCTCGAGCCGATCTGCGTGGCCAGCCGGATGCGCTGGCTCTCACCGCCGGAGAGCGTGGCCGCGGCGCGCGAAAGCGTCAGATAGCTCAGGCCCACCGCCTGCAGGAACGACAGCCGGGAGCGGATCTCCCGCACGATCTGCTCGGCAATGACGGCCATGGAGCCGGTCAGCTTCAGATTGTCGATGAATTTCAGCTCTTCCTTGATCGGCAGCGCGCAGAAGTCCATGATGTTCATGCCGCCGACCGTGACGGCAAGGCTGATGTCGGACAAGCGCCTGCCGCGGCATTTGGGGCAGGGCCGCTCGGACATGCATTCCTCCAGCTCCTTGCGCATGGCGTCGGACTGCGTCTCGGTGAGCCTGCGCGAGACGTTGTTGACCACGCCCTCAAACGGCCGCTCGATGGTGCCGCGGCCGTTGGCGCGCTCATAATAGATGGTGAGCTTTTCCGTACCGGTGCCGTAGAGGATGACGTCCAGCGCCTTCTGGGGCAGCGCGTCGATGGGATCGTTCAGCGAGAAGTGATATTTTTTCGCCAGCGCCTCAAAATACATCCGGGCGATGGAATCGTCCCGCACGTTGTTCCAGCCGGAGGCCTGGATGGCGCCCTGCAGGATGGACTTGGAGCGGTCGGGGATGATGAGCATGGGGTCGGCCACCTGCTGCGTGCCGAGACCGGCGCAGACAGGGCAGGCACCGTAGGGGTTATTGAACGAGAACATGCGCGGCGACAGCTCCGGCATGGAGATGCCGCAGACCTCGCAGGCGTAGTTCTGGGAGAAGAGCGTGTCCTTATCGCCGTCGATTTCATTGAGGATCACAAGGCCACCGGAGAGGTTGGACGCGGTCTCGACCGAGTCGGTCAGACGGCGGGCGAGATCGGGCTTCATCATCAGCCGGTCGATCACGACCTCGATGTGGTGCTTTTTGTTTTTGTCAAGCTGGATCTCCTCGGTCAGCTCATAGAGGCTTCCGTCCACGCGCACGCGGGCGTAGCCGCCGCGGCGGGCGTCTTCAAAGACCTTCTGGTGCTCGCCCTTTTTGCCGCGCACGACGGGCGCGAGGATCTGGAATTTCGCGCGCTCGGGCAGCTGCATGATCTGGTCGACGATCTGGTCGACGGTCTGGCGGCGGATCTCGCGGCCGCATTTCGGGCAGTGCGGCGTGCCGCACCGGGCCCATAAAAGACGCAGATAGTCATAGATCTCCGTGACCGTGCCGACGGTGGAGCGGGGGTTGCGGCTGGTGGTCTTCTGGTCGATGGAGATGGCAGGGGACAGGCCGTCGATCGAATCGACGTCCGGCTTGTCCATCTGCCCGAGGAACATGCGCGCGTAGCTGGACAGCGACTCGACATAGCGGCGCTGGCCCTCGGCAAAGATCGTGTCGAAGGCCAGCGACGACTTGCCGGAGCCGGACAGGCCGGTCAGCACGACAAGCTTGTCGCGCGGGATATCGACGGAGATGTTTTTCAGGTTGTTGACGCGTGCGCCCTGCACGCGGATGTAATTTTCCATGGTTCGCTCCTGCTGTATCATAGATTCGTCCTGCCATTATACCAGATTTTTTTGCAGACTACAACTACATTTTCAAACAAAAGTTTTTATATTATGGAAGGGTTTTCCTTGCGATCGGACGGCGGACATGGTATAGTGTTAAAAACAGTTCAGATTTTCTGCGTAAGGGAGGCGTATTTATGCGGAACCTGTCAAAGCTGGTGTTCCAGCGCGTTGTGGCGGTGTCGGTCGGCATTCTGCTGCAGATCGTGTTTCTCATCGTGATGGCCACATATCTGCGGGACGATTTTTACTGGATCCGCATTGCGATGAACGTCCTCAGCTGGGTGGTCGTCATCTATATTATCTCCTGCGGCGTGAATCCCAGCTATAAGATCGCGTGGATCGTGCTGATCCTCGCGTTCCCGGTGGCGGGACTGACCATCTATCTGCTCTTCGGCGGCAACAAGATCTCCAGCTACGAGCACCGGAAAATGCAGTCGATCGAAGCAGTGACCATGCAGCAGCTGCATCAGGACGAAGGCCCCCTGTGGGAGCTGGCGGCCGCCGGGACGCCCGCGTTCAATCAGGCGCGCTATCTGCTCTCCGCCTCGGGCTATCCCATTTATGACGACGCGGACGCGGACTATTTTGCCAGCGGTGAGGACTGCTTCGCCGCCATGCTGGAGGAGCTGCGGAAGGCGGAGCATTATATCTTCATTGAGTTTTTCATCATCGCGCAGGGGAAAATGTGGGACGCGATCCTGGAGATCCTGAAGGAAAAGGCGGCGGCCGGCGTCGACGTGCGCGTGGTCTATGACGATTTCGGCTGCATCACGCGCCTGCCGATGGGCTATGCCAAAAAGCTGCGTGAACTGGGCATCCGCGCGCACGCGTTCAACCCCTATATCCCCATCCTCTCCGCACGGCTCAATAACCGCGACCACCGCAAGCTCATGATCATCGACGGCAAGGCCGCGTTCACGGGCGGCGTCAATCTCGCGGACGAGTATATCAACGAATACGAGCGTTTCGGCCACTGGAAGGACTGCGGCATCCTCGTGCGCGGCAAGGCAGTCTGGTCGATGACGGTCATGTTCCTGTCGCTCTGGGGCTATGTCGACCGCTCGCAGGAGGATGCGGCCCGGTTCCGGGTGCATTATCCGGACAGGCAGGAAGCGACCGGCTTTCTGCAGCCGTTCGCCGACAGTCCTCTGGACAATGAGGACGTCGGCGCGACCATTCTGCAGTCGGTCATCTCCTCCGCGCAGGAGCGGGTGTGGATCATGACGCCGTACCTCATTCTGGACGACAAGATGACCTCGGCGCTCTGCGTCGCGGCCAAAACGGGCGTCGACGTGCGTATCATCACGCCGGGCACGCCCGATAAGTGGTATGTACACGCGGTCACGCGCGCGAACTACGAGGAGCTGACCGGCGCGGGCGTCCGGATCTTTGAGTATACGCCCGGCTTCATCCATTCCAAGGTCTATCTGGCCGATACGAAGCAGGCTGTCGTCGGCACGGTCAATCTGGATTTCCGCAGTCTGTATCTGCATTTTGAGGACGCCGTCTATCTCTATGACACGGCAGCAAACGCGCAGGTGCAGCAGGATTTTGAGGAGACTTTCCCCCAGTGCCGGGAGATCACCAACGACCAGTGCCGCCATATCTATCTGCACCAGAGGATCATCCGCGCGCTTCTGCGCATGTTTGCCCCGCTGATGTGAGGGCGGAGGAACGAGGTTGAATTATTATTTGTCGCTCGCAGCGCTGGTGCCGGCGGTGCTGCTGTTTATCCGTGTTTACCGGCTTGACCGCATCGAAAAGGAACCGCGGCAGCTGCTGGGGAAGCTGATCGGGCTTGGGGCGCTGGCCGCCGTACCGGCGGCGCTGGTCGAGGTCGGGCTTCTGCATCTGCTTGGCCGCGTCGCACCGCGCGCGTCGGCGGCGTATCTGCTGGTGCAGAATTTTCTCATCGTCGCCAGCAGCGAGGAGCTTGGCAAGTTCCTGCCGGTGCGGCTGGCGGCGTGGCGCGATCCGGCGTTTGATTACCGGTTCGACGCCGTCGTCTATGCAGTGTCTTCGTCGCTGGGCTTTGCGGCGGTAGAGAACGTATTGTATGTGATGCAGTCCGATCTGCGGACGGCGGTCTCCCGCGCAATCTTGTCGGTGCCGGGACACTTTTTCTTCGCCGTGTGCATGGGGCTGTTTCTCAGCCGCGCGAAGCAGGCGGAAAGCTGCGGGCAGCTGCGGTGCAGCCGGTGGATGCAGGCTGCTGCTGTGCTGGCGCCGATGGCGCTGCACGGGTTCTGGGACTTCTGTCTTGCGGTGGCTGCACCGTGGGCGGCGGCCCTCTTCTATGCGTTTGTCATTCTGTTTTTCATCATCGCGGACTACTCCCTGCGCAAGGCGTCCCAGACGGATGGAAAGCTTTGAGCCGTGAGGCAGAGACTGTATTTTTCAGGATGCGTTTTCGGGATTGCCGAACGAAACATGGCCGGACTGCGTTGCAGTCCGGCCTGTTTGCGTTTATAATAAAACCAGAACCAACACGAACCGGGGGGAAAGCGACCATGATCTATCTGGACAACGCGGCCACGACGCTGCACAAGCCGCCGTGCGTCATCGAAGCCGTTGTATCGGCCATGCAGTCCATGGGCAACAGCGGCCGCAGCGCGCATGAGGGCGCGCTGAAGGCGTCCAGAACGATCTATGCCGCACGGGAGGCTGCGGCGGAGCTGTTCGGCTGCGCGCGGGCGGATCATGTCTGCTTCACGGCGAACTCGACCGAAGCGCTCAATATCGCGATCTCCGGCCTGTTTTCCGCGGGCGAGCATGTCCTGTCCACGGATCTGGAGCATAACTCCGTCCTGCGGCCCTTGTACCGGCAGATGGAGCGGGGCGTTTCGGTCAGCTTCCTGCCGGCGAACCGGAGGGGCTGCATCGACTATGACGATTTTGAACGCCTGCTGCGGAAGAACACGAAGGCTGTCGTATGCACGGCAGGCTCAAACCTGACGGGGAATCTTCTGGATCTGGAGCGGATCGGCGCGTTCTGCGCCGCGCATGGGCTTCTGTTTGTGGTGGACGCGTCGCAGACGGCGGGCATCTTCCCGATCGACATGCAGCGCATGCACATCAGCGTTCTCTGCTTCACCGGCCACAAGAGCCTCATGGGGCCGCAGGGCACCGGCGGGCTGTGCGTGGCGGAGGGCGTGGAGATCGCGCCGTGGTGCGTCGGCGGGACGGGCGTGCAGACATTCCTGCAGACCCAGCCGCCGCAGTATCCGACGCGGCTCGAAGCCGGTACGCGCAACGGCCACGGCATCGCGGGCCTGCTCGCGGCCATGACGTTTCTGCGCGAGACCGGCATGGAGACGATCCGCGCGCACGAGCTTTCGCTGCTGCGCCGGTTTTACGAGGGCGTGCATGACGTGGACGGCGTGACGGTCTACGGCGATTTTTCGACCTGGGACCGCGCGCCGGTGCTGGCCCTCAACATCCGGGACGAGGAATCGTCCGCGGTCGCGGACGTACTGGCCGAGCGCTATGCAATCGCTGTTCGCGCGGGCGCGCACTGCGCGCCGCGGATGCACGCGGCGCTCGGCACGGTGGAGCAGGGCGCGGTGCGCTTCAGCTTCGGCTATTATAATACGGAACAGGATGTGGACGCGGCGATTGCCGCAGTACGGGAGATCACGGCATGCTGAGACAGAAAAAACAGTGGCTGATCGTCACATTTTACACCACAAGCGCCGCCATGGCGGCGGAAAAGGCCTGCCAGCAGAACGGTGTTCCCGGCCGGATCATCCCCGTGCCGCGCGAGATCACGAGCGACTGCGGCCTTGGCTGGCGCACGGAGCTGGAGGCGCGCGGACAGGTCGAGAAGCTGTTTACGGATCTCGGTCTGGAGGTCGACGGCTACCATCTCTGCATGCTCTGAAGCCGCGGGGATGTCCTGCGCGGCGGGTACCGGCATGCCGGAGACCATAAGCGTTATTTATAAATAAAATAACGTGCACTTCTGACATTTCTTGCGAACTGCAAAAAATTGTTGTATAATGAAAAAAGATTTTTAGCCAACTTGCCCGATTTGACCCGGGCCGGAAAAACTTCGGAATTACGGTGGCCTTGTGCCGAGAACAGCGCAGCTGTGACGTGAACGCCGAAATTCGAAGCAAAAGGAGTTTTTACCATGGCTGTATTTTTTGTAAACGGAGCGGAAGTTTCGGTCGAGAAAAACCAGCGGCTTCTGCGCTATCTGCGCGATACGCTGCACCTGACGAGCGTGAAGGACGGCTGTTCGGAGGGCGCCTGCGGCGCCTGCACGGTCATCATTGACGGCGAGACCATCCGCGCCTGCACGCCGTTTACCGATTCGCTGGCGGGTAAGCACGTCATCACCGTCGAAGGTCTGACGGACGAGGAAAAGAAGCTCTATACCTACGCCTACGGCGAAGCCGGAGCCGTCCAGTGCGGCTTCTGCATCCCGGGCATGGTGATGTGCACCAAGGCGCTGCTCGACAAGAATCCCGACCCGACGGACGACGAGATCCGCTACGCGCTGCGCAACAATTACTGCCGCTGCACCGGCTATGTCAAGATCATCGACGCCGTGCGCCTTGCGGCCAAATGCCGCCGCGAGGGCGTCATCCCCGGTGCGTCGGAGACCGACTGGAAGCTCGGCTCCAGCGTCCACCGTATCGATGTCGAGGAAAAGGTCCTCGGCTACGGCAAATACCCCGACGACTGGTATCTGCCCGATATGTGCTGCGGCTCTGCCGTCCGCAGCCAGTATCCGCGCGCAAGAGTGCTGGCCATCGACGCGTCGAAGGCAGAGACCCTGCCCGGCGTCGTGCGCGTCATCACGGCCGCGGATATCCCCGGTGAAAACAAGGTCGGCCATCTGAAGCACGACCAGTATTCGCTCATCCCCATCGGCGGTCTGACGCATTATCTGGGCGACGCGATCGCTCTTGTCGTGGCGGAAACGCCGGAGATCCTGGAAAAGGCCAAAAAGCTTGTCAAGGTCACCTACGAGCCGCTGCCCGCCGTCCATAACCCGCCCGAAGCGTGGGCCGAGGGCGCGCCGCTCGTCTTTGACGAGGAGGAGACCAACGTGCAGGCCTATAAGCACATCGCCCGCGGCGACGCGGATACGGCAATCAAAAATGCCAAATATGTGATCTCGCAGCACTTCGAGACCCCGTGGACCGAGCATGCGTTCCTGGAACCGGAATGCGCGGTCTCGTACATGGACAAGGACGGCTACGTCATGGTGCTCTCCGCCGACCAGTCCTCCCATACGACGCTGCACGAGTGCAAGCTCCTGCTCGGCTCGGACAAGGTCCGCGTGCAGAACCAGCTGGTCGGCGGCGGCTTCGGCGGCAAGGAGGACATGAGCGTGCAGCACCATGCCGCGCTCATCACGTACCTGACCGGCAAGACCGTCAAGGTCAAGCTCACCCGGCCCGAATCCCTGCTCATCCATCCGAAGCGCCACCCGTTCTGGATGGACTTCACGATGGGCTGCGACGAAAACGGCATCATTCAGGGCGTCAAGGCCAAGGTCTATTCCGATACCGGCGCGTTCGCGTCTCTGGGCGGCCCGGTGCTCGAGCGTGCATGTACGCACGCGGCAGGCCCCTATAATTATCAGAATTTTGAGATCGAAGGCACGGCCTATTATACCAATAATCCGCCCGCGGGCGCGTTCCGCGGCTTCGGCGTCACGCAGACGTGCTTCGCCACCGAGACGCTTCTCGATGAGATGGCCGACAAGGTCGGCATCACTCCGTGGGAGATCCGCTACCGCAACGCCATCCGGCCCGGACAGGAGCTGCCGAACGGCCAGATCGTCGGCAGCGAGACCGGCCTTGTCGAGACGCTGGAGGCGGTCAAGCCGTATTACGATGCCGCCATGAAGGCGGGCAAGCCCGTCGGCATCGCCTGTGCGATGAAAAACGCGGGCGTCGGCGTCGGCATCCCCGACTGGGGCCGCTGCAAGCTGATCGTCGAGGACGACGGGAAGCTGCATATCTATTCCGGCGCTTCCTGCATCGGACAGGGCCTTGGGACCGTTCTGGTGCAGATGATCATGACCAACACGCCGCTGCACCGTGACCAGATCATCTATGAGCGCTCGAACACGTGGATCGCGCCGGACTCCGGCGATACCTCCGGCTCGCGCCAGACGCTCGTCACCGGCGAAGCCTGCCGCCGCGCATGCGAAAAGCTCTGCGCTGCGCTCGAAGGTCATGAATTGGCCGACCTTGCCGGACAGGAGTTCTACGGCGAATACCTCGCCAAGACCGATAAGCTCGGCGCGGACGTGCCGCATCCGGTGTCGCACGTGGCCTACGGCTATGCAACGCAGATGTGCGTCATCAATAAGAAGACCGGCAAAATTGAGCAGCTCGTCGCCGCGCACGACGTTGGCAAGGCGGTCAACCCGCGCTCCTGCGAGGGTCAGATCGAGGGCGGCGTCGTCATGAGCATGGGCTATGCCCTGCGTGAGCAGTATCCGATCGATGAAAACTGCAAGCCGATCGAAAAATACGGCGAGCTTGGCCTGTTCCGCGCGCACGAGATCCCGCAGATCGTCCCGATCGTGGTCGATAAGCCGGGTCTTGACGTGGCCTGCGGCGCCATCGGCATCGGCGAGATCACGTCGATCCCCACCGCACCGGCCATTGCCGACGCCTATTTCCGCTATGACGGCGAGCGCCGCACAAAGCTGCCGCTCGCGAACACGCCGTATGAAAGGAAGGGGAAGTAACGATGGCCATCAAAAAACGCTTTCCTTATAAGGCGGCCTTTGTCGCCTGCAACGGCGGCTGCCGTGCAACGGCGGACTGCCAGTACGGCTGCGTCGGCTGCGAGCTGTGCGTGAATGTCTGTAAGTTCGAAGCGATCGCCCTCAACGACTACGGCGTGGCCGAGGTCAACGAGGACAAGTGCATCGCCTGCGGCAAGTGCGTGCGCGAATGCCCGCGGGAGCTCATCCGCATCCACGAATGCGCGAACCCGGTCGTCGTCAAGTGCTCCAACCGCGACCCCGGCAAGGACGCACGGAAGATGTGCGAGGTCAGCTGCATCGGCTGCGGCATCTGTCAGAAGCTCTGCCCGGCCGGCGCCATCACCGTGACGGACAACCTCTCGCAGATCGACGAATCCGTCTGCCTGTCCTGCGGCCAGTGCGCCGTCAAATGCCCCCGCCACGCGATCTACGACCTGCGCGGCGTGCTGACGGCAAAACGATAAAAACACAAAAAGCTCCCCAAACGGGGAGCTTTTTCTGCGTCCCTTGCCTCTCCCTTTGGGAGAGGTGTCTGAGCGAAGCGAAGACGGAGAGGGTAGGCGCTGAAGGTGACTGCAAGAGCCCTCTCAGTCGCCTGCGGCGACAGCTCTCCCAGAGGGAGCGCCAAGAGCCTGTGCGAATACGTACCATTTCGCTAATTTCGATGGCAGTTTCTATTGGCGGAACCCATTCAAAGGCACAGAGCATCAAATCTGACGCCCACACCAACGGGCGGCGCATACGATAGCGCCCGCATTGTGACCAAATGCGAATGCAGAGACCGTCAAATTAATTTCCTGCCTAAACCGCACAGCGGCACAAACCCCGCGTTCCCACGCACTCTTTTCTCCCCTATCTTTTCTCTTGCGAGAGAAAAGATAGGGCCTCCGGAGGAAGGACAAGCTTGCTCAACAGAAAATCTTTCGATATTATGACAATATAATCCGACAGTATCGAAATAAAAGCTTGCGCAGGTCAAAGGATTCTGGTATCATACAAGCACAGCAGCTGAGACGGACGGCTGCGGACGCGCGGGGGTTGTACGAACCGGTTCGTTCCCCCTCTTTTCTCTGGTCATCCTTTCTGACAGCTCTGACCCGAAACAAAACGCCGCGTGTTCAGAAACGCCGCCGGGCAAACCCCGGCGGCGTTTCTGCGCGTTCGGCAATCACGAAACGGACGCGCATTTGTTTGGAATTGTAAAACATCCCGTTGCAATCATGCCGCGCGGCTGGTATAATGCGGGTAAATAAGAAACGCAGATTCCGCCTCTGCAATCTGTTATACTTTCAGGAGAATCACCATGCCTGTGAAAAAAAAACTGGCGCTGCTGCTCGCGCTCGCGCTCGCGCTGCTGTGCGCCTGCCTGTCCGGCTGCGCGAAAACGCAGCCGTCGGAACCGGCGGAGCCGACCGCTTTGTTTACGGATTCCCTCGGCCGGACGGTCGAGATCCCGCAGACGCTCACGCGCGTGGCGCCCAGCGGCACTGTGGCGTCGATGTTCCTTGCGACCGTTGCGCCGGAGTATCTGGTGACGATCAACGCCACGCCGTCCTCCAGCCAGTACCGGTATCTTGACCCGCGGCTCATTGACCTCCCCACAACGGGGCAGATGTACGGCAGCAAGTCGACGCTGAATCTGGAATCCATTCTCTCCTCTGGCGCGCAGGTCGTCATTGACCTCGGCGATAAAAAGGACAATATGGCGGCGGATCTGGACGCACTGCAGCGGCAGATCGGCATGCCGGTCATCTTCATTGAAGCGGATCTGCCGCACATGGCCGCGGCCTTCCGCACGCTCGGGAAGATTTTGAGCGGCAAGGAAGCGCGCGGCGAAGAGCTGGCCGCATTCGTGGAGCAGACCGTCTCGATGGCGGAGGAAAACGCGGCGAAAATTCAGGACTCAGAGCGCATCTCCGTCCTGTATACCTCCGGCTCGTCAGGCCTCAATACGAACGCGAAAGGCTCCATTCAGGCGCAGGTGCTTGATCTTATGGGCATCGAAAATGCGGCCGTCGTCGAGGACGTGAGCAACCGCGGCGGCGGTAACCCCATCAATCTCGAGCAGCTCTACCGTTTTGACCCGGACGTCATCCTCTTTACGGCGGGCAGCATCTATTCGACCGCGGCAGACGACGCGGCATGGCAGCCCCTGCGCGCGATCACAGACGGGCGGTATTATGAGATCCCGTCTCTGCCGTATAACTGGCTGTCCAATCCGCCGAGCCTCAATATGCTGCTCGGCGTGTGGTGGCTGGGAAACCTTCTGTATCCGCAGTATTATGACTATGATATGCTGGAAAAGGCACAGGAAATGTTCAAACTCTTCTGGGACTATGATCTGAGCGAGGACGCGGCGCGCGAAATGCTGGCCAACTCCACGCTGAAGGATGCGCAATGAAAAAACTGCTGACAAGACTGGCGCTGCTGCTCCTGCTCTGCACGGCGCTGACGCTTCCCGCTCTGGCCGACGCCGTGACGGACTCCATCTCGATCTGCATCGGCTATTTCGGCTGGAGTGAGGAGGAATACGTCGAAAAGGCGCGCTTTTCGTGGCAGGAGCTTGACGACTGGTACGGCGGCTCTCTTGACACGCACGAGGAGTTCTATTCCTACTGCAACGGCAGCGGGCGCACGTATCTGGTCTTTGCGCGCGGATTTTATATCCGCGATCTTCTGGACTACGCGGGCGTGGACGTCAACTCCATCGCGTCCATCGACTTTTTTACGAAGGATCACTCCAACGGCGCGTACCGCTCGTTCACGAAATACGCCCTTCTCGATCAGCCGCGCTATTATTTCCCGAATCTGGCGGGCGACCCGGAGACGGGCGAGCTTTATGCGTGGGACGGCGGCGACGATCTGTGGGTCGGCGCGTATCAGGTCGAGCCGATGCTCGCGCTGGAGGATTATACTGAGTGGGATACCTCCGGCTATGATTTTGAGAGCTACGTGGATGAGAGCCTGTTTTCGACCGGGAGCCGGTTCCATCTGTTCTTCGGGCAGTCCAGCCCGGAGGAGGCCGCGACCAGCTCGGCGGCCAAATATGTCTATAAAATTCTCGTCACGTTCTCCGGCACGCCGGTTCTGTCCAGCGAGGAGAGCAATCTCGATCTTGTCGTCGGCAGCGATCACGCCCTGCATGTGACGGCCGACGCCGAGGATGACGCGCTGACCGGCTACGTGCAGGAGCGTCTGCAGTATGCGTCGAGCGATCCGTCGGTTGTTTCGGTCGACCAGTACGGAAAGCTGCACGTAAATGCCGAGGGCGACGCCGTCATCACGGCGTCCTTCGGAGAATCGAGCGTGAGCGTCAATGTGCACGTCGGCTCCGGCGGCGCCTCCGGCACGGGAAGCACGGCGGGAACCGGCACGGAGCCGGGCGGCGAAGCCGAAGCCGGAACGCTTGACCTGCCCCAGCCGGACGAAACGGAGACACAAACCGTGACCGAGCCGGTCGAGGCGCAGAGCGTCTACGTGCTCGCGGGCGGCGCTGTCTCGACAGGCGAAAACGGCACGACCGCCGGTGAGGGCATGCAGGACGGAAGCGTCCAGCTCATCCTGCCGGAAAAGGCGTCGGAGCGCACGTGGCCTGTCTATGCGGCGCTGGCACTGAGCCTGCTTCTGGGCTTTGCCTACGGCTGCATCCGATACAGAAAACTGCGATAGATCAACGATAGACCAAGAAGGAGAAAATCATGCTGCTTGCTGCTGTCAATTCAACTGCTGCGGAGGAACCCTTCCGCATTCATGATATTCTGCGCGCGGTTTCCGGCGCGCTGGAGGTGCCGGTCGTTGTGCTGCTGGTGCTGTTTCTGCTGGCGGCTGTTGCGCTGGTCGGCTGGCTGATCGCCGAATACTGCACGGAGCGGCGGCACCTGAAGGTCGCGCTGCCTGCGCTCATGGAGCAGCTGCGCACGGCGGACGACCGCGAAGCCGTCATCGAGCAGAGCGGTCTGCTGCGGCGGCAGAAGGATGCGCTCCTTGAACTGCTGCGCCACCCGGATTTTACCGACGCCACGCGTGAAGCGCTGGCCGTCGAGCTGCTCGAGCGCGAGCAGGACCGGTATGACGATATTGTAAAGCTCAGTGAGCTGCTGGCGCGCCTGGCCCCGATGCTGGGCCTTCTCGGCACGCTCATTCCGCTCGGCCCCGGCATCATCGCGCTGGGGCAGGGCGACACCTATACGCTCTCTACGTCGCTTCTGACGGCGTTCGACACGACGATCGCGGGTCTTGTGGCCGCGGCGTTCGCCATCGTGGTCTCCAGCATCCGCCGCCGGTGGTACCGGGAATACGGGTCGCTCCTTGAGGTGCTCTGCACCGAGGTTTTGGAGCTGACGAAGAAGGGAGTTGCCGTATGACAAGGCTATCCGGAAAGTCCCTCCGGTCGCGGCAGTCCGACCCGCCGGTCAATCCCATGGATTCGGTCAGTAATTTGGCGGACGCCATGCTGGTGCTGGCCGTCGGGATCATGCTGGCGCTCATCATCAACTGGAACGTGGATATCTCCGCCGGAAAAACGGAGCAGGCCGCGTCCGCGGGTCCGGCCATCTCGTTCGAACAGGACGATCTGACCGAATCGCAGGATGACGCGAAGACGATCGAGGGCGATCTGACCGAGATGGGCAAGGTCTATTACGATCAGGAGACCGGTACGTATTATATTGTAGAGAATCCGAAAACGGGGGAATAAACATGAAAAAGCTCCTATCGCTGCTTCTGTGCGCGGCAATGCTTCTCTGCCTGCTGCCGGTCGAGGCGCGGGCAGCATCCGGCGCATGGGACGGCACGGTGGATATTTCCTGGTACGACCCGGAGAAGACGGAATATGAGATCGACACGCCCGCGAAGCTCGCGGGTCTGGCCGCACTGGTCAACGGCATGGCCGACCCGGCGGCGAAGGCCATCGTCGGCAACAAGTCTTATCTCGTCAGCAAAAAGGTCGATAATGTTCTGCTGGTCGGCGCGGGCGGCGGCAATGTGTCCGATACCGTCTACACCGGCGGCGTGGATTTTGCCTATAAGACCATCTATCTGACCGCCGATCTCGACATGGGCGGCAGAAAAAATGCCGGCGGCAGCTGGACAGGCCCCAACTGGATGCCCATCGGCGGCAAGTTCCCCATGAAGCCCGCCGAAGCCGCGGGCGACTGCATGACGCTCGACACGCGCTTCAACGGCGTACTTGACGGGCAGGGACATACCGTTTACAATCTCTTCTGCGACCGCTATGCCGCCAAAGGCTTCCCGTACAGTATGGCGATCGGCATCGTGGGCTTCCTCGGCGGCAATGCCGACTATGAAAACGGCGTGAACGGCGAAAAAACGGAAGCGGAATTTGAAAACGGCTGGCAGCCCGCCGTGCGCAATCTCGTGCTCGGCTCCGGCTCCATCTACGGCCGCCGCATGGTCGGCGGCATCGTCGGCCGCGTCGGCGATACATCGAACGGCGTGATCATCGAAAACTGCGGAAACCGCGCGGACGTCCGCAACACCGACTCCAAGGGTGTCGGCGGCATCGTCGGCGCCGCGTGGGGCGCCGGGACCATCCGCGGCTGCTACAATACCGGCCGCATCTCCACGACCTATGCCTGCCCGGCGGGCGGTATCCTCGGCTCGAACGAGGGCATGGACGTCTATAACTGCTACAGTGCCGGCACGATCGACACGAACGGCGTGCAGTATGGCCGCGGCATCGGCGGCCACGACTCGGGCAGCTACACGGTCGCGGGCTGCTGGTATCTTGCCGGAAGCGACGATGATCCGGCCTCCAGCGGCTATTATAAGGGTACGAGCCGGAAAATTTCCGTCTCGGTCACGGCAGTCGATCAGAAAACGCTGCAGTCGGAGACGACAATTGCGGCGCTCAACACCAACGGCGCAGTCTTTACTGCCGATACCGTCGGGAAAAACGGCGGATATCCGGTTCTGTGGTTCGAGACCGGGAGCCGGGCGAATACCTGCAAATTGACGCAGAAGACGGCGGCCAACGGCTCCTTTACCGTCAGCCGGACCGGCGCTGTGCGCTTCGGAACGTCCGTCACGCTGACGGCGCAGCCGGACGCGGGCTACCGTCTGACGTGTTTCCTGGCAAACGGCACGCAGCTCCTCGGCGATTACTATACCGTGACCGGTGATACCGAGCTGGAAGCGAGCTTCCAGAAAGCCAAGACCGCGTCCGTGACCGTCACGGAGTCGGACGCGTGCTATCTCGCTGCGGCCCGGACCGGCTATAAGCTGACAAAGGACGGCATGGAATACGTGGAGCAGGAGGCGCTCCACACGGGCGACACCGTGCTGGAGGGCAACGTCATCACGCTCCGGACGCATTCCTATCCGGACGCCATTCCCGCCGACGGCGCGCTGGAATACCGCGAGGGCTACCAGTTCACCGTGACCGGTGCGGAGAAAAACGCCGACGGCACCTATACCGTGACCGGCGACGGCGCAGTTACAATCAGCGCCGTGCGCGCCACGCGGCGCAAAAGCTGGCTCTCCTTTGCCGATACGAGCTGGTATACCGGTGCGGGAAAGACCTACACGCTCACCACCGCGGCGCAGCTCGCGGGGCTTGCAAAGCTCGTCAACGAGCAGGGCGTCAGCTTCGCGGGCGTGACGGTACAGCTGGGCACGGATATTTCGCTTGCGTCCATCGACGGCTCGAGCGGCAGCTGCACATGGACGGCCATCGGCGCGAGCCTGCAGAAGCCGTTCACCGGCACGTTCGACGGGCAGGGACATACGATCTTTGCCATGGAAGCGTATAACGAGGGCAGCTATGCCGCGCTCTTCGGCTGCTGCACCGAGGCCGAGATCAAAAATCTCACCATCTGCGGCAGCGCCGCCGGGCAGGCGCGCGCGTCCTATGCGGCGGGCCTGATCGCCTACGCAAAGAATTGCAAGATCGACAGCGTGAGCTGCTATGTCGATGTAACAGCCGCAGGCACGCACGCGGGCGGCATCGCCGCCTATATCTGCGACGGAACGGCGCTGACGAACTGCTTCAATTACGGCGCAGTCCGCGGCCTTTCCGGCGTCGGCGGGATCGTGGGTCTGTGCTATTCGGCGACGGATACCATCACCGGCTGCGCCAGCTTCGGCGCGGTGACCGGCTCCGGCTCCGGCGCATACGGCACTGGCGGCATCGCCGGGCGGCTCGCGGGCGTCATGACGAAGTGCGCCAATTACGGAACTATTTCCGGCGCGGACCGCTATACGGGCGGCCTTGCCGGGTATACGACGGCGCGGAACAAGACGACGATCCTCGCCTGCCGCAATGCGGGCGCAGTCTCCTCTTCCAGCACCGACGCAAAGGCCGCTACCGGCTCGATCGCCGGCAACGCGCAGAACCTCATCTGGGGCGGCTGCACGGCGGAAACTTCCGGCCTGCCGCAGCTCGGCAGGACCGGCAAGGTCACGCAGCGCGAGACGCAGGAGACCTGCCCCACCTATGAAGCCAAGCCTGCCCTGCAGGACGCGGAGCTGCCGGAAAGCTTTACAATTACCTTCCTCGCCAACGGCGAGACCGTCGGGACCGTGACGGGGAAGAAGGGCGACAAGACCGTCAAAACTCCGGAGTTACCGCAGATCGACGGCTATACGGCCTCGTGGCCGAAGTTCACCCCGACGGGCCGCGACATGACCATCACCGCGGCATACCGCCAGACGCTCGTCTCCAACGGCGCGATCACGAAGTCCGGCACATATTTCATCCCGTGGCTCGCCAGCGGCGAGATCCGCATCGCGGGCGGGCTGGACGTGACGCTGATCGGCACGGATTCCGGCAGCGGCATGTTTGAAAACCTCACCCTCACAGTCGGGAAGAATACGTCCCTGACCCTGCAGGATGTCCGCGTCACGGGCGACCGGACGCTCCTGAAGCTTGAGGGCGGCAATACCCTGACGCTGCACGGCAAAAACCAGCTGTTCGGCACCGGCGACACGACCGGCAACGCCTGCCCAACCGTTACTTCCAGCGGAGATCTGACCGTCCGCGGCCCCGGCAGTCTGGAACTGCAGGCGCTGGTCAACAACGCGGCCTTTATGGGCGCGGAAAAGAGCAGGATCAGCCTTGAGGACTGTACGATCTCGCTCTTCAAGTCCGACAAGCTCGGCTTTGACGGCGGCGCGTTCTGTGCGAACGGTGCATCCGTCACGATGAAGGATACCGTCTTCAGCGGGCGCACGGACAGCGACCATGTGGCAGTCCTGTCGGCGGATACCATTGAGATGACCGGCTGCACCGTGCGCGTGGAAGCGGAAAAGTCTGTGCAGGCGATCCTGGGGCAGATCTCGCTCACAGACTGCAGCCTGTACGCCTCCGGCCACAGCGGCAACAGCGATAAAACAAGCGCGCAGACAAGCGGACTTGACGCGCTGGCATCGGTCACGCAGCAGTCCGGCGTGAAGCTCATATCGGGGAGCGCCTTTGCCGACGTGAAGACGGATGCGGCGTGTCTGGACGATGTGCAGTTCTGCACGGACGCCGGACTTATGACCGGCACGGGCAAGACTGCGTTCTCACCGGAGAAGCCTTTGACGCGGGCGATGCTCGTGACCGTCCTGTGGCGCATGGCGGGCAGTCCCGCAGCCAGCGGAAACGGCGGCTTCACCGACCTGCGGGCGGAATGGTACCGCGCGGCGGCCGTCTGGGGCCAGCAGAGTGGGATCGTGGCCGGCACGAGCCGGACGACCTTCGCGCCCGACAAGGCCGTGACAAAGGAACAGGCGGCTGTCCTGCTTGTGCGCTTCGCGAAGACCATGGGCGCGGCGGCGCAGGACGATGCAAAGCCCGTCTATGTCGCCGAATGCAGCGCATGGGCGCAGAGCGGCGTGCAGGAGGCGTTCGGCTATGGCGTGTGCGACAGCTATGTCTGCCTTGCCGCGCCGAAGGAAGCCGCCTCGCGCGCAGAGCTTGCGCATATGCTGCGCCTGCTCTCCAATTGCATTCAGAAGGCCTGAGCCTTTTGAAGATAGAAAACCAACAAACACTGAAAGGAAGATCATCATGAAGAAACTTGTATCCATGCTGCTCGTGCTTGCGATGCTCGTGACCGTCTTTGCCGGTCTTGCCATCACGGCAAGCGCTGCCGACACGGTGCTGAGCGTCTGCACGCAGGCGGGCGAAGAGGGCGAGAAGACCCTTGCCAAGAGCTACACCGCGGAAGAGCTCAAGAAGCTCGCAGAGACCAAGGCTGACGGCTATGGCTATCAGTACTTCAAAAAGGGCGAACAGGACGTCGTCGTGACCGAATACGTCACGCTCGATACCCTGCTGACCGATGCCGACGTGACCTTTGCCGACGGCGACAGCCTTTCCTTCGTCTGCGACGACGGCCCGTACACCAAGTTCGCGCCGACCTACAAGGACATCACCGAGGGCAAGTATTACATCAAGGACGGCAAGGCCGAGGAAGTCCCGGCTGCCATCGCTCTGAGCTGGGCTGTCGGCGCTGCCGCTGACGGCACCGTCGCCGACATCGCCAAGAACGCCAAGGAATCCGGCCTGCGCTTCGTCTGCGGCACGACCGAGGCCGATTTTGCAGCGGAAAGCGCTGCCGGCAAGCGGATGCCGTCCGGCGTCACGGAGCTGATCGTCGTCTCCGCGGCCAAGGCAGAAGAGAAGCCCGCTGAGGAGACCAAGCCTGAGGAGAAGACCGGCTTTACCGACGTCAAGAGCACCGACTGGTTCCAGGCTGACGTTGCTTACGTCGTCGAGAACAAGCTGATGACCGGCACGTCCGACACGACCTTCAACCCCGCCGGTTCCACGACCCGCGCCATGGTCGTCACGACCCTGTACCGCATGGCGGGCAGCCCCGAAGTGACCGGCAAGAGCGCCTTCACCGACGTTGCTGCTGGCGGCTACTATGAGAAGGCCGTCATCTGGGCGGCAGAGAACAATGTCGCGAGCGGCACGTCCGAGACGACGTTCGACCCGAACAAGGCCGTCACCCGCGAGCAGCTGGCGCAGTTCCTGTTCAAGTACGCGCAGTACAACGGCCTGTCCGCTGTGACGCTGGCGGAGAACCTGTCCAGCTTCGCAGACAAGGACGCCATCAGCGCCTACGCAATTCCCGCCCTGCAGTGGGCGGTCGGCCAGGGCTATCTGAACGGCACCGACGGTAAGCTCCTGCCCGCAGGCACCGCGACCCGCTGCCAGTTCGCAGCCATCCTGCACCGCTACTGCGCTGCATAGACTGCAGCATAACGCACGCAATAAAAAAGGGGCTTCCCAGCCGGGAAGCCCTTTTTTATATGGTTTTTCAGAAAAACGCCCAGATGACGCTGACGATGAGGGCGGGCAGCAGGTTTGCCACGCGGATATGCTTGCCCCAGACGAGATTGAGACCGACGCAGAACACCAGCACCGACCCGGTCAGAGACAGATTATCCAGCGCCTGCGCAGTAAAGACCGGGCGGATGAGCTGCGCGAGGAGCGTCACGCCGCCCTGCAGGATGCCGACGGGGATGGCGGAGAACATGCAGCCCTTGCCCATGGAGGCGGCCATGACCATGACGATGACGAAGTCGAGAACGGCTTTGGCAAACAGCGTGGCATGGTCGCCGGAAATGCCGTCCTGGATCGCGCCGACGATCGCCATGGCGCCGATGCAGACAGTGAGCGAGGCGGTCACGAAGCCGTTTATAAAGCTGTTATCCGACTGGCTGCCGGATTTTTCCCGCAGCCATGCCCCAAAGCGCTCCATCCGGTCCTCCAGATCGAGCAGCTCGCCGAGGATCGCGCCCGCGGCCAGACTGATGATGAGCATCATCGTGCCCTGCGTGTGCAGTGTGCCGTCCGCCGACTGCAAGCGGGAAAATAAAAGCACACGCCGCGGCGCGTGTGCTTTTGGAAGCTCTTATTGTGCCGTCTCGGACAGCTCGAGGCCGGGGTTGCGCTTGAGGATGAAATTGATCGACCACTGCGAGGCGAAGACGAGAAGGCTTCTGCCGCGGTAATCCTCCAGCAGCTCCGCGTCGGTGGACAGGTACAGATCCTTGAGATCCGTGACCGGCGCTTTGGTGATGAACCGGAGCTGCTCATACGGCAGCTGCTGCATGCGGAGCTCAACGCCGTATTCCGCCTTCATCCGGTACTGGAACACGTCAAACTGCAGCGTGCCCACGACGCCGACGATGACCTCCTCCATGCCGGAGTTCGGCACCTTGAAGATCTGGATGGCGCCCTCCTGCGCGATCTGCTCGGTGCCCTTGAGGAACTGCTTGCGCTTCATGGAGTCCTTGGCGCTGACGCGGGCGAAATGCTCCGGCGCGAAGGTCGGGATGCCGCCAAATCTGAATTTTTTGCCCGGCACGGTGATGGTGTCGCCGATGGAGAAAATGCCGGGGTCGAACACGCCGATGATATCGCCCGCATAGGCCTCGTCGACGATCTCACGCTCGGAGGCCATCAGCTGCTGCGGCTGCGACAGGCGCATTTTTTTGCCGGTCTGCACGTGGTAGTATTCCGCGTCGCGCTGGAACTGGCCGGAGCAGATGCGCATGAAGGCCAGCCGGTCGCGGTGGGCTTTATTCATGTTCGCCTGAATTTTGAAGACGAACGCGGAAAAATCCGGGCTGAACGTATCGATCACGCCGCAGTCGGCCTCGCGCGGGAGGGGGCTGGGCGTCATGCGCAAAAACTCCTCAAGGAACGGCTCGACGCCGAAATTTGTCAGCGCGGAGCCGAAGAACACCGGGGACAGCCTGCCCGCGCGGACTTCGTCCAGATCAAACTCGCGGCCCGCGCCGAGAAGCTCCACGTCGTCAATGAGCTGCTGGTGGCGGCGCTCGCCGATCAGCTCCGCGACCTGCGGGTCATAGAGATCGATCTCCATCTTGTCCGCGCGCTTCTTGCCGGATACGCCGGAGAAGAAGATCAGCTGGCTCGAGCGGCGGTCATAGACGCCCTGAAACTCGCGGCCGGAACCCATGGGCCAGTTGCAGGCGTAGGTCTCGATGCCAAGCTCGTTTTCCAGCTCGTCGAGCAGCTCAAACGGGTCGCGCGATTCGCGGTCCATTTTGTTGATAAAGGTAAAGATCGGGATATGGCGCATGGCGCAGACCTTGAAGAGCTTTCTGGTCTGCGGCTCGACGCCCTTCGCGCCGTCGATGACCATGACGGCCGAGTCCGCCGCCATGAGCGTGCGGTAGGTGTCCTCGGAAAAGTCCTGATGGCCCGGGGTGTCCAGAATGTTGATGCAGAAGCCCTCGTACTGGAACTGCATGACGGACGAGGTGACGGAAATGCCGCGCTGTTTTTCGATCTCCATCCAGTCCGACACGGCGGCGCGGGAGTTTTTCTTGCCCTTGACCGCGCCCGCCTGCGCGATGGCCCCGCCGTAGAGCAGGAATTTTTCAGTCAGGGTCGTTTTACCGGCGTCCGGGTGCGAGATGATCGCAAACGTCCTGCGCCGGGAGATTTCTTCTTTCAGGGATGCCATGTATCTTCCTCCAATATTGTTTCTGTTTTTGTCGGTTTCTCTCGCAGTTACATGGGTTACCCTCCAAATCTGTCAGTTTTCATGCTTCGAACCGGTTTAGTTTACCACACGGAACCAGCTTTTACAAGCCCGGCAAACGCAAAAATATGGACAGCTCACCAGAGCTGTCCGTGTTTTGTATCGGAGCTTAAAGGCCGAAATAATCGCGGTTGGCGCGGCTGTTGCAGACGCCGTACCAGACGAGGGCAGCCAGCACGACGGCCAGCAGGGCGAAGGGCCACGGATACGGGATGAAGGGCGTATCGAGCCGGTCGTTGAGGACCATGACGACGCCGTACAGGAACGTCACGATGGACACAACGCCGAGCGAGGGGCGGATGGCGCGGATATATTCCGCCTCGTCCGCGCAGTCCGAGACCTTCTTGTCCTTCGGGACGAGCAGGCCGTTCTGGAACAGATGGCCGGTGACCATCAGGCGCACCCACGTGTACATGCAGTAGCCGCCGCTCGCGAGCAGGAGCAGGTCAAGAAAGAGGGTCATATCATTCATCGTCATTGCCTCCGTTCTGCTGATTCTGTGCAGGCTCTTTCCATTCGCGGTAAACATGGACGCCGACGATTCCAAGAAGCACGATGCCGGTCAGCGCAAAGAAGATCGCGCCGACAAGATCGATGATGCGTCCGCTTGTCCAGACGCCCTCGGCCGCAAGCCTGGGATATTCCTGCGCCATCTGGTAGGCGAGATAGAGAAGATACGCGCCGCAGGCAGCATACAGGATCTTGCGGCGGTTGTCAAAGCCGCGGGCGGCGGGTTTCTTTTTTTCGGGCGCCTGCGGCGCGTCGGTGCGGGGATCGAGTTCGTCCATAAAGGGACCTCCATAGGTGATTTTGTATATCATACACGATGGGACGGAAAAAGAAAAGGGGCGCGTCAGAAATTTCCCAGCCGGAACTGATCGATCATTTCGCCGGTCAGGCTGATGTGCGAATAATCCTCCGGCAGCGTGCTGCGGTGGAACCATCCGGCCTCGGAAAGCTCGGATTCCTGCATGGTGATCTTATCGCTGCCGTCCAGCTCGCAGAAAAAGCCCATGAGCAGCGTGTCGGTGAAGACCCAGGGCTGCGATTTGTAGAAGCGGAGGTTCTTGACGTGCACACCGGCCTCCTCCAGAACCTCGCGGCGGACGGTATCCTCGATCGATTCGCCGATCTCGTTGAAGCCCGCGATGAGGGCGTATTTTTTGAACGCCCGCCCGCGGTAGCGCGTCAGGAGCAGACGGTCACCGTCGTGGACGGCGGCGATGACGGCCGGGCAGATCTTGGGATAGACCGTGTTGCCGCAGGCCGGGCAGATCATTGCACGTTCGACCGTGCTCTTCTCCATCCGCCCGCCACACCGGCCGCAGAACTGCTGCGAGGAATACCAGCGGAACAGGCTCTCGCCCGCAGCCGCGGCAAAAAGGGCGGTACTGGTGTGCGCCGTCATGGCGCGCAGCTGCGCCGACGGAAGATATGAGAACGGCTCCGCCGCCTCCGGGTGTGCATTGACGAGATAAAAAGCCGTGCGGTCGATACAGAACGCATACTGCGCCGCGCCCGCGTCAACTGGGCCGACCTCCCGCATGCACGGGAGCGTCAGCTCGCCGTCCTGCACGCAGCAGTAGACCGTGCGGTCAGGTGCGTAGATGAGCGCATAATCCTCCGGCTCCGGCTGCTTCCATGAAATTTCATTGTGATAGATATGCGGGTACAGATCCTGTAACATGATGGATACCTCCCCGGTCAGTGCGCCGCGAAAAAGGCTTCGATCTCGGCGCGGGAAGCGGCGACGCTGCCCTGCGCGAAGAACGGCTTTCCGCCGCCGCGGCCATGCAGCTCCGCATTCAGTTCCTTCACGAGCTGGCGCAGATCGCTGCCCGCTTCGCCGACGGCGTATTTATACCCCTCCGCGTCAGACCCGGCGAAGACAGCCGCGCGGCCGCAGCAGGCGTTCATGACGAGATCGGTCAGCCGCCGGACGCTGTCGGGCGTCATGGGCGGCTCAAACAGCAAAGCGTCGCCCGCACCGGCGAGCGCCTGCGCCTTCTGTGCGAAGACCTGCTCCTCCAGCTGTGCGGCGCGGAGCTTGAGCGCCGCTTCCGCCTCGAGCAGGCGCGCGGCCGCGTCGGCCGTCTGCAGGGGCTTTGCCGAAAGAAGACCCGATACGCGGCGGTTCTGCTCGACGAGCGCGCTCATGTACTGCAGCGCCCGCCGCCCGCACAAAATCTCCAGCCGGACGCCGTCGTGGAACTTGACACAGGAGAAGATCTTGATGAGGCCAATTTCGCCCGTGTCCGACACATGCGTGCCGCAGCAGGCGCAGATGTCCACGTCCGGGATCGTCACGATGCGCACCTGTCCGGTCAGCTCCTTTTTGCTGCGGTAGGGGATGGCCGCCAGATCGTCCGGCGTGGGGTATGTGATCTGGATGGGGATGTTCTTCCAGACCCACTCGTTCGCCTCTGCCTCGACGGCGGCCAGATCGTCCTGCGTGAGTATGCCGGAAAAGTCGATGGTCACGAAGTCCGTTCCCATGTGGAAGCCGACGTTCTCATAGCCGAAGCGCCGGTGGACGATGCCGGAGAGGATATGCTCGCCGGAATGCAGCTGCATGAACGAGAACCGGCGGTCATAGTCGATCACGCCTTCGACCGTCTCGCCTACGGCGAGCGGGGTGTCACAGTAGTGGACGATCTCGTCGCCGCGCTCGTGCGTGTCGGTCACGCGGACGCCGGAAAGATGGCCGGTGTCGCCCGGCTGGCCGCCGCCCTCGGGATAAAAGCAGGTCCGGTCGAGCACGACGTCATAGCCGTGCTTTCCGGGGACACAGGATAAAACCGAGGCCGTGAAGGTCTTCTGGTGGGCGTCGAGATAATAAAGCTTCTGCGTTGCCATATGCGTGCGCTCCTTGTCTGATTTTGTCCATCATAGCATATGAACCGGCGAAATTCCACCGTTTTGCTGCCGGTTTTCGGTTGACAAAGCGAAAAAAACATCTTATGATATATAAGTTGGGCAGAATAGTGCTGCCCGGCAAATTATGAAATGATAAAGGGGGAAGCATCCATGGACGCAGGAAGTAGTAGCGGCACATCTGCAGGCCGAAGTACTGTATCGCCCCAGCCGCCCTTGTGCGTCCGGAGCTTGCCCGGCGGCAGACGCTGAAAACCGTCTGTATTCCGGCACAGTCATCGCTTGATGTGCCTGCGTTGTGTCTTTACTTCCTAGAGGGAACCTCTGAATCAACCGCCTTCGGCCTTCGCCGGATCTTTTGACGCAATCCTGCGGTTTGAAAAACTTGAAATACACAAAGTATGTCTGCGTTTTTCAAATCTTGTCTTGCGCCAAAATCTCTCGCCGAATGCTCTCGGTGATTGAATCAGAGCTTCCCTGAAACGGTGTTATTTCGGTAACACCAACTACAATAACAGGAGGGAAAAGACATGGCAGAAAACAATTTTTCGCTGCAGAAGACGCTGACCATGCTGCTCGACGAGAAGAAATACCATTCTCTGCGCGACATTCTCAGCACCATGAATCCCGCCGACATCGCTGCGATTTTTGACGAGCTCGATCAGGCGCGTCTGCCGCTGCTGTTCCGGCTTCTGCCGAAGGAGCTGGCTGCGGAGACGTTCGTCGAGATGGAGCCGGAGGCGCAGGAGCTGCTGATCCGCGGCTTCTCCGATTCCGAGCTGAAGGAGGTCATCGACGAGCTGTACGTCGACGACGCCGTCGATATCGTCGAAGAAATGCCCGCGAATGTCGTGCAGCGCATCCTATCGCAGGCCGAGCCGGATATGCGCAAGCAGATCAACGAGATCCTCCGCTATCCCGAGGATTCCGCCGGCTCGATCATGACCACCGAATATGTGTCCCTGCGCCCGAACATGACGGTCGAGGAGGCCATCCTCCGCATCCGCCGCACGGGCATCGACAAGGAGACCATCTACACCTGCTACGTGACCCGCGGCCATAAGCTCATCGGTCTCACGAGCGTCAAGGATCTTCTTCTCTGCGAGGACGATGACGCGACGATCGAGTCCATCATGCAGGAGCACGTCATCACCGTCGGCACGCTGGACGACAAGGAACAGGTCGCCCAGATGTTCAGCAAGTATAATTTCCTCGCCCTGCCGGTCGTTGACACGGAGGACCGGCTGGTCGGTATCGTGACCTTCGACGACGCCATGGACGTCATGGAAGACGAGGCCACCGAGGATATGGAAAAGATGGCCGCTATGCTGCCGTCCGAGCACCCGTACATGCGCTCCACGCCGATCGAGATCTGGAAGAACCGGATCCCGTGGCTGCTGCTGCTGATGGTCTCGGCGACGCTGACGGGCATCGTGATCACAAAATTTGAGGATTCTCTGGCCGTCCTGCCATGCCTGACGGCGTTCATCCCCATGCTGATGGACACCGGCGGCAACTCCGGCTCGCAGGCCTGCGTGTCGATCATCCGCGGCATCAGCCTGAACGAGATCGAGTTCCGCGACCTTGGAAAGGTCGTCTGGAAGGAGATCCGCGTGTCGGTCCTCTGCGGCGTGTGTCTGGCGGTCGCGTGCTTTGCCAAGATCGTCGTTGTGGACATGCTGCTTCTGAAGAGCGAGAGCGTCAGCTACATGGTCGCCTTCGTCGTCTGCGCCACCATGGCCGTGACGGTGTGCCTGGCGAAGATCGTCGGCTCGACCCTGCCGCTGCTGGCCAAAAAGCTCGGCTTCGACCCGGCGGTCATGGCCTCGCCGATCATCACCACGATCGTGGACTTTTTGTCCCTGCTGGTCTATTTCGCATTCGCGACGGCCATGCTGGGCATCGGATAACCGGAAAACCGGGCCCGCTGCAATGCGCGAGCCGCACAAGACAGTTCACAGGCACAGCAGAATGATCTGCTGTGCCTGTTCCTGTATTGTTTGATTTCATGTGAGCCACCTTGCCTCTCCCTTTGGGAGAGGTGGCCGAGCGCAGTGAGGCCGGAGAGGGTATACAACGCCCATGCCTGCAAAGCCCTCTCAGTCACCTGCGGCGGCAGCTCTCCCAGAGGGAGAGCCAAGTGGGAGCGCTCCTTGCATCTCCCGTTGGGAGAGGTGGCCGAGCGAAGCGAAGACGGAGAGGGTAAACGGTAACT
>ERZ1673752.1788-NODE-1788-length-27730-cov-8.629088_pt1 | contig 27730 bp, 22 predicted proteins | sample MGYA00580195_ERZ1673752 | MGnify/ENA primary metagenome ERZ1673752 (study PRJEB41218, sample SAMN15661744) | gut metagenome | host: Homo sapiens | place: Canada: London | collected 2015-08-20/2019-03-30 | study: EMG produced TPA metagenomics assembly of...
GGGGGCGGCGGCGGGTGATGTGGTGCTGCCGCGGGCGTGGAGGGGGCGGGGGGTGGAGGTGTGGGCGGCGGTCGTGGGGAGTGGGGGGCGCGTGAAGACGATTACCTGCTACGTGGTGCTGCCCGCGCATGCGCCGCTCGGGGGCGGAACAGCCACAGGCAGCGGGCGGACGGCCGTGGTGGTGCGCCCTCCGCGGGCGGCCAAGGGCGGAAGGGTTCGCAGCGCGGGCCGCACGCGGGCGACAAGGCAAAAGGGGGCGGGGATGTGCCGGTTCGGGCTGCCGCGCTGCCGCTGCGAGCCGTGCTAGCGGGTGGGCATTGAGGGAGCGGTGCGCAGGAATGCCGCCAAAGACAAGACGTGTAATCATTCAAGGCGTTGCTAAGGCAGAGATTCCGCATTGGACGTTGGCAATATTCTTGCATTTTTGCCAATGTCTAACTACCTTTGTGGGGAATTAGCTACGATAGCAGCAATGAATGTGAAAAGTTTTATTGTTAATTTTGCAAACGCCCAAAAGGAATTCAGAGTGAGTGATTTATATGCATGCCTTTCGGGGAAAGTTGATATTTCCAAAAAGATGGTGTCGTGGCATTTGTGCAAGTTGATGGAGGAAGGGAAAATATTCAGAATAGGAAAAGGGGTATATACAACAACCCCAAAATCCGTTTTTCATCCTGTTCCTAATGCGGTTTGTAGACGCTTGTACAAACAATTAAAAGCTGAGTATCCGTTATTAGATTTTTGCGTTTACACCGGCGAGATTCTATCCGACTTGCAGCATCATCTGTCGTACAACAACAATATCTATGTAGAAGTAGAGCGCAGCGCCACAGAAACTATATTCCACTTTGTGCAAGATATGCACGCACGTACTTTTCTTTCGCCCAATGAGGACATGATGGCCGATTATATCCAATTTGATAAAAGGTCCTTTATCGTAAAGCCCCTTATTTCAGAGTCGCCCATACAAGAGATAAAAGGGGTGTATGGGCCATGCATTGAAAAGCTATTGGTAGATATTCAATGCGACAAGGATTTCTTCTATTTACAGGGCCAAGAGTCCATGTATGTAGTGCAAAATGCTTTCGTTAGCTATACCGTAAATGTGGGTATGCTGCTACGCTACGCCTCGCGGCGCAATGCTAAGCTTAATGTGAAAAGACAAATTGAGGCAATTGCATGATTAAGAAGGAGTGTTTTACCTCTGAATGGATAAAATCCACTGCTATTCGCAACAACTATAAAGACCTAAACCTGATCGAGAAAGTTATTAGGGCTATGTCTCTGTTGGAGATGCTGAAGTTGTCCGGTTGCCCTTTCTGTTTCAAAGGAGGTTCAGCGTTGATGCTTATTCTATGAGGATCGGCCTCTCGGCTGTCCATCGATATTGACATTATCTGCCCGCTGGGGTCAGTCTTGCAGACCGGCTTGCCCTGCTGGGCAAGAGGACCGAGGGTCTGAAGACCCCCGGCTATTGAGAGACCGTCCCGCGGACGGGGCTGCGCTGCGGCGTAATTTCCATGCAGGGAAAAGGTGGGGCATGGTGCGAGCAGGCTATGAGGAAGGTCTGTTGTTTTGCAAGTGTAAATCGTAGAATGTAAGCAGCTTGCGTAACGAATCCTGTGAATAGTTTGGTGGCTGTCGCTTAGTTGGTTATCTTTGTAGCCTATGGATGCTCTATAGCGTGAGGGGGGAAAGGGAGAATGGGCGATAGGAAGTATACGTTTATTGATCTGTTTGCGGGCATAGGAGGGTTTCATTTAGCTATGCATGCGAATGGGGGCAGGTGCGTTTTCGCAAGTGAGTGGGATAAGTTTGCACGTGAGACCTATGAAGCTAATTTTTATAGGCTAGAGCCGGCGCTCTTTGATCAAGGGCACTTTGCAGGAGATATTAATGATGTTTCTCCAGCTGCCATTCCCGATTTTGATGTATTGTGCGCAGGCTTTCCGTGTCAACCCTTCAGTATGGCGGGTTTTAGGAAGGGGTTTGAGGACACTAGAGGTACGTTGTTCTTCCGTATTGCAGAGATAGTTAAGTCAAAAATTGATGGTGGAAATCCTCCGAAAGTTCTATTTCTAGAAAATGTAAAGGGGTTGGTTAATCACGATAAAGGGAGAACCCTGCAAACCATTTGTTCGGTTATAGATGAGCTTGGCTACCGGGCGGCGTACAAAGTGCTGAATGCCAAGAATTTCGGAGTGCCACAGAATCGGGAGCGCATTTTTATCGTGGCGTGGAGGAAAGAAAGTCAGGTTGAGACTTTTTCTTTTCCAATAGGAATATCGACTAGCGGGGGATGCATTTTTGATGAGCGTGATATGGACGCTGTTGTAGCAACAAGGTTGGGGGATATCCTTCTTCCTAGTGTAGACGACAAGTACACCCTATCCGAAAGGTTGTATGCAGGGCATTTAAGGCGTAAGCAGGAACACGTCAGAAAAGGGAATGGTTTTGGATTTTCTCTATTTACTCCCGATAGCCCATACACCAATACAATACCGGCGCGGTACTATAAAGATGGGAGTGAGATACTCATTGAGCAGCAAGGAAAACGGCCAAGAAGACTACATCCGGCAGAAGCGGCCAAATTGCAAGGCTTTCCCATAGGCAACGGTTTTAGAATAGTTGTATCAGACACGCAGGCGTATAAGCAGTTCGGTAATAGCGTGGCAGTTCCGATGGTTACGGCTATTGCAGATCAGATCGTGAAGCAACTCTTAGAAAAGTAAATTATGAACAACGATTTGGCTGAGTTTTTATTGGGTGAAGAGTCTGCATTTAGTGCTGAGCTCGGGAAAAGCGGAGGGTACATTCAGTTTTCTAATTCGGACAGACGTGGAGCTGCGAAGTCGTTTCATATAAGCCTTGAAGCGTTATATGTGACGTTAAGAGATATACAAAGCAATTTAGGTGAATTTTCAAAAATCCAAATTTATGATGAAGCGCAATGGAGGAAGAAAGGTGCGAAATACTTTTCGAACCCTGTTGCAAACTCAATCATAATGGTTCAAACAAAGCCGCTATTCTCAACCCTGAGTAAATTGATAAAGTGGAGCAATCTCAGCGTATACCAAGGATTAAGAACAGAGCAACAGATTGTACTTAATAAAGAAACGTTGGCAGCAACGTTAAGCAATCTATCAAAGGTGATTAGCTCCTATACACCGATAAAAACTATAAAAGAAGTCCCTCCTCTCCAGGCCATATACTACGGCGCACCGGGGACGGGGAAGTCCTACAAGATAAAGGGGCTGACGAAGGGGGAGACCATCCGAACAACGTTTCACCCCGACAGCGACTACTCCACGTTCGTTGGGGCGTACAAGCCAACGATGGAGGAGGTGCAGCGCCCTGAGAGCAGCGGCCCGCAGGTGAAGGAAAAGCGGATAGTGTACAGCTTTGTACCGCAGGCCTTTCTGAAAGCGTACGTGCAGGCGTGGGCGAAATACCCTGCGCCGCAATACCTCGTGATAGAGGAGATTAATCGGGGCAACTGCGCGCAGATTTTTGGTGATCTATTCCAGCTGCTCGACCGGAACGGTGAGGGCTTCTCGGAGTACCCCATCATGGCAGACACAGAAATCTGTAGGTATCTGCGCGATGAGTTTTCTAATGGGAACTTTGGGCCCAATAAAGGGCAAAGAGATGATATAGACGCCTATTATCGCGGGGAGTACGATAGCGTTGTGGAGGATGTGCAGGTTGGCAAGTTGCTTTTGCTACCTTGCAATCTGCATATTCTCGCCACGATGAACACGAGTGACCAGAGCCTATTCCCCATCGATAGTGCCTTCAAGCGGAGGTGGACTTGGGAGTACATTCCGATCCGCAATGCTGGACGTGGATGGGTAATTCGGGCGGACGGCAGGGCGTGGGATTGGTGGAGTTTTTTGGAGCGTATCAACGAGGAGATAGGGAATGCAACGGAGAGCGAGGATAAGAAGCTGGGGTACTACTTCGTGCGGCCGACAGATGATCGCACCATTGCCGCGGAGACCTTTGTGGGCAAGGTTTTGTTCTACTTATGGAACGATGTGATTAAGAACTATGGATTTAATGGCGATGTGCTCCAGGCAGGAGATAAAGAGAAGCTGATGACCTTCCCCATGTTCTACGAGACGGAGCGGGAAGGGCAGCAGGTAAACGAGGCTCTCGTGGCGCAGTTTTTAAGCAATCTGCAAGTAGCGCAGCTCCCTAGTGCTGACGAGCATGGAGAGAAAGGCAGTTCAGACGAGGGGATGCAGGAGGCGTGAGGGTACTCATTGAGGGGTATGGCTATAGAGCCGAAGCGGTGCGGGATGTGCTGCACGAGCTTGGTCCGCTGGAGCGAGCAACGGGCGAGATGAGCGTGTGGTACGTAGGGTACTACTACCACGCGCAGCTGCAGGATTGCGTTTTTATCCTACCAAAGGTGCTGATGGATGGTGAGAACAGGGTGTTCTCTAAGTATAACCCTCACGATATTATCAATTTAGACCATGCGGCTTTGCTCACGCCTCAAGAACGGAGCTTCCTCTACGATTTTGCAGTGTGGATCTACCGCGCCATTGCTGTGTACAATAAAAGCAATCCGGGGAATGATATCGTTTACCAACGCCGTATAGCAGCGTTGGGCCAAAGGGAGCGGGTTAGGAGCAATACGTTTCTTGACATACTGCTTTCGATTATCCGTTTTAACAGGGAGCATAGGGATTACCTTACCACAGTCCTGCGGAACCTGCATTCGGGCTACAATAAAATAGAGTGGGCTCGTACCATAGCCCACTCCACGGCGTGGGTGGCGCAGGGTGTGCCTGTTTACTTTGACCTTGTGAACCGGGAGAGGAAGGTGAACGATGATGAGGAGCTGCTCGTTATCTACTATTCCATACTGCAATATATACATGACACTTACGGCTTTCCTGTGAGCATTCTGTTTGACTTTGATTTGATACGGGGGCGGAAGTTTGAGAACTACGTGCATGGATATGGGAAACGGCGGCTGAAACAGATAAAGTACCGATACTTTTCCGATGTGCAGCTACGTATGTGGGAGCTGTGCTACGCTTTCTTTGACAAAGCGCAGGGCATACGCATCGCGTCGGAGCGGCGGGAGTACCTGCTGGTGAAAAGCTTTAATATTGTATTTGAAGCGATTATAGACGAACTCATTGGAGACAAGGATGTTCCGCGGGGGCTGAAAGATCAGGGCGATGGCAAACGGGTGGACCACATGTATAGCTACCAAAGCCTAACCTGCAACGAGGGGGAGAGGTTGGTTTATTACATAGGCGACAGCAAGTACTATGGGATTGGTAGCCGCATTTCATCGGAGGCTGTATATAAGCAGTTTACCTATGCCCGCAACGTGATACAGTGGAATGTAAACATTTTGCTTGATGCATGCGCGCAAAGCGGCCCATTGCGTCAGCAACAAGCAACGTGTAGGGATGATTTAACGGAGGGGTACAACATCGTACCGAACTTTTTCATCAGCGCTAAGATGGAGGGGAGTTTGTCGAACGATGTTAAAAATGTTTCCATTACTAATCTCAAGAATGGAATCTTTTTTACTCGCCACTTTGAGAATCGGCTTTTTGACCGCGATACGCTCTTGGTGTACCACTACGAGGTGAACTTTCTCTACGTATTATCGCTCTACGCTAGGGAGGATGGGGCGCAGAAGGCCCAATGGAGGCGAAAGGTGCGAGAGCACTTCCGAGAAGAGATTCAAAAGGCGCTGCAGGAACGGTACGATTTCTACGTGATGGAGCCGCGGTCGGGGACGCGGAGTGAGGAGTATGTCCGAACGCACTTCAAGGAGTTGCTAGGCAAGGTGTATCGACCCTTTGAAGATAATCCTAGCTACCTATTGTTGGCGCTGGATAAAGGGTGTAGGGAAGAGAACGGCGTGTTGCTTTCCGAGCTGAACCATGCTTTCTTCGTGAGGCTTTGCCCATTGGGAGAGGATCCGAGGCGGGTGTTTGGCGACGATTAGAAGACAGCGGGCTGAAGCAAGTGCGCTCGGTGCGCTACTCCCATCAGCATTTCGCCGAAAAGTGAAAAATGTTTGTACCTTTGCGTGTGATTGCAAGGGGTGTAAATAAACCAAAGAACAGGTTAGAACGATGCAGGAGCAGCAGGGTAGAGAGTGGGTGGCGATAGTGGATTTCGGGTCGCAGTATACGCAGCTGATCGCGCGGGTAGTGCGGGAGTTGGGGGTGTACTGCGAGGTGGTGTCGAGCGTGCGAGGGGTGCAGCGGGATGGACTGCTGCGGGGCGTGGTGCTGTCGGGGAGCCCTCGGTCGGTGCATGATGCTGAGGCGTTGCGTTTCGACTTTTTGCCATTTGAGGGGAGTTTGCCCGTGCTAGGGATATGCTACGGAGCGCAGCTGATGGCGAGGACGTATGGGGGCGAGGTGAGTCGCAGCGCGGCGCGGGAGTATGGGCGTGCGCGGCTGGGCACAGTGCAGCGGGGCAGCGCGCTGACGGATGGTATCGAGGCGGGGGCGCAGGTATGGATGTCGCACGGGGATACGATAGTGCGGCTGGGCGAGGGCTTCGCGGTGACGGCATCGACAGAGAGCATCCCGGTGGCGATGTTTGAGGATGCGAAGCGGAAGCTATACGGGGTGCAGTTTCACCCCGAGGTGTCGCATACGGAGGTAGGGCGTACGCTGCTAAAGAACTTTTTGACAACGATTTGCGGGTGCACCTGCGACTGGACGCCGCGGGCGTTCGTTGCGAGTAAAATAGAATGGCTTCGGGAAGAGCTTGGGCAGGACAAGGTGGTGCTCGGGCTATCGGGAGGCGTGGATAGCAGCGTGGCGGCGTTGCTCCTGCATAGGGCGATAGGCGAGCAGCTGACGTGTATATTTATAGACCATGGTTTGCTGCGCGAGGGGGAGTATGAGTCCGTGTTGGCATCGTATAGGGGGATGGGTTTGAACGTGATCGGGGTGGACGCGAGCGACCATTTCTTCAAAGAGCTCGCGGGGGTGACGGACCCAGAGGCGAAGCGCAAGGTGATAGGGCGGTGCTTCATAGAGGAGTTCGACAAAGCCGCCGCGACGCTGCGGGACGTGAAGTGGTTGGCGCAGGGAACGATATACCCTGACGTGATAGAGTCGTCGGCGGTGCCGGGGGCGAGCGTGACGATAAAATCGCACCATAATGTTGGCGGCCTGCCGTCAGACATGAAGCTGAAGATAGTGGAGCCGCTGCGCCAGCTGTTTAAGGACGAGGTGCGCCGCGTGGGGGCAGAGCTGGAACTCCCGGCGGCAATCTTGGGGAGGCATCCCTTCCCGGGGCCAGGGCTCGCGATACGCGTGCTGGGGGAGGTGACGCGGGAGAAAGTGGCGGTGCTTCAGGCCGCGGATGGGATATACATGCGCAAGCTGCGCGAAGCGGGGGAGTACGATAAAATATGGCAGGCAGGGGCAATCCTGCTGCCGGTGCGGTCGGTGGGGGTGATGGGGGATGAACGGAGCTACGAGAACGCAGTGGCGCTGCGGGCAGTGGTGTCGGTGGACGGGATGACGGCCGATTGGTACCATATGCCGTACGAGCTGCTGGCGGATATATCCAACGCGATAATCAATGGGGTTCGCGGCGTGAATCGGGTGGTGTACGATGTGAGTTCAAAGCCACCCGCAACAATAGAATGGGAGTAGCATTGTTCGGTTCAAATCGGCTGATGAGGGTTAGGATCTCGGGTTTTGCGAGGGGCGGCTTGCTGCTTCTCCTGCTGCTGGCCTCTCCGTGGATGCTGCGCGGGCAGGGTGCAGCTGCCCGCAGGGCGCATAACGATGCGCGCGAGCCAGTCTACCAGGTTGGGGTGGGGCCGCTGCAGCAGGTGCTTAGCCTGGTGCGTAACTACTACGTGGATGAGGTCAATGTGGATAGCCTCTACGCCGCCGCGAGGGAGAAGATGGCCGTGAAGGATTCGCTGGCCGCGGATAGCGTGCAGCCGCTAAGCGAAGAGGAGGTGTTCATCCGGAGGCTGCTAGAGCAATTGGACCCCCATTCCTACTATCTCACCAAGGAGGAGGCGGCGGATAGGCATCAGGATTTTGAAGGGAAGTTCTATGGGATAGGGGTGTCGTTCCAGGTGTTTAAGGATACGGTGCGCGTGGTGCAGGTGCTGCCGAACGGCCCAGCATCAAAGGTGGGGATTCGCACCGGGGACTACATCATGGAGGTGAATGGGCGACGGCTGTCGGGGGTGAAGGCGAAGAGCAGCGATGTGATGCACACGATACGGGGCGATAAGGGAACGACTGTGAAGGCGTATGTTCTGCGGGAGGGGAAGCGGCTCGATTTCATCATGAAGCGGGATGAGCTTCCGTTGCGCACGGTGGATTCGTACTACATGCTCACGCCGAAGATAGGCTACCTGCATTGCTCTTCGTTTGGCTTTGTGACGCGGGGAGAGATCGTGAAGGCGCTGGGCGAATTGAAGCGTGCGGGGATGGAGTCGTTGATTTTTGATTTAAGCGATAATGGCGGCGGGGTGATGAATAGCGCCATTGCGGTGTGTTCAGATTTCTTGCTGCGGGGGCAATCGATCGTGTCGGTGCGCGGGGAGAGCTACCCCTCAACGGGGTTTTCGTCACCCCACATGGGGGTTTACTGCCAGTTGCCGATGGTGGTGGTGGTGAATGAGTTTTCATCGTCAGCATCGGAGATTATGGCCGGCGCGATGCAGGATTGGGATCGCGCAGTGCTGGTGGGAGCGCGAACGTTTGGGAAGGGGTTGGTGCAGGGGGTGTTCCCGCTGGAGAATGGGGGGGAGCTGAGCCTTACCGTGGCGCGCTACTACACGCCGAGCGGGCGGAGCATTCAGATGCCATACGAATTGGGCCACGCGAAGGAGTACCGCGAGGCGTTCGTTCGCCGCTACGTGGCGGGGCGGCAGGACTCGACCGATGATAAGTACTTTGCGCACGCGAAGGAGTACCGGACGCTGACGAGCGGCAGGAAGGTGTACGGCGGGGGAGGAATAGTGCCGGATGTGTATGTGGAGCGGGACACAACGCATGCGCTCTCCACCCGGCTGGCGGACTACGAGCGGAAGGGGTACATGCAGCACTGGGTGGTGGGGTTTGTGGATGCGCGTAGAAAGGATTATCTCAAACGTTACGCCACGGCGGCACAATTTGTGCAGAACTATACGGTGGAGGAGTCGACCATTGGCCAATTCCGGAAGGCGATGGCGGAGCTGGATGGGCAGCGCGATACGGTGCCCTACAGCGAGGAGGAGAAGGCGCACCTGCGGCTGCGTATCAAGGCGTACGTGGGGGAGCAGCTGCACCCGAATGGAACGTTTATGCGGGTTGTAAATGGAGAGCGCGAGGAGATAGTGCGCTCGGTGGAAATACTAGAAGATTGGCAAAATCGTGGGGAGTCAATATTGCGTCCAAAGCGTTAGCGAGCAGGAGGAGCGGAGCTGGAAAGCGAGGGGCGGAAGTGTTGTGACGCGATGCGTCAGAAAAAGAAAGAAAGCGAGATGAGTGAAGAGGTGATGACGTTTGAGGCGCTGGGATTGTCAGAGGCTTCATTGGCGGCCATAGCGAAAAAGGGTTTTGAGTCGCCAACGCCGATACAGCGGATGGCGGTGCCGGTGCTGCTGCGCGAGACGTGCGATGTGATAGGCCAGGCACAAACCGGGACGGGTAAGACGGCGGCGTTTGGATTGCCAATATTAGAGTCAATCGATGTGTCGTTAGATATGCCGCAGGCGTTGATACTGGCGCCTACGCGCGAGTTGGCGCTGCAGGTGGCCGACGAGATAACCTCGCTGCGCAGCGATAGCGCATTGCAGGTGATAACGGTGTATGGCGGGCAGTCGATATCGGAGCAGCTCCGGAGGCTCTCGCGGGGGGCGCATATCGTGGTAGGCACGCCGGGGCGCGTGCTCGACGTGATAAAGCGCGGTAGGCTCCCGCTGGACCAAGCCAAATGGGCTGTGCTCGATGAGGCCGATGAAATGCTCAACATGGGCTTCATTGAGGATGTGGAGGAGATTCTATCGCACGTGACCGGGGAACACCGCACGATGCTTTTCTCGGCGACGATGCCGACCCGTATCGTGAAGCTTTCGCAACGCTTCATGCACGAGCCGAAGCTCCTTGAAGTTGATAAGGATCAAAAGCCAACGGCGCTAGCGGATCAGATATACTTTGAGGTGCGTGCATCGGATAAGTTTGATGCGCTGACGCGCATTATCGATATCGAGCCGGAGTTCTACGGATTGGTGTTCTGCCGTACGCGGAATGATGTTGACGAGTTGACGATGCGATTGGTGGAGCGGGGCTACAGCGCGGATGGGCTCCATGGGGAGATAACGCAGGCCCAGCGTGAGAAGACGTTGAATAAGTTCCGCAAGCGGTTGATAAACATCTTGGTGGCCACGGACGTGGCGGCGCGTGGTATAGACATTGCGGATCTGTCGCACGTGATTAACTACAGCCTGCCGCAGGATCCCGAGTCGTACGTGCACCGGGTGGGGCGTACAGGGCGTGCTGGGAAGGAGGGCACGGCGATAACCTTTGTGACGCCGCAGGAGCAGCGCCGGCTCATGTTCTTCCAAAAGAGCATCAAGTTTAAGATACGAAAGGAACGTCTCCCGAAGGCGGCGGATATCGTGGAGGTGAAGTGGTCGCTCATCCTGGATGAGCTTTCGCAGATAGTGTCGTCGGGTCAACAGGAAACGTTTTTGCCACGGGCGGAGGAGATTCTGTCGCAGTACCAACCGAACGATGTGGTGGCGGCATTGCTGCACATGGCCTACAAGAACGTTCTTGACGCGGCGAACTACCAGGAGGTGCGAGGCTTCTCGGTGGATAAGCGTGGCACGGCGCGGCTATTCGTGGCTGTTGGGAAACGGGATGGGTATACGCCTAAGAGCTTGGTGGATTACCTGTGCGAGGAGGCGGGCGTGTCGCCACGGGATATAGACGATGTAGCGGTGCTGGAGGAGTACTCGTTCGTAACGGTGCCGTTTGAGGAGTCAAAGCGGATAGTCAAGGCGTTTTCATCGATGCAGGTGGGCGGTAAGCCATTGATAGAGCGGGCGAAGAATAAGAACTAAGGATTGGTGTGGGTGTTGACTGACCCCATTGCGAGAGGGCCTGTTAGCCAACACACGAAGGAAACAAAGAACTAGGATTGCAAGGGATGGAGCAGGAAAGGCTTATAGCGAAGACGATGCAGGGCTTGGAGCCCGTGCTGGCGGATGAACTTCGGGCTTTGGGCGCGGAGGGCGTGGAGGAGGGATGCCGCATGGTGTCGTTTTTGGGGGATAAACGTATGATGTACCGTGCGAATTTCTTTTTGCGCACGGCGATACGGATATTGAAGCCACTATTTAGCTTTGAGGCACGCACGCCGGAAGAGGTGTATGGGGCTTCCCTGTCGTACGATTGGTCGGGGATTATTGATCCGCAGAAGCGTTTTGCGGTGGATAGCGTGGTGAACTCGGAGCTATTTAAGCACTCTGGCTTTGTGGCCCTGCGGTTGAAGGATGCCATCGTTGACCAGCAACGCAACGCCTACGGGCGGAGGCCGTACGTGGACACGGTAAATCCGCACATACGTATTCACCTGCATATTCAGGGCAGCACCTGCAGCGTGCTGCTTGACTCATCGGGCGATTCGCTCCACATGCGGGGCTACCGCGTGGAGCAGAACGCCGCGCCGCTGAACGAGGTGCTAGCCGCGGGGCTGATATTGCTATCGGGGTGGGATATGGAGGAGCCGTTCCTAGATCCGCTCTGCGGGTCTGGCACACTGCCGATTGAGGCGGCGCTCATCGCCAAGGGGATCGCGCCGGGATTGTTCCGTAAGCACTTTGGGTTTGAGAATTGGGCGGATTTTGACCCCGATATGTATGCCGAGATCTACAATGACGACTCGATGGAGACCGACCGAGAGCCGTTGATAATAGGGTCCGACGTATCAACGCACGCGGTGGAGATGGCAATGATGAATGTCACCAACGCGGGCCTGGCAAAATCCATACGTATCTCCAGGCAATCGGTTTTTGATTCATCGCCCTCGTCTAAGCCCGGGGTGGTGATTACCAATCCGCCGTACGGTGAGAGGGTGAAGCAATTCCAGCTGGATAATTTTTACCGGCAGCTGGGCGATACGTTTAAGCAACGATACGCGGGTTGGAATGTGTGGATGATAACGGGCAATCGGCAGGTAATGAAGTCGTTCGGTTTGCATCCGTCAAAGACCATTACGCTGTTCAATGGACCGATTGAGTGTAAGTTCCAGCGGTTTAGCATGTACGTGGGGTCCAAGGGCGGTGATAGTGATTCGTTGGAAATGGATAGGTAGGAAAGTAAAGGCCTTGCAAAAATGGAAGATATACAGTTAAAGTGGACTGCAAAGACTCCAAACGTGGAGTGCCGGAGCGATGGATATATACGAATTGAGGGGCAATCGATTCCAGAGAATGCGTTAGAGTTCTACGAGCCGATCAATCGTTGGGTTGACGAGTATGCCAAGAGCTGCGATGGGCCTTTGGCAGTGGCGATAAGCTTAGATTACTATAATTCTTCAACGTCGAAATGCCTTTTAACGTTTCTCAAGAAGCTGACGGAACTGTGGGACGATGGTCGGAAGGTGAGCGTGGTGTGGTTCTACGCTGTCGACGATGAGGACATGCATGAAGAAATCAAAACCTATCAGACTATTGTTAGGGTGCCGATACGTATGGAACCCTATGAGGGGTAGCAAAGCGCGGGGAAGAGAAGCAAGGTAGAGCTACCTGAGGGGGCAGTGGCTTCTATACAAGAATACTTATCACGACTCGCAGCCGCGGAGGGTGTGCAGCGGCTGGAGCAGCGAGTGCGGGCGGGGCAATCAACAGTGCTCAAGGGGCTGCATGGCTCTTCGGGCGCAATGCTCCTTGCCGCTTTGTCTGGGAGGCAAAAGCGGTCTGCGGTGGTGCTGGCTGAGGGGTATGAGAGCGCGAGTTACCTGTATTCCGACCTCTCGGGGCTGCTCCCCGAGGGCGGATTGTATTTCTTTCCCTCATCGTTCCGTGATGGTTTTGTGACGTTGCATCAGCAGAGCGAGGCGATTATCCAGCGCAACGAGTTGGTATCGCAGCAGCGGGAGCTCTGCGCTCGGCTGGAGGGAGGCGAGGAGGGCGTTGTTGTGGTGTCGTACGTGCAGGCGGCGGGGGAGCCGTTTGCCACGAGCGAGGCGTTTGCAACCAACAGCCTGGTGCTGCACGTGGGGGATGCCCTGTCGCTGCCTGGCGTAATCGATAGGCTGCATGGGTTGGGGTTTGTAGAGGAGGATAGGGTTGTGGAGCCGGGGCAGTACGCTAGCCGGGGGTCGATAGTAGATGTTTTTTCCTACACGGAGAGTCAGCCTTTCCGTGTAGATTTCTTGGGTGATGAGGTTGATACGATACGTCTGTTTGACGTTGATACGCAGCTGTCGGTGCGGAAGGTGAAAGAGGCGCTGCTGGTGTCGGGGAAGGAGCAGCTGGCAGCTGGGGCAGGCGAAGAGACGTTGCTGTCGCTGCTGCCAGAAAGCGTTGCGGTCTGGGGGTGGGAGTTGGGGCTGTCGCTCAAGGAGTATGGGGAGCGGGTGGAGGATAGTCGGGCTGTGCTGCCAGTCCCATTCGTTGAGGAGTCGTTTCTGCGGGAGCAGCTGTCGAAACGGGCATTGGTGGAGTTGGCATTAAAACCGATTTCCACGAAAAGCGAGACGGTGGAGTTCAAGACGACCCCGCAACCGCTCTTCCAAAAGAACTTTTCCCGGCTGGCCGATACGATACGTAGCGATGCTGCCTTGGGGTACACGACGTATATCCTGGCGGAGCAAAAGTCGCAGATGGACCGTTTGTCCGACATTTTTTCCGACCTATCGCTCGATGCCAAGACGTACCAAATGCTCGTGCTGCCGCTGCGTGAGGGGTTTGTGGACGAGACGCAGAAGGTGAATTTCTTCACAGACCACCAGATATTTGAACGCTACCATGCCGCGAAGCTTCGTAAGCGACTACAGCCGCATGACCCGTTGAACACAAAGGAGTTGCAGCTGATGCAACCAGGCGATTACGTGGTGCACATTGACCATGGGGTGGGTGTGTTTGAGGGGTTGGTACGTGAGGAGGAGAATGGGGTGGTGCAGGAGTACGTGCGGGTGGGGTACAAGGGGAGTGACACGGTGCTGGTGAATATCCATAACTTGGGGCGTTTGTCAAAGTACCGCGGGAAGGAGGGCGTGCCCCCTGAAATTGATAAACTGGGGTCGGGGAAGTGGAATCGGCTCAAGCAGAGGGCGAAGGGGCGAGTAAAAGATATAGCGAGGGATTTGATACGCCTGTACGCGGAGCGTCGGATGGAGAAGGGCTTTGCGTTTTCCCCCGATTCCTATCTGCAGGAGAGTCTAGAGGCATCGTTCATGTATCAAGATACCCCCGACCAGGAGAGCGCGATAGCCGCAGTGAAGAAAGACATGGAGTCTGACGTGCCGATGGATCGTTTGGTTTGCGGGGATGTAGGATTTGGCAAAACTGAGGTAGCGGTACGTGCTGCGTTTAAGGCTGCCACCGATGGGAAGCAGGTGGCGGTGCTCGTGCCAACCACCGTGCTGGCGCTACAGCACTACAAGACGTTTAGCTCTAGGTTGAAAGACTTTCCATGCACCGTAGATTACCTCTCACGCCTAAAGAGTGCTGCGCAGCAGCGGGAGGTTCGTGAGAGGCTTTCGGCGGGTAAAATCGATATTATCGTCGGAACGCACGCCTTGCTACGCAGCACGGTGAAGTTTAGAGATTTGGGACTGCTAATAGTTGACGAGGAGCAAAAGTTCGGGGTGGCGGCCAAGGAGAAGTTGAAGGCGATGAGTAAAAATGTGGACACGCTCACGCTCACGGCGACCCCAATCCCTCGAACGCTGCAATTTTCACTCATGGGGGCGAGGGACATGTCGATTATCAGTACGCCCCCGCCGAACCGTTACCCCATATCAACCACGGTGAGCGTGTTTGATGAGAAGTTGGTAGCGCACGCCATTCGGGTGGAGCTGGAGCGTGGGGGACAGGTGTTTTTTGTACACAATGAGATAAACAAGCTGCCGCAGCTGCTCGCGATGCTGCTGCGCAATATACCCACGCTGCGCTGCGCCGTTGCGCATGGGCAAATGAAGCCCTCCGAGATAGAGGAGGTTATGCTTGACTTTATGGCGGGGGACTACGATGTGCTGCTGTGCACAAGCATAATAGAGTCGGGGCTTGACATCCCCAATGCGAACACCATAATCATAAACAACGGCCATCGATTCGGGTTGAGCGATTTACATCAGCTACGCGGCAGGGTGGGGCGTACCAACCGCAAGGCCTACTGCTACATCTTTACCCCTCCTCTAGACGTGCTAACGCCAGAGGCGCGAAGGCGCGTTGCGGCCATAGAGGAGTTCTCTGATCTGGGAAGCGGAATCCACATATCAATGCAGGATTTGGACATTCGCGGCGCGGGGAACTTGTTGGGCGCGGAGCAGAGTGGATTCATTATGGATCTCGGAATGGAGACGTACCAGAAGATTCTTGACGATGCGATACGGGAGTTGAAGTACAGCGAGTTTTCGAGTTTGTTTGCCGAGGAGCTGAGTCAAGATGCCGTATGGGTGCAGCCCACGGACTGCCAGGTAGAGACAGACCTAGACGTAGCGTTGCCCGAAAGTTTTGTGCGTAGCGCAACCGACAGAATCGCTATATACCGAGAGATAGATTTACTACGGGACGAAAAGGAACTACAGCAGTTCAAGGCATCGCTCGAGGATAGGTTTGGTCAGCTTCCCGTGAGGGTTACGCGGCTGCTGTCCATTCCCCCGTTACGCTGGAAGGCTGCTGCGCTAGGCGTGGAGAAAGTGCAGTTGATGGATGGTCAGCTCTCGCTTCATTTTGTGTCGCCGGGCGATTCGCCCTACTATGGGTCAACGACCTTTGAGACGGTGCAAAAGCAGCTGGGACGCTATGCGCATGGGTGCAGGGTGCATCAGATGGCGGATCACTTACGTGTAGACGTTGATAGTATTGAAACCGTAGAGGAGGCGTTGCGATTCCTTCGCTACCTATCGGGTAAACGAGAAAAGGGAGGTGCGGGCGATGAGTAGGAATTTGGCGGTTGATGTTGGGAACAGCACGGTGAAGTGCGGGGTGTTTGAGGGTACAGATTTGCTGGACTCTATTCGAATAGAGGGGGTAACCGTTGGCGAGGTGGCGTCGTGGGGAAAGGAGCGGGGAGCGTCCCGCGCGATAGTGTCCATGGTGCGGGGTGATAGCGCATCGTTTTGCGATGCGTTGGGGGGAGAGATTTCTACGTGTAGGTTGACTTCAAGGATGAAGCAGCCGTTTGAGAGCCGCTATAAAACGCCGGAGACGCTCGGGGGCGATCGGATAGCGGGGATGGCGGCGGCGGCGGTGCTGTATAGGGGGCTGGACGTGGTGGTGGTGGATGGGGGGACGGCTCTCACGTGCGATTACATGAGTGGGCAGGGTGTATATGAAGGGGGAACGATTTCGCCCGGGGTGGGCATGCGTTTTCAGGCGCTGCGGGAGCATACGGGGGCTTTGCCATTGGTGGGTGTAGAGTCGTACAGGGGCATGTTGGGGCGCACAACGGCAGAGTGCATCGCCGCGGGGGTAGTAGGAGGGGTCTTGTCTGAAATAGCCGGATTCTTGCAAATTATTGCTACATTTGCGACCGATTTTCGGTTGGTGTTGACGGGAGGTGATGCGGAGCTGCTGGAGTCAAGTCTAGAAAGGCCGTGCGAGGTGCGCCGAGAGTTGGTGTTGGAAGGGCTTAACGCTTTACTACGATATAATGTGGAATAGAGGGATGAGGATGCGAATCGCGCTGCTAGTGGCTGGGGTGCTGGCGGTGCAGAGCGTGTGCGCGCAGATTGTCAATACGCATTCCCCATACTCGCGTTACGGTCTAGGGCTTCAGGAGCATCAGGCCTACAGCGGTACCATGGGGTTTGGGGGCGTGGCGCTTGGCATCGCGCAAAAGAATGCGATAAACCCGGCCAATCCTGCATCGTACGGGGAGCAGGATACGATGACGTTCCTATTTGATTTTGGCGTTCAGGGGGGGTATAATCGTTACCGTACGCCGGGGGGAGGCGTGAAGAATGCGGGGCAAGCCAACATTCAGCACCTTGCCTTTCAATTCCCTCTGGCGAAGTGGGGGGGGGTGGCAATCGGTTTTCAGCCCTATTCAAAGCTGGGCTACGATGTGACACGCTACGAAACGGATTTGAAGACGATAAGCGATGTCGGGCGTGTACGGTACCACCACGCTGGCCATGGGGGCATTAACGAGGCATTCTTGGGAGTGGGTTTTGACCCAGTACCCTACTTCTCCGCGGGGGTGAATGTGCATTACCGGTTTGGATCGATTAACCATTCGCAAAATTTGTACGTACCCAGCAATGCGACCTACTCGGAGTATACGTCGGAGAGTAGGAATGTGGTGAAGGCGTTTATGCTGCGTGGAGGAGTGCAGGCGCGGGTACCATTGGATTCTACGTGGAGTAAAAGGTTGGTGCTCGGCGTTACGGTGGATTACTACCCGTATGTGTACGCCGAGGAGCGCTTGGAGGCAACGACTACCTACATGAATACGTCCATGCCGATTGCGCAGAATGCGTTGCGGGATCAAAAGCGTATCCAGCTACCCATGCGCTATGGGGCGGGGTTGGCGTATGAGTCGAGTCGCTGGCTAATGGGGTGTGATTTTATCTACGAGCCGTGGGGTAACTTTTCACTCTTCGGTTCTGAACAGATGTTGAATCCCATAATGGAGGGGCGTTTAGGTGCGCAGTTCACGCCGGATGCGAAGAGTTTACGCCGATACTACGAGCGAATGAGCTATCGGTTGGGCTTCATGTATAGCCAACTCCCCATGCGGATTGAGGGGCGGCGCGTGGATGATATGTCGCTCACCTTCGGCTTTGGATTCCCCTTGGGCTGGCGTAAATGGTTGATGAATGTTGCAGTGGAAGTAGGGCAGCGCGGAGGCTTTGGCAAGGATATTGTAAATGAGACGTATTGTAACTTGCATGTGGGCGTTTCATTCATCGATGTATGGTTTTTCAAGCGCAAGTATGACTAAGGGTAGTATTACACGAAAAGGGGGAGTAATCATGAAGATAAAGGGGATAAAGAACGGTGTGTTGGCAGCTTCAGCGGTATTGCTATCGTATGGGGCAGTGATGGCACAGGTGACGAATCCTGCGTTGTCGAATCCGAAGTATGGGAATGACCCAGCGACGCGTGAGGAGTGCTTGAAGCAAACATCATTCTACCAGGAGTTCTACAAGCAGGGTAACTATAAGGATGCGGAGTCGGGGTGGAAGATTGTGTATGAGATTTGCCCTAAGTCTTCGCAGAATATATACATTCGGGGCATTAAGATGTTGAAGACGAAGCTGGATGCGATGGCTCCGACCGATGCTGCGCGTGGAGCTCTCATTGATAGTTTGATGCACGTGTATGACAAGCGGATAAATTACTTCGGTAGGCGGGGGTATAACCTTCAGCAAAAGGGTTCTGACTTGATGGCGTATGCGCCGGAGCGTGACGAAGAGATTTCAGCGATACTTAAAGAGGCGTACGCTCTGCAGGGGGATAAGCTTGATGCAACAACCGTGATGAAGTACTTTGAGAATGAGGCGCGTATGTTCGGTGAGAAGAAAAGAAAATCGGAAGAACTGATTGAACTCTACGCTGCTCTTTCTGCAACATTGAAGGCCCAGGTGGAGAAGGACTCAACAGTAAAGCCGATTTCCGACGCGTTGGATCAGCGTTTCGCCTCAATGGGTGTGGCAACGTGTGCCGATTTGGTGGGTATTTATGGTCCTAAGCTTGAGGCGGCTCCACAGGATGTGGATTTGGCAAAAACAGTGTATAACCACCTGGCTTCATTGCGTTGCTTTGATGAGCCAATATACTTACAGGCGGCTAAGCTGGTTTTCAAGTCTTCGCCATCGTCTGGGCTGGCGCTAGAGATTGCACGGATATGCATGTCAAAGCGTGCCAATGGAGAGGCAGAGGAGTACTTCAAGCAGGCGGTTCTTTTGGAGTTGGATGGAAGTCGGAAGGCACGTGTATTGATTGAGTATGCCAGTTTTGTTTCAACGAATTTGGGAAATAAGCCGCAGGCGCGTTCGTTGGCCTATGAGGCTATTTCTGCCGATCCGACACTCGGTGCAGCCTACTCATTCATTGCGGCTCTATACGAGCAGACTCGAAATTGCGGTGCATCAGAGATAGAGAACCTATCCGTCTTTTGGGCGGCAGTTGACAAGTATCAAAAGGCGATGGCTGTGGATTCATCGCTGCGCGATGAGTGCCAAAAACGGATATCGTACCTTTCGGGTTTCTTCCCAACTACTGAGAAGATATTCTTCCAAGACATGCAGAAGGGAGATACGTTTAAAGTGCCATGCTGGATCAACGAGACGACTACGGTACGCACCAGCGACTAGGACTTTTCAAAGAATATAGAATCACGGTCTGCCGTTATAGACGGCAGGCCGTGTTCTTGTGCCTTGCAGTATCGTTGCTGGCACTACAGGTAGGCGTAGTCGGGTGTAAGAAGCAGAATCGACTTGTAGTCAGCCCACAAGATCTCTTGAATGTTCCCGATGTCATCGGTGATTCTTTGCATATGCTTTACACGAAGAATGGGCGTTGCGAGATGGAGATTTACGCTGCATCTATGAATGCCTATGCCCGAAATGGGAAGGATTACGATGAGTTTCCCAAGGGGATTCTTGTTCGGGCTTACGATTCAACAGGACGTACCACAACATTGATACGAGCTAGCTATGCGCTCTATCTAAGGAAGAAGAAGCTTTGGGATGCGCGGCATAACGTTGTAGCGATTAACGAGCAGGGTGATTCGATCCAAACCGAGCGAATGTTTTGGGACGAGGAGAAAAAAACAATCTACTCAGAGGAGAGCGTTCGTATACGGACGGCTGACGCTTTGCTGTTCGGTAAAGGGTTTGAGAGTGACGAGCGTTTCAACGATTGGGAGATACGTCATCCGAAGGGAGTGATTACAGTACGAGAGCAAAACGACACGCTGAAGAGTACAGCGGAAATACAATAGGAAAGCGATGGAAAATGGGAAGATGCGAGTGTTTTATATAGTGCTGGAAATAGTATGGGCTGCGCTTGGGCTGTTCTGTCTTGGAATGGCGATTTATCTTCAGAAGCGTGGCTACTCGCAGCCGATGTTTTACTTGCTAGCAGCGATTGCCTTTGGAATGGCGGCTTTTCGATTCACGGCGCGACGAAAGCGGGAGCAGGCTAATAGGCGGGGAGACCGCCAGCGTTGAGGTGTTGCCCAGGGATAGGAATTGCCTTTTAGCTAGTTGAGGGAGACTTGACGTGCCGGTAGGAAACCTAGTCCTTTTCATTGTGGCTGTGGCTCTCTCCGCGATGTGTTCTGGGGTAGAGCTGGCGTACATGTCGGCTAATCGCCTACGGATAGAGATAGACCGAGACAAACGAACCCTATCAAGCTGGATAATCCAGCGCTATTTGCGGCGTCCGGGCCTCTTCATTGCAGCCATTCTCGTGGGGAATAATGTGGCACTGGTGGTGTACGGTATGCTAATGAACCAGCTGCTCGCGCCGGTTGTATTACCGTTGGCGGCGTACGGCGATACGGTTGTACTCATCACCGAGACAGTAATCAGCACGATGTGCATTCTACTGGTAGGTGAATTTCTCCCCAAGGTGCTTTCCTCTATGCACCCCAATGCGTTTCTCCGTATCTTTTCCTTCCCAGCCTACTTGATTTACGTGGCGTTTTACCCCCTTAGCCTTTTTATGTCGTGGATTTCGGCTAGGTTTATTAAAGCTATCACGAAGAAAGAGATTCCTTCTGAAAATGCTGGGCTTACATTTGGAAGAACCGATTTGAACGTGCTTGTGGAGCAAGCAGCTTCGCAGAAAGACGATGAGGAGTCGGAGGACCACGTCAACGAGCACGAGCTTAAGATTTTTAGAAACGTATTGGACTTTGATAACGTAAAGCTGCGCGACTGCCTAGTGCCGAGAATGGACATAGAGGCTTCAGATGTTGAGAACACGGTGGAAGACCTACGAGCACTCTTTGTCAAAACGAAGTTCTCGAGGATCCCCGTTTACGAGGAGAGTATTGACAACATCGTGGGCTACGTAAATGCGAAAACCCTATTTAAGCGACCGAAAACGATACGGGAGGTGGTGCTGCCCCTACGCTACGTCCCCGAATCGATGAAGGCGGGTACATTGCTTACGCAGTTCATCAAGAGTTCTTCCAGCATGGCGATCGTTGTGGATGAGTTCGGAGGCACGGCCGGGCTCGTAACGATAGAGGATTTACTAGAGGAGATATTCGGGGAGATATACGATGAGCATGACCTGACAACACTCGTGATACGCCAGCTGGATGAAAATACGTACCGTTTCTCAGGGCGCGCCGAGGTGGAGGAAATCAACGAGCGGTTCGGTCTAGGCATTCCCGAATCGGAGAGTTACGATACGATTGCAGGGTTCATTTTAGATCAACATCCCGACATCCCCAGCGCAGGCGACGAGATTGAAATTGGCAAGTTTAAGTTCTGCATTGAACGAGTGGACGCAAGCCGTATACGTTTGGTTCGCCTGGAGGTGGAAGATTAGAACGCTTTTCCCCATGCTAGGTGCGCAGCCTTAGAGGTATTTTAGAATGACCCCTCGCCGCTCTCCACGTGAAGCTCCACGCGATGCGCTGCTGCATAGCGTCCCTTAGAGTCAAACGCCCATTCCCAACTTTTACGGTTCTGTAGGGAAGGAAGCTCCGAGATTACCGTTTTTACGCTCGGCAGCTTGCTACCGCTAGAAATCAGGCTGTGTCGCTCCTCCGTGTCGGTTATTAACATCCAATGCGCGTAGCGGGAAAGTAGTGCCGCGTGCTGGTTTTCTAGCATCGTGGCGGCTTCGGCGTATACTGCTTCGGGAATGCGGTTGGCGTAGTGCTCCTGAATGGGCATGGCGAGCTGGCTCAAGAGATTGAGCGAAACCACCCCGTCGGTGTTCGGAAGGGTAGGTGGGTTTAGATTTTTAATCCGTGCCAGATAGATTTGCCAATTGTTTCTTGATGGCATAATCCATTCAAGCCCTCCGGTAACATCAAATTCAAGCAGCTCCACGTTGCCGTACCGCCGTACGTAGTCAACGGACTGCCTAGGGTGGTATCGGTCGATAAGTACGACATGCTGGCATGCGGAGGCCAATTCGTCAAGCGGAACATCAAGTAGCCACCCACTGCCCAAAATGGTGAGGCTCTGGAGGGAATTCCGTTGGGTAAACTCAAGGATACGTTGCCTTGAGCATCGCAGATGGTGCTCCCATCCACCATCTTCGCACAGGTAGCGATTGTAAATACCGAGCTGGTAGCGACGCCATAGCGCATTACGTCGCAGCGCCCTTCGCCAACGAAACCACGCGCTCATTCCCTGCCCCAACTCATTCCACCACGATCTTTACAGAGCCGTTTTGGCCATTCGCCTCCCCGAAGGCGTGCAGGATGTATAGCCCTTTGGGGAGTTGCGACACGTCTATGACCGCGCTGTCGGGCGTAGCGGCTGCACCCAGATCAATGCGTTTTATGCATTGGCCGTGGAGCGTATAGAGAGCTGCGCTGCGAATGGGCAGCCCATTGACCGTTTGCACGTACACTACGGATCGTGCCGGATTAGGATACGCTCGTAGCGGGAGCTGCGCAGGAGTTTCTACCGCTGTGCTTTTCATTTCGTCAAGGTGCAGCACGACGGGGAGCGTGGAAAGCGCGGCGTCGCTGCTCAGCTCTACCGTAATGCTCCGTTCCACCTCCTCAAAGACTCCTTCGCTTTGTGGGTTGGCCGAGTACCAAAGGGTGTTGTCCTCTTTGGGGTCATATTTCAAAACGCCTACCGATAGCGTATATCCCCCCGCGGCAACGCTAACATTCCCCTCAAACGTGAACGTAACCTCTGAAATCCCATCGAGCGTCACGTAAGCCGTTCGCCCGAGATGTCCTCTAATCCACGTACCTTTGCTATCTGATTGTAAGAACTGTAGCTCTATGGGGCCAGAAAAGTATGCCCCTGCATCGTTTAGCTTCACGTTTACTTGCACAGAGAGTGGGTCGCCCTGCTTGCACGTGCTAGGAATGGAGGATAGAATTTTACACAATGGGCCCTTCAGCTCCTTTTTCACGGTTGAGATCGGGATAGTGGTGAGAACATGGTGGGGAATAAGTCTTAAGTTGTCGTTTGGGTTATACTTCTGGTTAGTACTATCGTAAAGGACTTGCACGTAGTTGGCGTTTTGCCCATTGGTTTTGTCCTTGGTGTCGATAACGAGATCTTCGTACGTTACGCTACTCCCGGGCTCAATGAAGCTGTTTGTGTAGTAAACCCCTTTACCATCGGAGCTAAAGGAAGTATTAGATTCGTCGCTAACCAACCGGAAGCCAATTAGTCCGTTGTATGGAACGGCGCCATCGTTCGTATAGGTAATGGAGATGGCGTTTTGGCCCTCGTAAAGTCGCATAGAGGCTGGTGTAGCGGATAGTTTCACGGTATGGCTCTCGTCTTTCCCTACTGTTATATTCCCACCATTGTCTACCGATAGCGTCCAGAACTGGGGCTCGTTCAAAGGGACTCTAATGCGTTCCCAGGTTTTCGTATCGCTCATGTAGAAGGAAGGGACCACCCGATACGTGCCAGGGGCTAAATCGCTCGTTGAGATGTTTACTGTAGTATCATTTGGACCCCAGCCTAGCTTGATGTTTTTGTCGCCTGAATGCGCCATGAACTGCGCAACGGTTTCGTCGTTGGCAGCATTAACAACCTCGACCCCGAGATTGCCGTTGATGGCTCTCCCGCTGTAGTTGAATGCAGACACCACCGCTTGGATAGTACTTGCCCCCGGGGCTGGCTTTGTGTCGTTTATTTTGAATTTTTCGGCGTAGATAAGCGGTTTTGGATTGGTTTTCACGTAGCCAGGTTGGATTCCCACTATCATGTCCTGCACGGTGATGTACCCTCCACCGCCGCCCGCCCCGATGCCCTGACTCCCGGGCAGGAGTTCGGTCAGCGCGAAGTACCCATTGGAGAGGCCATTCCAGCCCCAGTTGATGTGGTAGAGCGATTTGCCATCGTACCCATCGCAAACGAATGCGTGGCCGCCCTCGGGACTACCCCCTGCGTAGTATACGGGGCGTTTGGCTTGTAGCTCCTCTTGGATTATTGCCTCCCACTCTTCGCTCGTGTGGTACATTCTATTCACGGCGCGCAGGGATGGGCTGTAGTTGAAGTTCTCAATGAGTGCTGTCGCAGCGTACGTACTATACGCGGAGCTTTCATTCTTCCCATAGCTCATTCTCACGGCGACCCCCACATCGTAGAGAAGGCGCGCAACGGCATAGTTCTCATCGGCGCTTGTCGTGCCGCTGTAGCTATTGCGCATGGTTATCCAATTGTAGGAGTGGCCATCGATGGAGACTGTCTGCTTGTTTTTCCCGTTTATGGTGTACTCGCCATTCCCTTTTCCGTTGGAGGGCCAACAGTGGTAGCGCATAACCTGCGCCATGGCGGTAGCCACGCATCCCGTGGGGGCTTGGTTGCCGTTCACCTTGGGGGTTAGGGCGTTGTATGGTTTTCCCTGCCCCCATGCGAGATTACCAAGCAGCGGCTCAACGGCATCCCAGCTCCGTAGCGCAGGATGCTGCGACCCCATTAAGCGCCCCGACATGGCTTTGATTAGCTGCCCGTAGCGTGAAAACATCTTTTGCAGCGGGGCAGGGATCGAGTCGGGGTGGAACCGATTATCAGTAGAGTATCCCACGATCTGCGGTAGGCAATCGTCTCCCGCCACGATGATAAATCCCTGCCCGTCGGATGGGGTATACACGTAGAGGTCGGCTTGCCCATTATCTGCGACTTGCTGGTAGGTTAGGCGGAGGCGTGGGGAGGTTGCGCCGCGTGTATGCGATTTTGCTATCGCAGCCATACCGCGCGCAGCGATGCTCCGCGCCTGTGGCTCCGAGATGTGGTCGCCAAAAACGGAGAAGATGCCTAGAAGCGAGGCGCAGATGCATGCTGCTGCGTACTTAGCTACTTGTGCCATGAGTGAAATCGCTGATGTTCCAATTCGTGTTGGATTTTAGGAGTGCGTGTATTGACGTTCTCAAAAAATCGTGCTTGCAAAGATATTCATAAATTTTCTTTTTCTGCAATAGGGTATGTTGGCGTAGATGTTGATTGTCTGCGGGCGGTTGCTAGCTGAGGATGCCCTACCGTGGCGGACACGAAGGCTAGGCATGCGGGGTAGGGCGTGGTACTCGTGAAAACGGCCAAGAGTCGTTGATTGTTAGCCAGTAACGCTTTACCAACTTTGTATCAAATTCGCATCAAATTCGGATTTCTCCAGAGAAATCCGAATTTGATGCGAATGGGGTACGATATGGATGCGTATTTGGCATTGGTTGGAGGGAGAGGGGTAGAAACATGGTATGATGTGAAATAATTTTTACCTTTGCAGCGGGTAGGGGAATGGTTTTTTGCGCGCGGTGCGGCTAGGGAGGTGGGGGTGCAACGTGCGTAGCGATGCAAGCAGAGGGGTGATGGTTGAGCAAAGTAAACAGACGCCAGGATTGCTGTCGGTATGCATACCAGTGTATAACTTCACGGTGGTTGATACTGTGGGGCATTTCCTTGCGGAGGCTGATCGGCAGAGCCTGAATGTAGAGATTGTCATTTTTGATGATTGCTCCGACCCCTTCTACGCGCAAAAGAATGCCGCGCTGGCGGAGTACAGCCGGGTGCGCTACCTTCCCTTGGTGGAGAACATGGGGCGCAGCAGGATACGAAATCGGCTCGCCGACTACGCCAACGGGGAGTGGCTACTCTTTCTAGATTGCGACATGGAGCCGATATACACCAACTTTTTGTCCCGGTACTTCAGCGCCATGTCGGATCAGGTGGACGTGGTGTGCGGCGGGGTATCGTTTGGGAGCAAGCCGCACGACAAGCAGATGCAGCTGCGCTGGAAGCACGAGATGCGCTGGGTGCGGCAGCGGGAGGTGCTACAGCTGCATGACCCCGCGCTGCGGGTGGAGGTGGGTAACTTCATGATACGCCGCGGGCTCTACGGCCGGTGCGGCTTTGATGAAAACCTTACCGGTTATGGCCAGGAGGATAAGGTCTTTGTGTACCGGCTTAGCCAAATGCGGGCGCGGGTGCAGTTTATTGATAACCCCACCAACCATTTGGGGCAGGAGCGAAACGAAGTGTTTTTAAGGAAAGTGGAGGAGTCTACGGTGAACATGGTGCGGGTTTGGAATGCCAACCCGGAGATGCATGCGAGTATGCTGCGCGGGAATCGGCGTTTGCTACTCGTGGTTACCCTCCAGCGGATGCGGCTGCTTTGGGCTTTGCTCCTGTCATTCCGAATTTCAAAAAAGATGCTGCGCCGGCGGCTTGAGAGGGGGTATTCGTGGCTGAGTTCGTTGCGGTACTACCAGACGTGCTGCATCGCGGAGGCTTTCGTTAAGCCGAATTTAAATATGTATCGTGGGACTCGTTGGTTGCGCCGGTGATTGTTTCGGCATGTATTGGAAGAGAGCAAGTGGATTAGAAAAGAGAAAATAGGAGAGCGTAGAGTATGAAAAAGATAACTGTAGTAGGGACGGGCAACGTGGGGGCAACGTGCCTCAATGAGATTGCGCGTCGGGATTTGTGCGAAGAGCTAGTGGCGGTTGACATTAACGAGGGGGCTACCAAGGGCAAGTCGCTTGATATGCAGCAGACCGCACCCATATATGGGTTTAGCACCCGCGTGATGGGGGCTGGTAATGACTACTCCAAGAGCGCGGGGTCGGGCATAGTGGTTATTACGGCGGGGCTTCCGCGTAAGCCTGGGATGAGCCGCGATGACCTCATTTCGACCAATGCGAAGATTATGAAGGATGTGGTCACCAATCTCATCAAATACTCGCCGGATGCGATTATAGTGGTGGTTACCAACCCATTGGATGTGATGACCTACGCTGCACTACTGGCCAGTGGGCGTCCAACGAACAAGGTGTTCGGCATGGCGGGAGTGCTAGACACGGCGCGTTTCAGGACGTTTATAGCCGAGGAGCTGCATGTAAGTCCTCGCGACGTGCAGGCGTTGCTGCTGGGTGGGCATGGCGACTCGATGGTGCCGCTGCCGCGTTACTCCAACGTGGGGGGCATTCCGGTTTGCGAGCTAATTGGCGAGGCGCGGCTGGCGGAGATTGTAGAACGCACGAAGAAGGGCGGCGGCGAGATTGTCAACCTGATGGGGACCTCTGCGTGGTACGCGCCGGGCGCAGCGGCGGCGGAGATGGTGCAGGCCGTGGTGCGCAATGAGCGTAGGGTGCTGCCGGTGTGCGCTGGGCTGAACGGTGAGTATGGCATGAAGGGGCTGCATCTCGGCGTGCCGGTGGTGCTGGGCGAGAATGGCGTGGAGAAGGTTATTGACCTGAAGCTTGATGCGCAGGAGATGGAGGCGCTGCGCCAGTCGGCCATGGCGGTCAAGAAGGTGATGTGCGTGCTGGATGATATGAATCTATTTGACCAAAAATTGGGCGCAATGCCGCTATAATGCGGGTGAAAGGATAGAGAGGGTATAGCCGTGCGGTTGGCCGCATCGTAACGATGTGGCCAA
>ERZ1673752.1789-NODE-1789-length-27717-cov-16.593522_pt1 | contig 27717 bp, 27 predicted proteins | sample MGYA00580195_ERZ1673752 | MGnify/ENA primary metagenome ERZ1673752 (study PRJEB41218, sample SAMN15661744) | gut metagenome | host: Homo sapiens | place: Canada: London | collected 2015-08-20/2019-03-30 | study: EMG produced TPA metagenomics assembly of...
ACAGGGCGGCTTTGGCTGTAAAGCGGAAATCTCCCGGGACAGCATTGAATAACAAGAAGGAGATTTCCTATCATGATCGAACTGAACGGAATACAGCTTGACAAAACCAGCGCAGTTCCTCTGTACGAACAGCTGCGTAAGGCATTGCTGGAGGCTATCACCAGCGGGAAGCTGTCGGCAGGGACAAAATTGCCGACGGAGGAGGAGCTGTGCGCCCAGTTCGGCATTTCACGCCCTGTTGCACGGCAGGCTTACAATATGCTGATCGAAGACGGCTTTGTGGAACGCATGCGGGGCCGCGGTACTTTTGTGCGCAGCCCTGATACCCGCGGACGCTTTCTGAACAAGCAGCTGAGCTTTGCCGCCGAGATGGGGGTTTTGAATCTGGAGCACCGTACCGAGGTGCTGTGTGCAGAGTGGGTAAGCTATACCCCGGAGCTTTTTGCACGGCTCAGGCTCGAACGCGGGGATCGCTGCTACCATCTTGTGCGTATGCGCTATGTCAGCGGAAAGCCCTTTGTTCTTGTCGAAAACTATGTGCCGGAATCTGTGTTTCCCGGTATTGATGCCTACGACTTTGCCCAGCGCTCGCTGTACGATGTCTTTGAAACCGTTTACCACGAGAGGATCATCAAATCGCGCCGTGTGCTGATGGCGCAGACCGCCAATGTCGAGTTTGCCAACCTGTTCGGCGTACACCGCGGTTCCCCCGTGCTGTATGTCGAAAACGTGGTCATGGACCAAAACGACCGTCCGATCGACCTCAGTAAAGAGTATCTGGACGGCGTTACCCAGAAATTTGAATTTGAAGTTGTCAACCAATAAGCCGGGTCTGTGCGCCCGGTCTTGCTAAAGGAGTATAGTTTGCTATGGTAGGTGTAGTTGTGACCGGGCATGGCGGCTTTGCCGCCGGTATGGCTGCCAATGTAAAAATGCTGGCAGGCAGTGATGCGGAAGTAAAGGCCGTGGATTTTGCCGACGGCATGGATGTGGAAGTGTTTGAAAAGCAGCTGGCAGAGGCAATCGACAGCTAGGCAGACTGGGCACGAAAACATCGGCAAGTTTGTGCTGGAGGTTCCCGCCCAGCCGCAGGAGGACGAGGACGGTATCTGAAGGGAGAAACGCCATGAAGCCGATCAAGGCAGTCATCTTTGATATGGACGGCGTGCTGATCGACAGTGAACCGGTCTACCTGCACCATCAGTATGCACATCTGAAGCCGTCCTACCCGTGGATCACCCTGGAAAGTATGTACCCGTTGGTGGGCATTTCCGGGCAGGAATATATGCCCTTTATGGCAAAACTCTGCCGCCGCACCGACGATGCCGCGTTCCGGCAGGAAATGGACGCCATGAACGCCGGCTGCCGGGTGTATTACCCGGACATTCTGCGCAAAGAGGTTCGCCCGCTGCTGCATGAATTAAAGCAAATGGGGCTGCAGGTAGCCCTTGCAAGCAGCAGCAGCCGGGAATGTATTGAGCAGGTCCTGACACAATGCGAGATTCGGGAACTGTTTGACTGCATCGTCAGCGGGCGCGAATTTACCCGCAGCAAGCCGGACCCGGAAATTTACCGTTTCACCATGGACAAGCTGAAACGCAGGCCGGAGGAATGTCTGATCGTGGAGGACTCCACCTACGGTGTGCAGGCAGGTACGGCGGCGGGCTGCGTTGTGGCTGCCCTGCGGGACGAAAGATTTCCGTTTGACCAGCGGGCGGCGCAGCTGCATATCGACAGCCTTGCCGAGCTGCCTGCGCTGGCGGCGTGCGGCGGAAAAAGGATACGCGCCGCCTTCTTTGATGTGGACGGCACCCTGATTACCGTGGGCGGGCATCGGATGCCGCCCAGTGTAGCCCCTGCGTTGCAGGCTTTACAGCGCAGCGGTGTGCAGGTGTTTCTGTGTACCGGCCGCCATGCGTTGGAAATCGCGGAAGAAAACATGCTGCCCGGGATCACGGTTGACGGTGCTGTTTATATGAACGGCCAGCTCTGTGAGCTGCAGGGTCAAATCGTGCGGGAAACGCCCATTCCCGCCGGGGATTTGTCGGTATTGAAGCAGTTTTTGCAGAAAAAGAACTGCAGCTGCATCTTTCTTGAAAAAGACAGGATGTACGCCAACTGTGTGGATTCCCGCATGGAGGTCGAGCAGGCAAAAATCGGCACCGCCGTGCCGCCTGTGCGTGACATCTCCGATTTGGAAAACCGCCGCATATATCAGGTCATCCCCTTCGTGAACGAGAAAGAGGAAGAAGAACTGCTGCGGCAGATGCCCCATTGCCGGACAAAGCGCTGGGGAGATGCCGTGGTGGATCTGATGAGCCGAACCGGCGGCAAGGAAAACGGCATCCGTGCTCTGTGTGCGGCAATCGGTATCACCCCGGAGGAAACCATTGCCTTTGGAGATGCCGAAAACGATTTGGAAATGCTGCAGCTGGCCGGTATCGGTGTGGCTATGGGCAATGCTCTGCCGCAGGTGCGCGCCTGTGCCGATATGGTCACAGACACCGTGGAAAATGATGGCATCGCCCATGCACTTCAAAAATTAAAACTGATTGGATAAATTATAAAACGAGGAGCGCTTTCCCGCAAGAAAGGCTCCTCGTTTTCCAAAAGGGGCAGTGTTCTATGATGAAAGAAAAAACGCAGACCCTGGTAACGGATCAGCTGTATAACTTGGTTGCGGGGTTTCTGTACGCCCTGAGCATCTGTTATTTTGCCAAGGGCGCAGACTTTGCACCCGGCGGGCTGTCGGGTCTTGCCTTGCTGGGCAACTATCTGTGGGGGTTCCCCATCGGCATCACAACGCTGGTGCTGAATGTGCCCCTGGTTCTGCTTGGTTTCCGCTTTGTGGGACGCGCCTTTCTGGGAAAAACCGTCATCAGTATGCTGTGGTGTACCTTTTTTCAGGATGTTGTCTTTGCAGACCAGCCCGGCTACGGCGGCGATCCGCTGCTGGCGGCCCTGTTTGCAGGTATCACATGGGGCGGCGCATTGGCGCTTTTGTATATGCGGGCATTATAAAAAGCAGGTGATGCTGCAAAAGCGGCGCAGCATAGACCTGAGCCGTATCTGTATTATATAAAGAAAAATACCGGCGCCGTAAAATATTATTCTTGCGTTTCTTACCTCCTTGTGCTATACTGACACAGTAAAACTGAATACGACAGCAGGTGCCTTTTTATGCGTGATATGCGCATGGAAAAGGGTAAAAGGGAAGCGGGTGTCAATCCCGCGCGATCTCGTCACTGTGATAAGGGAGTCTGCCGCCACGATGCAGGAGCATCAGCCACTGGGCCATAGCCCGGGAAGGCGGCGGCAGGCGCAGAGCTTTCAGCCAGGAAACCTGCCCGCTGCCGGGTACGGGGGCTAAACGCCCCAAATCACGAGGAATTGGTTGTACCGCAAGGAACCTGCTTAAAAGCCGAGGTCTTTTTGTGTTGCCATTCTGCACGCAAAAGGCCTCGTTTTTTTCGGGCTTGTTTGGGTGTGTGCTGCTTCCTCGGCAATGGCTGTTTTAGAAAGGAAGCAGAACCCATGAGAAAACGCAACTGTAAGAAAGCCGCCGCTGCGCTGATGGCGGCAGCCCTGTCCACCGCACTGCTGGCCGGCTGCGGCAGCACCGCCCCTGTTGACAGCACGCCCGAGAGCGTGGCCGTAAGCGAGGCTGCCCCCGCCCAGAGCACAGAGGAAGGGGATGCAGACGAGATGGCTGCCCGGAATTGTGCCGATTTGATCGATGCGATCTATGTGCAGACCCGCACCGAGGACACCGATGCCCAGTGCGAGGCCGCCAAGGCTGCGTGGGATGCCCTGACCGACACCCAGAAGGAGATGGTAGAGGGCGAGAACGCCGACCCCGACTACTTCGGCCGCGATACCGGTGATGCTGCGCTGGATGATCCCCGCAACGCAGATGACATTGGCGAGAATGAGCTGCTGGTCGTCAGCTTCGGCACCTCCTTCAACGGCAGCCGTGCGGCGGACATCAAGGGCATTGAGGATGCCCTGCAGGCCGCATATCCCGATTGGAGCGTTCGCCGCGCCTTTACCGCCCAGATCATCATCAACCATGTGCAGGCCCGTGACGGTGAGAAGATCGACAACATGCAGCAGGCGCTGGACCGTGCCGTAGCCAACGGCGTCAAGAATCTGGTCGTCCAGCCGACGCATCTGATGCACGGCGCGGAGTACGATGAGATGTGCGAGGCGATTGACGCCTACAAGGACAAGTTTGAGAGCGTTGCTATCGCCGAGCCGCTGCTGGGTGAGGTGGGCAGCGATGCCACGGTCATCAATGACGATAAGGAAGCCGTTGCGACCGCCATCACCGAGGAGGCTGTAAAGACCGCCGGGTATGAGGATGCCGCTGCCGCCGCTGCCGATGGGACTGCCTTTGTGTTTATGGGGCATGGCACCTCCCACACGGCCAAGGTCAGCTACAGCCAGATGCAGACGGCGATGCAGACGCTCGGCTATGAGAATGTCTTTATCGGCACTGTGGAGGGCGAGCCGGAGGATACCGCCTGCGAGGCTGTGATCGAGGCTGTGAAGGCAGCCGGGTATACCAAGGTCGTGCTGCGGCCGCTGATGGTGGTTGCCGGTGACCACGCCAACAATGACATGGCCGGTGCGGACGAGGATTCGTGGCTGAGCCAGTTCAATGCCGCAGGCTGCTTTGACAGCGTGAACACCCAGATCGCCGGTCTGGGTGAGATCGATGCGGTTCAGGCTCTGTATGTGGCGCATACCAAGGCTGCGATCGACACACTGAACGGTTGATTTGCCACCTCTGCCCGAAGGTTCTGCCTTCGGGCAGTTTTTGGGTGAAAGCGTGCGATTGCGGTTTCCGTATCGCAAAAAACAAAGAAAGTATATGAGGAAAGACAAATGAAGAAACAGCTCCTGATCCTGACGCTGGCGGCCCTGCTGCTGGCAGGCTGCGGCGCAACCTCCGCGGCGGGAAGCACCGTCCCCGCACAGAGCGAGAGTGCTGCTGCCGCCGAAACGCCCGATACAGCCGAGGCAACACCGGCGGCTGCCCTGCCGGATGGTGTGTATACCGCCGAGTTCAAGACCGACAGCAGCATGTTCCACGCTAATGAAGCCTGCGAGGGGATGGGTACGCTGACGGTGGCGGACGGAAAGATGGTTTTCCATGTCAGCCTGCAGTCCCAGAAAATCGTAAATCTGTACCCCGGCACTGCCGCCGATGCCCCCGCGCATGAGGCGGACTGGCTGCAGCCGTCTTTGGACACCGTGACCTACTCTGACGGAACCACGGACGAGGTCTATGGCTTTGACATTCCTGTGGAGGCTGTGGATACCGACTTTTCGCTGGCGATCCTCGGCACCAAGGGCACCTGGTATGACCATATCGTCAGTGTTGCAGACGCTGTGCCCGCTGCGGAGGATGCCGCCGAGGCCGTGCTGCCGGAGGATGGCAGCTATACCTGCGCGGTCACGCTTACCGGCGGCAGCGGCCGCGCCACGGTGGAGAGCCCCGCAGCCCTGACGGTGGCGGACGGCGCGATGACTGCCGTCATCGTCTGGAGCAGCCCGAACTATGATTACATGCTGGTGGACGGGGAAAAGTACCTGCCCACCAACACCGAGGGCAACTCGACCTTTGAGATTCCTGTAGCGGCGCTGGACACCGCACTGGCCGTCACGGCAGATACCGTTGCGATGAGCACCCCGCATGAAATCGACTACACCCTGACCTTTGACAGCGCCACGCTGGCTGCCGCCGAATGAAGCGGTTAGCACTTTTGGTGCTGCCCGCCCTGCTGCTGGCGGGCTGTGCTGCAAGGGAGGCGGAACCTGCCGCTGCCGGGCTGACGGTCACGGGCCGTTACCCGTTGGAATATGCCGAGCAGTTTACGATCGATGAGTGCGCGGGCGGGTACAGCCTTGTCACCATCGGCGAGGAACGCTATCTTGTGGTGCCGGAGGACGCGCCCCTGCCGACCGGGCTGGAGCAGGATCTGACGATTTTGCAGCAGCCGATTGAAAACATCTATCTGGTTTCGACCTCCGTGATGGATCCGATCATCAGCATCGGGGCGCTGGATAGCATAGCACTGTCCGGCACGCAGGCTGACGGGTGGTATCTCAAGCAAGCGCGCGAGGCGATGGAAAACGGAGAGATCGCCTATGCGGGGCGATACAGCACCCCGGATTATGAGACGATCCTGACCGCCGACTGCGGTCTTGCTATCGAAAATACGATGATCTACCACACGCCGGAGGTCAAGGAGCAGCTTGAGCGGTTCGGCATCCCGGTGCTGGTCGAACGCTCCAGCTACGAGGAGGATCCGCTGGCGCGGATGGAATGGGTCAAGCTATACGGTTTGCTGCTCGGCAAAAAAGAGCAGGCCGAGCAGCAGTTTGCGGAGGCAGAGCAGCGCATTGCCCCGCTGGCAGAGCAGCCGTCCACCGGCAAAACGGTGGCGTTTTTCTCCATTACATCGAACGGGCTTGCCACCGTGCGCAAGGGCAATGATTATGTTGCCAGAATGATCGAGATGGCGGGCGGGGATTATGTGTTTGCTGATCTGACTGACAACGGCAACAATCTGGCTACCGTGAACCTTTCACTGGAAAATTTTTACGCAGGGGCGAAGGATGCTGATGTGCTGATCTACAACAGCACCATTGAGGGCGAGGTCGATTCGCTTGCGGCGCTGCTGGAAAAATGCCCCCTGCTGGCGGACTGCAAGGCTGTGCAGCAGGGCAATGTCTGGTGTACGGCGCAGAGCCTTTTTCAGCAGAGCATGGAGCTGCCGGATCTGATTTTGGATATGAACCGGGTGCTTACCCAAGAAAATCCGCCGGAAAGCGAACTGAAGTTTTTGACGAAGATAGAATAAACAAGCAATATAAAGGAAGGCAATATGCACACCGCCAAACGCCTGACAATCGCATATCTTTCCATGGCGGGCGCCCTGCTGGCGCTGTTTGCGCTCAACCTGTTTTGGGGCAGCGTGGCGCTGACGCCCCGGGCCGTAGCAGCCGCGCTGCTGGGCCGCGGGCAGGATGCGTTGGCGGGCAGCATTGTCTGGCAGCTGCGGCTGCCCCGCGCTGTGATGGCTGCACTGCTCGGGGCGGCCCTGTCGGCTGCCGGGTATCTGCTGCAGACATTTTTTGCAAATCCCATCGCCGGGCCGTTCGTTATGGGCATCTCAAGCGGTGCCAAGCTGGCGGTGGCGCTGACGATGGTGGTGTTTTTGAACAGGGGGCTTTTGACAAGTTCACTGACCCTGATCCTTGCTGCCTTTGCCGGGGCGCTTGCGGCGATGGCGTTTGTGCTGGCGGTAGCCCGCCGCGTACAGCGCATGAGCATCCTTGTCATCTGCGGTGTCATGATCGGGTACATCTGCTCGGCTGTGACCGATATTGTGGTGGCCTTTGCGCAGGATTCCAACATCGTCAACCTGCATAACTGGTCAATGGGCAGCTTTTCCGGTGTGACATGGGGCAATGTGGAGGCCGCGGCCGCTATTGTACTGCCCTGTCTGGGGGCCGCGTTTCTGCTCTCCAAGCCGATGGCCGCCTACCAGATGGGCGAGGCCTACGCCCGCAGTGTGGGTGTGCCGGTCCGTGCGTTCTCGGCAGCGCTGGTGCTGCTGTCCAGTCTGTTGGCGGCCTGCGTTACGGCGTTTGCGGGGCCGATTTCCTTTGTGGGGATTGCGGTGCCGCATTTGGTTCGGCAGGCGCTGGGCAGCGCGAGGCCGCTGTATGTGCTGCCGGGCTGTGCGCTCGGCGGAGCCGCCTTCTGTTTGCTGTGCGATCTGATCGCCCGCAGCCTGTTTGCACCGACCGAGCTGTCCATCAGCTCGGTCACAGCGGTGTTCGGCGCGCCGATCGTCATCTGGCTGCTCGTCCGCCGCCACAGCAGGGAGGGGGCTGTATGAGTTATTGTGAGACACATGCGCTTGCGGTCGGCTACAGCGCACCGCTGCTGCGGGATATTGCTCTGCAGGCAGAGCGCGGCAGCATCCTTGCGCTTATCGGGCCGAACGGCGCGGGAAAGTCGACCCTGCTGAAAACACTCTCGGCGCAGCTGAAGCCGCAGGGCGGTGCGGTGCTTCTGGATGGGCAGGATCTGAGCGCCTATACGCCGGTCGCACGCGCCCGCAAGCTGGCGCTGATGCTGCCCCACACGGCCCGCACCGAGCTGACCACCTGTTTTGAGGTCGCTGCCGCGGGGCGCTACCCTTACACAGGGCGGCTGGGCGTGCTGTCTGCTGCGGACCGGGAGCAGGTATGGCAGGCGCTGCGCCTTGTGCAGGCGGATACGCTGGCCGACTGTGATTTTTCCTGCATCAGTGATGGGCAGCGCCAGCGCGTGCTGCTTGCCCGCGCTGTCTGCCAGCAGCCGGAAATTTTGCTGCTGGACGAGCCGACCTCCTTTCTGGATGTCAAGGGTAAAGCAGAGCTGCTGACGATACTGCGGACGCTGGCGCGGGAAAAGCAGGTTGCCGTGATCGTGACGCTGCATGAGCTTGCCCTTGCGCGCAAGCTGGCGGACGCGGTGGTCTGTGTATCCCCCAAAGGAGTGTCACAAGTGCTTTCACCTGAGGCTGCCTTTGCCGAGGATAACATCCGCACCCTGTTTGACCTTACAGCGGAGCAATATGCGGCCCTGTACGGAAAAGACGATGCCAAGCCAAAATTTGAACATTACATCCGCAGCGGGCAAAAGCTGCTGCGATGCGGCTACACCACCGGCACCTGTGCGGCGCTGGGTGCGGCGGGTGCGGCAAGGCTGCTGCTGACCGGCCGTGCGCCCGAGACAATCGGGCTGCGTACACCCAAAGGTCTTGTTGTGGAGGTTGCCCCGCAGCGCTGCCGCCTGACAGCGCAGGGTGCTGAATGTGCCATCGTCAAGGACGGCGGCGATGACATAGATGCCACGACCGGTCTGCCGGTGGTGGCGGAGGTCTCGCTGCTGCCCGATGCCCCCGGCATCGTTACGATTGACGGCGGGCACGGTGTGGGCCGCGTTACAAAGCCGGGGCTGGATCAGCCGTTGGGTGCGGCGGCCATCAACCATGTGCCGCGCCGTATGATCACCGAGGCGCTGACAAAAGAGGCGGAGGCGGCCGGGTATACCGGCGGCTTTGCGGTCGTCATCTGCATTGACGGCGGCGAGGAAGCCGCGCGGCGCACCTTCAACCCCCACATCGGGGTCGAGGGCGGGCTGTCGGTGCTGGGCACCAGCGGCATAGTGGAGCCGATGAGCCAGCAGGCTATCCTCGACACGCTGCAGCTGGAGATCCATCAGGCCGCGCTGCGGAGCCGCCGCCTGATTTTGGCACCCGGCAACTACGGGCTGGACTATCTTGCCCAGAATATGCCGGAGCTGGCAGATATTTCTATTGTGAAGATCTCCAATTTTATCGGTGACGCGCTGGATATGGCAGCGGCCGAGCATTTTGAGGAGGTGCTTCTGGTCGGGCATGTGGGCAAGCTGGTCAAGCTGGCGGGCGGTATTATGAACACCCACTCCCGTCAGGCCGACTGCCGGACCGAGCTGTTCTGCACCCATGCAGCACTCTGCGGTGCGCCGCAGTCGGTCTGCCGGGCGCTGATGGATGCCGCCACGACCGATGCCTGCCTTGCTGTTCTGGACGAGGCCGGTCTGCGCGCCGCCGTTTTGGAAAGTCTGCTCGAGGCTGTGCAGCTGCATCTGGACCGCCGCGCGGCGGGGGCCTTTGCGGTGGGGGCGGTACTGTTCTCCAACCAGAGCGGTCCGCTCGGCCAGACAAAAACCGCCGATGCACTGCTGAAAAAGTGGAAAGGGAATTGAGATGGTACATTTTGTGGGGGCCGGGCCGGGGGCACCGGATCTTATTACACAGCGCGGTGCGGCGCTGCTGCAGGCGGCAGACTGCATCATCTATGCGGGCAGCCTTGTAAACCCGGCGCTGCTGGGGCTGGCAAGGGCGGACTGCGCCATCTACAACAGCGCGGAAATGACGCTGGAGCAGGTCGCAGCTGTGATGAAGGAGAACGAGGCGGCGCACAAGGATACTGTTCGCCTCCACACAGGGGACCCCTGCCTGTACGGCGCGATACGCGAGCAGATGGATCTGCTGGATGCGTGGGGCATCGCCTACGATGATACGCCCGGCGTGTCGAGCTTTTGCGGTGCGGCGGCGGCGCTGAACGCCGAGTACACGCTGCCCGGCGTCAGCCAGACCGTCATCATCACACGGATGGAGGGTCGCACCCCTGTGCCCGAGGGAGAACACTTGGCTGCGCTGGCGGCCCACGGTGCTACAATGGTGATCTTTCTCTCAATCGGGCTGATCGACAAGGTACAGGCCGCGCTGCTGCAGGGTGCCTACACCGCTGCGACCCCGGCAGCGGTCGTGTATAAGGCTACATGGCCGGAGGAAAAAATTCTACGCTGTACTGTTGGCACGCTGGCCGCGCAGACGAAGGCGGCAGGCATTACCAAGACGGCGCTCATCGTGGTGGGGGATTTCCTCGCTGCGCAGTATGACCGCAGCTGCCTGTACGACCCGGCGTTTACGACCGAGTACCGCAGGGGGACACAGCCATGAGCTGCGCCTATCTTGCCTTTACGGAGCGCGGGCTGGCACTGGCGCAGCAGCTGGCGGCGGCGTGCCCCGGCCCGGTGGCGCGGTGCGGTGCAGGCGGCCCGGGGCTGGATGAATGGACGGCAGCGCAGTTTGCGGCACCGGATGCGCTGATTTATATCGGCGCGGTGGGGATCGCTGTGCGGGCCATTGCGCCGTACTGCCGCAGCAAGGCCGCAGACCCTGCCGTGGTGGTGCTGGATGAGTGCGGGCGGTTCGCTGTTCCGCTGCTGTCCGGCCATCTGGGCGGGGCCAATGCGCTGGCGCGGCGGCTGGCGGCGGTGTGCGGTGCGGTGCCGGTCATCACGACCGCCACCGATCTGCACGGCCTTTTTGCGGTGGACGAGTGGGCCAAACGGCAAGGCTGCATTGTGGCCGAGCCGGAGCGCATCAAGCAGGTCAGCGGCGCATTGCTGGCGGGAAAGTGCGTGCATTTTACCGCCGATTGGCCCATACAGGGCACACCGCCCGCCGGTGTGCAGCCTGCAGCTGGCGGCTGCGCTGATTTTGCGTTGACGCTGACCCCGACCGGGCAGGCGCTGCACATTGTGCCGCGCATTGCGGTGCTGGGCATCGGCTGCCGGCGCGGTACAACAGCGGAGCATCTGGAGACTGCTTTTGCAGCCTTCTGCCGTGAGAGCGGCCTGGCCCCGCAGGGGGTGGCTACGGCAGCAAGCATCGACCTGAAGCGGGAGGAGCCGGGCCTTGCGGCATTTTGCCGGGATCACGGCTGGAGCATGGATTTTTATACCGCTGCGCAGCTGCGCGCAGTGCCCGGCAGCTTTACGGCCTCCGGCTTTGTCACAAGTGTGACCGGGGTTGACAATGTATGCGAACGGGCGGCGGTGCTGTCCTCAGGCGGGACGCTGCTTCTGCCGAAATGGGCGCGGGACGGTGTGACCTTTGCCGCTGCGCTGCGCCCCTTTGCCCCGGATTGGAGATGGAGAGATGATGAACCGTAATGTGGTGTATGTGGTGGGCCTCGGCCCCGGGGACAGCCAATTCCTGACAGCGCAGGCGGCGGCCGCGCTGGATGCGGCGGATGTCCTGTGCGGATATACGGTCTATGTTGAGCTGATCCGTGCGCGCTACCCCGGCAAGGAAATCTGCGCCACGGGCATGACGAAGGAGATCGACCGCTGCCGCTGGGCACTGCAAACGGCGCAGAGCGGCAAGACGGTGGCGCTGGTCTGCTCCGGCGATGCGGGGGTCTATGGTATGGCTAGCCCGCTGCTGGAGCTGGCGCCCGCCTACCCGGGGGTTGAAGTAGAAATCATACCCGGCCTGACCGCCGCACTGAGCGGGGCCGCAGTGCTCGGCGCACCGCTGGCGCATGATTTTTGCGTTGTATCGCTGTCTGACCGGCTGACGCCGTGGCCTGTCATTGAAAAGCGGCTCGCCTGCGCGGCGGTAGGGGATTTCTGCCTTGCCCTCTACAATCCATCATCCAAGGGCCGCGCAGACTATCTGGCCAAGGCGGTGCGGATTTTGCTTGCCAACGGTAAAGCACCCTATACAGTTTGCGGTACGGTGCGCAATATAGGCCGCCCGGGCCAGACTGCCCGGCTGCTGACGCTTGCAGAGTTGGAGAAAACAGAGGCGGACATGTTTACGACCGTTTTTGTCGGCAACGCCGCCACGAAGGCACAGAACGGAAAAATGGTCACACCGAGGGGGTATCACGGCGTATGAAAGCAGTCGTTTTCAGCGGCACCACCGAGGGACGGGGATTTTCCCGCGCATTGGCGGCGCTGGGGGCAGCGGTCACGGTCTGTGTGGCAACTGAGCTTGGAGCCGAGGAGCAGGGGCGCGCCGAGGGTATCACAGTCCGCACCGGTCGGCTGGACGCCGAAGAAATGACGGCCCTGCTGCGCAATGCGAACCTTTGTGTCGATGCGACCCACCCCTATGCAACCGAGGCAACGCGCAATATCCGTGCGGCGGCCGGGGCAGCCGGAGTGGAATACCACCGCCTGCTGCGCCCTGCCAGCACCCTGCCGACCGGCAGTGCCGTGTTTGCCGCAGCGGACGATGCCGCAGCGTATCTGCAGGGCAAGCCCGGTAATATTCTGCTGGCTACGGGTGCTAAGGAGCTGCCAGCCTTTGCAGCGCTGGAGCCGGAGCGGCTGTACCCCCGTGTGCTGCCGACCGTGGCAGGCATCACTGCCTGCGAGGCAGCGGGCATCCCGCACCGCAACATAGTTGCGATGCAGGGGCCCTTTACCGAGGAATTGAATATAGCGCTGTTTCGTCAGTTCCGGATCGCATTCCTTGTCACCAAGGACGGCGGTGCAGCGGGCGGCTTTGCCGAAAAGGCCCGTGCTGCCGAGCAATGCGGCGTGCAGCTGATCGTGCTGCGCCGCCCCGTGGAGCAGGGCGAGTGCGCCGAAGCAATTTTACAGCGATGCAGGGAGCTATTATGAAGATCACACTCATTGGCATGGGCAGCGGCACCCCCGCAGGCCTGACGGCGGCGGGGCGGGACGCGCTTTTTGGTGCGGAGCTGATCCTTGGTGCTCGCCGCCTTTTGGAACAGCTCCCGGCAGAATGTACGCCTGACCGTGCTGCCCTGTACAAGGCGCAGGAGATCTGCGCCTGTCTGCGGTGCGCTGATATTGCCGCTGCAGCGGTTGTTTTCAGCGGAGATACCGGTTTTTACTCGGGGGCATCGGCGCTCTGCCGCGCCCTTGATGCGGCAGGACTGCCCTATACGGTGGAGCCGGGAGTATCCAGCGTGCAGCTTTTGGCGGCGGCGCTGCACCGCCCCTGGCAGGACTGGCAGCTGGTCAGCGCTCACGGCTGCAGATGTGACCCTGCAGCGGTCTGCCGCACCGGAAAGCCCGCCTTTTTCCTGACCGGCGGCAGCGAGACCCCGGCGACCCTTTGCCGTGCGTTGGCCGATGCCGGGTGGGGGCATGTGAAGGCCACCGTTGGTGAGAACCTTGGCAGCACCGCTGAACGCCTTGTGACCGATACCGTGGAAATGCTCGCAAGCCTTGAATTTGCACCGCTGAGCGTGCTTTTGGTCGAACCCTGCCCGCCGCTGCCTGCCCGGGTGCCGGGCTGGCCGGACGAAGCTTTCCTGCGCGGCAAAACGCCGATGACCAAGCAGGAGGTGCGCGCGGCCGTGCTGGCAAAGCTGGCGGTGCGCCCCGGCGATACCCTGTGGGATGTCGGTGCGGGAACCGGAAGCGTCAGCATCGAGATGGCGCTGGCGGCCACGGCCGGCCGGGTCTGTGCAGTGGAATGCGACCCGGAGGCCTGTGCGCTGATCCGACAAAACCGCGCAAAATTTGCGGTATCCAATCTGTATCTGACCGAGGGCCGCGCCCCCGCCGCGCTGGCGGGGCTGCCCGCGCCCGATGCCGTTTTCATCGGCGGCAGTAAGGGCAGCATGCGGCAGATCGTGGATGCGGTGCTGGCCGCAAACCCCGCAGCGCGCCTTTGCATCAGCGCCATTGCATTGGAGACCCTGCAGGAGGCCGTTGCGGCGTTGACTGCCCATGGATTGACTGCACAGGTCACGCAGATCGCTGTCAGCCGCAGCAAACAGGCGGGGGCACTCCACCTGCTGATGGCGAATAACCCTGTGTTTTTGATCGTGAGGGAGTAAGTATGCTGAAGCTCGTTCTGACCGCGCCGCGCTCGGGCGGCGGCAAGACCACAGCAGCCTGTGCGCTGTTGGCGGCGCTGGCAGCCCGGGGCCAGCACCCCTGTGCCTTCAAGGCAGGGCCGGACTACATTGACCCGATGTTCCACCGCGCTGTACTGGGGGTCAAAAGCCATAATCTTGACCTCTATTTTTCGGCACCGGACACCGTGCGCCGACTGTATGCGCAGGGGGCAGCTGACTGTGACGCCGCTGTCTGCGAGGGGGCAATGGGCTACTATGACGGGCTGGGCGGCGTGACGGATACAGCCAGCGCATGGCAGCTGGCGGACACGCTCGAACTGCCCGCACTGCTGGTCGTGCGCCCGAAGGGCGCCAGCCTGACGCTGGCGGCCGAGCTGCGCGGGCTGCTGGCGTTCCGCACGCCGCACCATATCGCGGGCATTTTGCTCAACGATTGCAGCGAATCTTTGTTCAAGCTGCTGGCCCCAATGCTGGAAAAGGAGACCGATCTGCCGGTGGTGGGGTATCTGCCCCACCTGCCGGAGGCTGCCATTGAGAGCCGCCATCTCGGCCTGAAAACCGCAGCAGAGATTGCTGATCTGCAGCAAAAGCTTGCGGTTCTGGCGGATGCCGCCCAGCGGTGCATCGACTGGCACAGACTGTATACGCTGTTTGACCGCCCGGCACCGCCCGCCCCGCCCCGCATCACTGTGCCGCCGGCGGTGCGCATTGCCGTTGCACAGGATGAGGCTTTTTGCTTTACCTACGCAGAAACGCTGGAGGCACTGCGGGAAAGTGGCGCAGAGCTTTGCTTTTTCAGCCCGCTGCGGGACGCCGCTCTGCCGGGGCAGATCGGCGCGCTGTATCTGCCCGGGGGCTATCCGGAGCTGTATGCCGCGCAGCTGGCGGAGAATACCCCCATGCGCAGCGCCGTGCAGAAGGCGGTTGCGGGCGGGCTGCCCACCGTGGCGGAATGCGGCGGCTTTCTTTATCTGGGCAGGTCGCTCGAGGGCGCGGACGGAATCGTCTATCCGATGGCGGGCGTGCTGCCGGGGCAGGGCTTCCGGGTCGGTCGACTTGTGCGGTTCGGCTATGCAAAACTGACCGCGCGCACCGACAGTATGCTGTTTGCCGCAGGGGAGTGCCTGCCGGTGCATGAGTTCCACCACTGGGACACCACGGCAAACGGTGAAGCCTTTGCAGCCGCCAAGGCAGACGGGCGGCAGTGGGCCTGCGGCTTTGCCAATGAACATCTCTATGCGGGTTTTCCGCATCTGTACTGGGCCGGTACGCCGTTGCCGAAGCGCTTTGCGGACGCGGCCGGCCGCTATATAAAGGAAAGAACATGACCGAAAATGAACTTATGACCCTGCTGCGCACCGTAACCCCGCCGAATGAATCGGCCCGCGCTGCCGCCCATGCACATTGGGCGGCGCTGGCGAAACCCCTGGGCGGGCTGGGCGCACTGGAAACGATGATAGAGGACGCGGCGGCCCTGACCGGAAATGCCGCCCCGGCCTTTGCGCAGCGTGCCGTGCTGGTGCTCTGCGCGGATAACGGTGTTGTCGCGCAGGGGGTCAGCCAGACAGATGCCGCCGTGACCCGCGCGGTGCTCGAAAATCTTGTTGCCCGCCGCACCAGTGTTTGCCGCATGGCAGCAGCGGCCCGGTGTGCCGTGGTGCCGGTCGATATGGGAATTGCGGGCGCGCCCGTGGCGGGTGCTGCTGAGTACCGCATTGCCCCCGGCACCTGCGATTTTACCTCAGGACCCGCAATGACCCGGGCACAGGCCGTACAGGCTATTGCGGCCGGCCTTGCACTGGTGCGGGCGCAAAAGCGCGCCGGTGTGCAGCTGCTTGCCACCGGTGAGATGGGCATCGGCAACACAACGACCTCCTCCGCCGTGGCGTCTGTGTTGCTTGGCCGCCCGGTGGCCGAGATGACCGGGCGCGGCGCGGGGCTTTCCGATGCAGGGCTGCGCCGCAAAATAGAGGTGATTGAGCGCGGAATTGCGGTCAACCGTCCCGATGCTGCCGACCCGCTGGGGGTGCTGGCGGCGCTGGGCGGGTTTGACATTGCCGGGCTGTGCGGTGTGTTTTTGGGCGGCGCACTTGAGCAGATCCCCATCGTGATGGACGGCTTTATCAGCAGCGTGGCCGCACTCTGCGCAGTCCGCCTCTGCCCGGGTGCGGATAAGGCTGTGTTTGCCAGCCATGTCTCGGCAGAGCCGGCCGCCCGGCTTGTGCTGGAGGCACTGCACAAAAAGCCGCTTATCACAGCAGATCTGCATCTGGGGGAGGGCACGGGGGCCGTGGCGAGCCTGCCGCTGTGGGATATGGCGCTTGCGGTCTATCATGGCTGCTATTCCTTTGCGGAGGGCGGCATCGCGCCGTACACACCGCAATGCTGACGCTGGTCATCGGCGGCGCGGCCAGCGGAAAAAGCGCGTTTGCGGAGTCACTCTGTATGCAAAGCCCGCTGCCGCGCACCTATCTTGCTACGATGCAGGTGTGGGACGCCGAGTGCGCAGCACGGGTCGCGCGGCATCGCGCCATGCGCCAACAAAAGCAGTTTGCCACGGTGGAGTACCCGCGCGGGCTTGAAGCCATTGCTTTACCGCAGCGCGGCACCGTGCTGCTGGAGGATCTCGGCAATCTGGCAGCCAACGAGCTGTACGATCCGGCCGGGGCGGGGGAGGCCGCTGCCGATGCCGTGCTGCGAGGGATCGAAGCGCTGCGGGCGCAGTGTGAGGAACTGATCCTTGTGACGAATGAGGTGTTCAGCGGCGGCACAGCGTATGCAGGCGATACCGAGCGGTATCTGCGCACGCTGGCCAAGATCAACAATGCCGCCGCCCAGCGCGCAGACACGGTCGTGCGGGTCGTGTGCGGCATTCCTGTCTACTATAAAGGGACGAAGAGATGATAGTTTTTCAGACCGTTGCGGTGGCGCTTGCCATGTTTTCGGCACTGCCGGTGCCGCAGTTTGACTGGAACGAAAAAAATATGCGGTATGCGCTCTGCGCATTTCCGCTGGTGGGGGTAATCTGCGGGGCGCTGTGGTGTCTGTGCGGGGTGCTGCCGCTGCCCGATGCGGCCCATGCGGCCGGATTCTGTCTGATTCCGGTCTGGGTCACCGGCGGCATCCATCTGGACGGCTATGCTGACACCTGCGATGCACTGGCAAGCTACGGAGATACCGCGAAAAAGCTTGCCATATTAAAGGATCCACACTGCGGGGCCTTTGCCGTCATACGGCTGTGCAGCTATTTTGCTGCATATCTGATGCTGTGCGCCTGTGTGCAGTTTACACCGCGCACAGGTGCGCTCTGGACGCTGGCCCTGATGGGGGAGCGGATGCTGTCCGGGTTGGCGGTGGCAGCATTCCCACTGGCCAAAAATACAGGGCTGGCCCACACCTTTGCAACGGCTGCGGACCGCCGGACGGTCTGCCGTGTTTTGGCGGCAGGCTGTCTTATGTGGGCGGTGGGGATTCTGGCGTTGGGCGGTTGGGTGCTTTTGCTGGCGGCAGGGCTGGTGTTTGCATGGTATCACCGGGTCGCTGTCAGGCAGTTTGGCGGTACGACCGGTGATTTGGCCGGGTGGTTCCTGCAAAAATGCGAGCTTTGGATGCTGGCGGCACTGGCCGCCAGCCAATGGCTGGGGGTGCTGTAAATGCTTTTTATCACGGGGCCGCTTTATAGCGGCAAGCGCACATTTGCTGCGCAGTTTGGCGGGCGGCAGATCTATGAGGTACAGGACCGCGCCGCAGAAATGGCCGGGCTGCAGGCGCTGGCCGATGAGCTGGCCGCCTATGATGTGGTCACAGCTACCGAGGTGGGCGGCGGTATCGTGCCCATCGACCCCGCCGAACGCGCCCGCCGCGAGGCTGCGGGCCGTCTGGCCTGCCTGCTGGCGGCCCGGGCAGACTGCGTTGTGCAGATGTTCTGCGGGTTGCCTACGATTTTGAAAGGAGAACTGCCGAAATGCTGATCTATCTTTTGCGGCACGGTCTGACGGAATATAATGCCCAGAAGCGCTATCAGGGGCAGCGGGATATTCCTCTGTCGGAGGAGGGGTGCAGAGAGCTGCGCCGTGCGGACATTGATCCGAAGGTTGTCTATATTTCTACGCTGCAGCGTACAGCGCAGACCGCGCGGGTCCTGTTCCCCAACGCGAAGCTTATCCCGGTCGATGGGCTGAAGGAGATGTGCTTCGGCAGCTTTGAGGGGCGCAGCTATGTTGAGATGGAGCATGATCCCGACTATCTGGCGTGGGTCGCCTCCAACTGTGAGCGCCGCTGCCCGGACGGCGAGCGGAAGGATCAGTTCTGTGAGCGCATCTGCACGACCTTTGCAGCCCTTGTGGATCAGGCCTTGGCAGAGGGGGAGCAGATGCTGGTCATTCTGGCGCACGGCGGCACCCAGATGGCGGCGCTGGATCGCTATGCTGTGCCGCACCGGGATTACTACGAGTGGTGCGCGCCCAATGCGGGCGGTTTTGTGCTGGATGCCCGGGACTGGAAAACGCAGCATATTCTGCACCTTGTAAAGACCGTGCAGTACACAAAGGAGGCTACATGCTGACCGGCGTTGCGGTGGCGGGCGGCTTTGTGCTGGATGCTGTGTTTGGAGACCCGGCATGGCTGCCCCACCCGGTCGTATGGATGGGGCGGTGCATCTCAGCGCTGGAAAAACGCCTGCGGGGCGTCTTACCCAAAACGCCCCGGGGAGAACTGCTCGGCGGCGGGATCGTGGCAGCTGTGCTGCCGCTGGGGACGCTAGCTGTAACAGGAACAATCTGCACGCTGGCCGCGCGGCTGCACCCGCTGGCGGGGCTGGCTGTTCAGATGTTCTGGTGCGCACAGGCACTCGCGGCGCGGGGGCTTGTGCAGGAAAGCCGGAATGTTTATAAGGAGCTGGCAAAAGGCGACCTGCCCGCCGCCCGCCGGGCCGTGGCGCGGATCGTTGGCCGTGATACCGAGAATCTCACGGCGGAAGGCGTGACGAAGGCCGCCGTGGAGACCGTGGCCGAGAATGCAAGCGACGGCGTCATTGCACCGCTGTTTTACATGCTTATCGGCGGTGCCCCGTTGGCGCTGACCTACAAGGCTATCAACACGATGGACAGCATGCTCGGCTATAAAAATAAGAAATACCTGTATTTTGGCCGCTGTGCCGCAAAATTGGACGATGCCGCCAACTGGCTGCCCAGCCGTCTGGCTGCCCTTTTGTGGGTAGCGGCGGCAGCGCTGACCGGCGGCAGTGCAAAAGGGGCGTGGCATATCTGGCGGCGCGACCGTCATAACCACGCAAGCCCCAACAGCGCCCAGACCGAGAGTGCCTGCGCGGGGGCTTTGGGCGTTCAGCTGGCAGGGCCGGCGTATTACTTCGGCGCCTATTACGATAAGCCGACCATCGGTGATGCACTGCGGCCCATAGAGGCGGAGGATATTCTGCGGGCGGATCGGATGATGTACACCGAGAGTGTGCTCGCGCTCATAATCGGGCTGGCCGTCCGATTTGCTTTGATGATGTGAGGAGAGTTTGTATGAAGTTGGTCCATGGCGGTGATTGGGCGGGCTACCGGGCAGAATTTGGCCGGGATGCGCTGGATTTCTCGGCAAATGTCAGCCCGCTGGGGCTGCCGCATGGGGTGGCTGCGGCTATCTCGGCAGCGCTGCCGACAGCGGATCGCTACCCGGACCCCCTCTGCCGGGAGCTGCGCGCCGCCCTTGCTGCCGCTGAGGGCGTGCCGATAGAGCACATCCTGTGCGGCAGCGGGGCTGCCGATCTGATCTTCCGTCTGGTGCTGGCTGTGCAGCCGCGCCGTGCGCTGCTGCCTGCCCCCACCTTTGCCGAGTATGCTGCCGCGCTGGATATGGTCGGATGCACGGTCGAGCGGTTTCTGCTGGACGAGGCAAACGATTTTGCGGTGACAGAGGATTTTGTGCAGGCTGTGACCGAGGAAACGGACATGGTGTTTCTCTGCCAGCCTAACAATCCCACCGGGCAGGTGACACCGCCTGCACTGGTGGAAAGGCTCATCAGCCGCTGTGCCGACTGTGGTGCGGTACTGGTCGTGGATGAATGCTTCCTCGACTTTCTGCCTGACAGGGATGCACTGACGGCAGAACGATTTTTAAACGATGCACCGAAGCTTGTGATCCTAAAGGCCTTCACCAAGCTCTACGCTATGGCGGGGGTGCGGCTGGGCTATGCGCTGTGCAGTGATACGGCTCTGCTTGCCGGTATGCAGGCGGCGGGGCAGCCGTGGGCGGTCTCCGGTCTGGCGCAGGCGGCCGGGCTGGCAGCACTGCAGGAGAGTGCCTACGCCGAGGAGGTGCGCGCGCTGATCGAGGCCGAGCGGCCCCGGCTGGCTGCCGGGTTGCGGGCATTGGGACTGTATGTTATCGAGGGCCGGGCCAACTATCTGCTGTTCCGCGCCCCGGCAGACTTTGGCGAAAAGCTGCGGCAGCACGGCGCGGTGGTGCGCAGCTGCGGCAACTACCCGGGTCTGGATGATGGCTGGTATCGAACCGCTGTGCGCACGGCGGAAGAAAACACCAAGCTGCTTGCCATCATGAAGGAGGTACTTGCATGAGCCGGGCAAAATGTATCATGGTGCAGGGCACGATGAGCGGCGCAGGCAAAAGCCTGCTCTGCACGGCGCTCTGCCGGATTCTGGCGCAGGACGGCTACAAAACGGCACCGTTCAAAAGCCAGAATATGGCGCTGAACAGCTTTGTGACCCGTGACGGCCTCGAGATGGGCCGTGCGCAGGTCGTGCAGGCGCAGGCAGCGGGCATTGAACCCGATGTGCGGATGAACCCGATCCTGCTCAAGCCCAGCAGCGATGTCGGCAGTCAGGTCATCGTCAACGGTGAGGTGCGCGGGAATATGCCCGCAGCGGAATACTTCCGCCATAAGCGCGCGCTGGTCCCTGATATACTGCGCGCCTACAACAGCCTTGCCGAGGAATATGACATTCTTGTCATCGAGGGCGCCGGCAGCCCGGCTGAAATCAATCTGAAGGCGGATGACATTGTCAATATGGGCTTGGCAGAGCTGGTCGATGCGCCGGTGCTGCTGGCGGGGGATATCGACCGCGGCGGGGTGTTTGCCCAGCTGTACGGAACGGTTGCGCTGCTTGAGGAGCGGGAGCGAAGCCGCATCAAGGGGCTTATCATCAATAAATTCCGTGGTGATGTTGAGATCCTGCGCCCCGGCCTTGCCATGCTGGAGGACAAAACCGGGCTGCCGGTGCTGGGCGTTGTGCCGTATCTGGATGCAGATATTGAAGACGAGGACTCCCTTTCCGAACGGCTTTGCCGCAAAAAGACCGTAAAGCCGCTGGATGTGGCAATCGTGCGGCTGCCGCATATCTCCAATTTTACCGATTTTATCCCGCTGGAGCAGCACCCGCTGTTGGGTGTGCGCTATCTGCGCACCGTGCGTGAGCTGGGCGCGCCCGATCTGGTGCTTTTGCCCGGAACCAAAAATACAGTAGAGGATCTGCTCTGGCTGCGCCAGTCCGGTCTGGAGGCTGCCCTGCAAAAGCTGGCGGCCGGCGGCACGCCGGTGCTGGGGGTCTGCGGTGGGTATCAGATGCTGGGCCATACACTGTCGGATCCCGAGGGCTGCGAGGGCGGCACGCCCCGCACCATGCGCGGGCTGGGTCTGCTGCCGACAGAGACGGTATTCACCGCCGAAAAGCGCCGTGCGCAGGTGACGGCCCGCGCTGCCGCACCCTTTGCGGGGGCTGCACTGACCGGGTATGAGATCCACACCGGGCGCACTGCGGTCAACGGCGCGCCCTTCTGCACCATGGCGGACGGCACGCCCGAGGGCTGCGTGGAGGGCAATGTGTTTGGAACCTATCTCCATGGCTTGTTTGACTCGGGTGAACTGACCGAGCAACTGGCGGCCTATCTCTGCCGCCGCCGGGGCATTGCGCCGGAGCAGGCGGCGCCGCTGTCGATGGAAACCTACCGCGAGCAGCAGTTTGACCGGCTCGCGGACGGTGTGCGCCGTGCGCTGGATATGGATGCGGTATATGCCGCAATGGGACTGAAAAATCCGAAGGGAGCAAGCCTATGACGCCGCAGCATCACCTGCCCGCGGATATTGAGCGGACGAGCATGGCCATTATTACCGAAGAACTGCAGGCGCGGGGCGCGGACATTCCGCCGGAAAACGCTGCTGTTGTCAAGCGGGTCATCCATACCACGGCAGATTTCGACTATGCGGAGAATCTGCAGTTCACGCCGGGAGCCGCCGCAGCCGGTGTGGCGGCAATGCAGGCAGGTGCTACGATCATTACCGACACGAATATGGCGCTGGCGGGCATTACCAAGCCGGGTCTTGCCAGACTGGGGGGGAGGGCCCTCTGTTTTATGGCGGAGCCCGCCGTGGCTGAGGCAGCCAGAGCGGCCGGAACTACCCGGGCGGTGGCTGCCATGCACCTTGCTGCACAGCAGTATCCCGGCGCGGTGCTGGCGGTCGGCAACGCTCCCACGGCGCTGCTTGCCATCGCAGAGGAGATCGAGACGGGTTTGCGCCCGGCACTTGTCATCGGTGTGCCGGTCGGCTTTGTGAATGTAGTTGAAAGCAAAGAGCGACTGTTGGCTGTCTGCGAGCGGTATGGTGTGCCGGCCATCGTTGCGATGGGACGCAAGGGTGGCAGCACCGTAGCAGCTGCTATCTGCAATGCGCTGCTCTATTCCGCTGCCGAAATGCTGGACCCCACCGCCCGAGGGTGGAAATAGTACGATATACAAAGAAAACTGCCGGGAGCCATATAGCTCCCGGCAGAAAATTTTATTCAGCTGTCCATATCCTCAAAGGCCTCAAGGCCCTTCTTCGCTTCGCCCTTGGTGTCACCGTGGCGCACAAAGCACATGGTGACAAAGCTCAGTGCCACAAAGGCTGCAGCGTAGGGGAAGAGTACGCGGTAGTCAATGGCGCGCATCAGACTGCCCGCGACAATGGGGGTCACGACCTGCGCGGCCATCGAGAAGGTGTAATAATACCCGGTAAACTTGCCGATGTCACTGCCGCGGCACATCTCCACGACCATCGGCAGAGAGTTGACATTGATGCCTGCCCAAGCAAGGCCGACCAACGCAAACACCACATACATGATGGGCTGGATGGAGGAATAGACAGTCGTCAGCAGATAGCCGAGCATAAAGCAGGTGGCCAGCAGCACAATGCCGCACTGGATCGTGCGCTTGCGGCCGATCTTGGCGGCCAGCGCACCGATGGGAATATAGGAGACGATGGCACCTGCCGTGGCAACCAGCAGGCAGGTGGACGCGCCGCCCAGACCCTCGCCCATGACAGCCTCGACATATTTGGTGAACCAAGTTGTAACGCCGTTATAGCCGATAAACCACAGCGAGATCGAGATCAGCAGGAAAGTCAGGCTGCGCTTGACCGGCGCGGGCAGCACCTCATGGCCCTGCCCGTCATCGGCAGCAAGATTCCATTCGGGGTGGACAGCCTCCAGCTTTTGGTTTTCTGCCTCGAGCTTGGGCTCCTTGATGGTCAGGTAGAGAATCAAAACAGCCGTGACCATGATAAGCGAAACGATGAGGAAGAGCGGGCGGTAGCTGACATGCTCCAGCCCGTGGGTTTTGGAGGCGGGGTACAGAACCGCCGCAAGCCCCAGATACAGGATACCGCCCACGGCGCCCATCAGATTGATGATGGCATTGGCGCGGCTGCGCAGCGGCTTGGGGGTGACATCGGGCATCAGCGCCACAGCGGGGGAACGATAGGTGCCCATCGCCACCAGCAGCAGGCCCAGCACCACGATGAAGATCACCAGTGTGGCCGGGCTGGGGTTGGCGGCATAGCGGTCGTCCAACAGGGGAATCAGGTTCATCAGCACGGCTGCAGCGGCCGTACCGCCCACGATGAACGGCATACGGCGCCCGACTTTGGTGTGGGTCTTGTCGGACAGGGCACCAAAAAACGGCAGCAGGAACAGCGCCAATACATTGTCCGCTGCCATGATGGCACCGGCGAAGGTCTCGTTCAGTTTAAAGGTGTCGGTCAGGATCAGGGTCATAACGCTGTCGTACATCTGCCAGAAGGTACAGATCGACAAAAACGCAAGGCCCACCAGAATGGTGCGGCGGTTGTTCAGCTTCACGGCAATTCTCCTTACTTGCGGGGGGATGAATCCGCCCCATACTGTCACCATTGTAACACTATTTGCATGTATTGTCTATAATTATATAAGCATTGAGGAAGAATTTGCTCAAAAATGCCGAAAACCGAACATTTGGTGTCCACCGTGCGCGGGCACAGTGTTACTCTCTGCTGCCGAGCCGATATTTGAAATCCTCATACCCGAAGGCTGCGATGCTGCGCACAGAGCTGTCCGCACAGCGGCAGAGGATGGCCGGCAGCGGCATACCGTTGAAGGTATTGTTTTTGCAGGTCGTGTAGATGGCCATATCGCCGAATACCAGCAGGTCACCCGCGCGGGGGGCGGTATCAAAGCTGTAATCGCCGATGACATCCCCGGCCAGACAGGTCGGTCCGGCAAGGCGTACCGTGCAGGGCTTTTCACCGGGTTCCTCTGCGCCCAGCAGCGGTGGGCGGTAGGGCATCTCAATGACATCGGGCATATGGCAGGCGGCGCTGGCATCCAGAATGGCTACGGTGGTATCGCCGTTTTTTACAACATCCAGCACGCGGGTCAGCAGGTAACCGGCATTCAGCGCACAGGCCTCACCCGGCTCCAGATAGACCGTCACGCCCCACGCATTCTGTGCGCGGGCGATGCAGTGCTCCAGCGTGGCAATGTCGTAGCCGGGGCGGGTGATGTGATGTCCGCCGCCAAAGTTGAGCCACTGCATATTGGGCAGAAGATCGCCGAACTTTTCTGCCACGGCGTCCAGCGTCACGGCCAGCGCATCGGCGTCCTGCTCGCAGAGCGTGTGGAAGTGCAGTCCGTCCAAAAGCTGCGGCAGGCTGGGGTCCTGCGACACGGCGGCATCCCATGCTGCGCGGGTCGTACCAAGGCGGCTGCCGGGCGCGCAGGGGTCGTAGATCGCGTGGCCGTCCTGCGTGGAGCATTCTGGGTTGATGCGCAGCCCTACGCTCTTACCGGCTGCCTTGGCTTTGGGGCCGAAGCGCGCCAGCTGCGCAGGGGAGTTAAAGACGATATGGTCGGCATAGCGCAGCAGCTCTTCCATCTCGTCCGCGCGGTAGGCGGCGCAAAAGACATGCACCTCACCGCCGGGCATCTCCTCGGCGCCCAGCCGTGCTTCAAACAGGCCGCTGGCCTCGGTGCCCGCCAAGTGCGGCGCCAGCAGGGGATACAGGTCATAGTTGCTGAACGCCTTTTGCGCCAGCAGCACCCTGCAGCCGGTGCGCTGTGCCAGCCCGCCCAGAATCTCCGCGTTGCGGCGCAGCGCGGCCTCGTCCAGCAGGTAGCAGGGTGTGGGCAGGGCGGCAAATTCCGGCGGCACCGTGCCGCCGATGGCCGCAAACGGCGACCGTGCATCGTGCAGTGCCATCAGTCCACCAGAACCGGGTTGCGGTTCTCGCTGCGGGGCAGGCCGTACTTATCCAGTGCATCGAGGAACGGATCGGGGTTGAACTCCTCGACCGTGTAGACGCCGGGTTTGACCCACTCGCCGGTCAGCATCATCAGGGCGCCGCACATGGCAGGCACACCGGTCGTGTAGCTGATGGCCTGGCTGCCGACCTCGCGGTAGCACTCCTGATGGTCGCAGATATTATAGATGTAGTAGGTCTTGTCCTTGCCGTCCTTTTTGCCGGTGAAGATGCAGCCAATGTTCGTCTTGCCCTTCGTGCGGGGGCCGAGGCTGGCGGGATCGGGCAGCAGAGCCTTCAGGAACTGGATGGGGACGATCTCCTGACCGTTGTAGTTGATGGGCGTGGTGGAGAGCATGCCCACATCCTCCAGGCAGCGCATGTGGTCAAGGTAGCTCTGGCCGAAGGTCATGAAGAAGCGGATGCGCTTGACGCCGGGCAGGTTCTTGCCGAGGGACTCGATCTCCTCATGGTGCAGCAGGTACATATCCTTCTGGCCGACCTGATCAAAGTTGTACTCGCGCTTGATGCTCATGGCCGGGATCTCGACCCACTTGCCGTTCTCCATGTAGCTGCCGGGGGCAGAGACCTCGCGCAGGTTGATCTCGGGGTTGAAGTTGGTGGCAAAGGCGTAGCCGTGGTCACCGCCGTTGCAGTCCAGAATGTCGATCGTGTCGATGGAATCGAACTCATGCTTGGCAGCGTAGGCGCAGTAGGCCTGGGTTACGCCCGGGTCAAAGCCGCAGCCCAGCAGAGCGGTCAGGCCGGCGTCCTCAAACTTTTTCTTGTAGGCCCACTGCCAGCTGTAGTCAAAGTAGGCGGAGAAACCGGCCTCCTTGCAGCGCTTTTCGTAGATGGCGCGCCATTCCGGGTCATCAGTGTTTTCCGGCTCGTAGTTGGCGGTGTCCATGTAGTTGACGCCGCAGGCAAGGCAGGCGTCCATGATGGTCAGATCCTGATAGGGCAGGGCAATGTTCATGACAAGGTTAGGCTTGTAGGCGTTGATGAGGTCGCAGAGCTGCTGCACATCATCGGCATCGACCTGTGCGGTGGTGATTTTGGTCTTTGTGTGCGGGGCCAGCTTGGCGGCGAGGGCATCGCACTTGGACTTAGTGCGGCTGGCGATGCACAGCTCGGTGAAAACATCGCTGACCTGGCAGCACTTGGAGATGGCGACAGATGCAACGCCGCCGCAGCCGATAACAAGAACTTTGCTCATGATGGGACTCCTTTGTATTTTTTGTTGTTTTTTATGATATGTGTTTTTGGCTTTGTAGGGGCGGGCATTGCCCGCCCGCGGAACCTAGCGGCAGCGATGCCGTTCCCGGGTCGATGACGAGCATCGTCCCCTACGGCCTCTACGTGAATGCCGTTGCGCGGGGCGTCGAGGACGCCGCCCCCTACAGGGATGGCTGCTTACTTTTCCAGCGCCAGCAGCAGCTCCCGCAGTACCTTGCAGGCTGTGGCGGTCGAAACGCCGCTCTGGTCGAGCATGGGGGCCAGCTCGTTGACGTCTGCGCCGACGATGTTTGCCTTTGTCACGGTGCGGATCGCCTGTAAAAGCTGCAGAAAGCTTACGCCGCCCGCCTCAGGCGTGCCGGTACCGGGAAAGGCCGAGGGGTCAAGGCAGTCGAGGTCGATGGTCAGGTAGACTGGCACGCGCGTCTGACAGAGCCAGTCGGTCAGCTCGGCCAGACCGGTGAAATCGAAGCGGTGCATATCGGTGTGGCGGGCCGCAAACTGAAATTCCTCCCGCTCACCGCTGCGTATGCAGAACTGGTGGATGCGCCCGTCACCGATCAGATCATGGCAGCGGCGCAGCACACAGGCGTGGCTCAGCTGCGCGCCGAGGTAATCATCCCGCAGGTCTGCGTGGGCGTCAAAATGGACGATGTGCAGATCGGGATATTTGCGCACGGCTGCGC
>ERZ1673752.1790-NODE-1790-length-27717-cov-15.237655_pt1 | contig 27717 bp, 28 predicted proteins | sample MGYA00580195_ERZ1673752 | MGnify/ENA primary metagenome ERZ1673752 (study PRJEB41218, sample SAMN15661744) | gut metagenome | host: Homo sapiens | place: Canada: London | collected 2015-08-20/2019-03-30 | study: EMG produced TPA metagenomics assembly of...
TCCGTCAGACGGGCGAAGCTGTCATAGGCGAATGCGTAGGTGTTTTCGTCCCGGCTCGTCCAGTCGTCCGGAAGATTCTCGGTTTCGGTTTTGGTCGGAGAAAAACGATTCCGGACAGGAAGACGAACCGGTTGAAGGCAGGATGGAATGGCATGAATCGACAGGAAATCGGCCGTACGGGAGTGTGGGGGAGGGGGCCGGGCGGATGCGCTGTACGGAAACGTGCGATCTGGTCTCGGCGCATACGGTCCGTCGGTCCTTCGCCGCGAATCTTCTCGGGACGAAAGATGTGCCTTTCGCTGCGATCTCGAAGGCATTGGGGCATAGCAAGATTGCGACTGCGATGCGCTATTTGCGTGTGGGCGTGGAGGAAAACGCTCCGATTCTCGCCGGGAGCGGCTGCTTCAGACTGTCTGCCGGGGCTGACGACTGACCGGATTCCCGGGATTTCATCATATACAAAAGAAAAGGCGCTGAACATCAGCGCCTTTTCGTGCCCAGAACAGGGATTGATTTATGAAAACATATACAAACAACTGAAATTTGAATATATTTATAATATGTTGAAATATAGTATATTAAAATTATATGCTATGAAATGTATTTTGTCTGTTTTTAGCTGTTTTGCAAAAATGCGGACACGGTGCGGACACGAAAGTATTGCTGTATTCGAATCTAAATCATATCTTTGTAGAGCATAAAATGAGGATGTATGGCAAAAGTTACATATGTTTTGGCGCAAGGGGAGAATAGTGCGGGAGAATCGCAAGTTAATTTCCGAGTCTACGTTTCCCGCGAATCACGTGTACGAGTGCCATCCGGCATTTGGGTCGATCGGAGACGTTGGGGAAAGAAAAACGATATCAATATTCCGAATATTCCGGGGGAGGAACGCGATGCGCTGTTGGCGAAGCGGGCGAAATTGAAAGAGCTGGTCGATGTGATCGAGACCTCGGTCGAGGCAGCAGACGATAAATCGACCGTTACGCGCGAGTGGCTCGAAAAGTTGATCCGCCGCACTTTGCGGCCGAAGACGGCGACTTCCGTCGAGGAAAAGAAAATAGGCTTTTTCCCGTTGACGGATGAATACCTCGCTACGCATAAATTGTCCGAGTCGCGTGTCAAGCATTTCAATGTCTTGGTGCGGACGTTGAAGCGGTATGAGTTGTATCGTAAACTGTCGAACCGACGGTTCGTGCTGGACGTACATACCGTATCCCCGGCGACACTCGATGATTTCGGGGCATTTCTGATGAAAGAACCGGAAATCTTCGACGAACATCCGGAGTTGTACGACGAGGTACCGTATGCCCGGCCGAAAGTTCGGAGGAATCTGCCCGTGAAGCGCGGTCCGTACCTCAATGCTGCGGGAGAAACGGTAATTCCCGGCCGTCCGAAAGAGCGGGGCATGAATTACGTTTCGGACATGTTGATTCGTCTGCGGTCGTTCTATGTATGGCTCAATGATAATGGACATACCTCTAACGATCCGTTCAAGCAGTACAAAATTGCGGAGATTGTCTACGGTACGCCTATTTATATTACGACCGATGAACGCAAACAGTTGGCCGAAGCGGATATGGGGGATGACAAGCAACTGGAGACGCAGCGAGATATTTTTGTTTTTCAGTGCATGATCGGCTGCCGGGTGAGCGACCTTTATAAGATGACCTATGCCAATATCATCGGCGACTGCATCGAGTACGTTCCCCGCAAGACGCGCGACGATCGGGTGGTGACGGTCTCGGTGCCGCTGATCGGTGCTGCGAAAGAACTGATTCGCAAATACCTCGACGAGAACCGTGGAATGCTGTTCCCATTTATTTCGGAGCAGAAATACAATGTCTATATCAAGGCGGCGTTCCGTAAGGCGGGACTGACGCGCATGGTGACGACGATCGACCAGCGGACGCGGCAGAATGTTCAGGTGCCGATCTGCGACCTTGCTTCGTCGCACATGGCGCGTCGGACATTCATCGGAAATGTTTATAAAAGCGTGAAAGACCCCGCGATCGTGGGAGCGATGTCCGGGCATAAAGATGGTAGCCGGGCGTTCGCCCGTTACCGCGATATTGATATGGATATAAAACGGGATGCAGTGAGCGTGTTGGAATAGTTCAATATTATCGTTAAAGTGAACGTAATAAGTCTCTAATTTTTAGTAAATAGCAGGATGAGAATTTTCATGGATGGTAATTTTTTGGAGAGGGTAGGAGGTTGGAGTATATTCTATAATCTGTTAAAATATGTGCGTTATATATGAGAAATAATTTTTCTATCTTTGTTTCCAAATACTATCTTTTAGAACTATTTTAATGAAAAAACTATATACTGAATATGAGTATAAAAAATATCATGCAAGACATTGCAGGAGACAAGCGTATAATAGAAGACGATCTCAATATAAACAGAATTATGGAAATATAGCTTTAAACACTACTATTGGAAGAGTTCAATATAAAACTTTATTTGCCCCTGCAAAATTTTGTATAAAGGAAAATCCAGAGGAGGTTGTTAGGTTTGTTAATAAGTTGAATAAAAATTTTGAGAAGCGTATACCGACATTTGTTAATTTATCAAAAGTAACATATATTTCATATGATGCTATAGTGGTGTTGTTATCTATAATGTCACAATTCAAGAGGAACAGAATACAGTTTAATGGCAATTTCCCAGATAATTTCCAATGTAATATAATACTTCGTGAATCTGGATTTCTAGGGAATTTATATGAAAAACAGATTGTAAGATATGATACTGTTGCAAAGAAAAAGAATGTTATCAGAAAGCATGGTAAAGAGGCGCTAGGAGAGGTTGCGGAAGAGCTTATTAGAATATGTTCAGAAAATATTTGGTCTAAGCCTTGTAGATGTCAAGGGGTATATCGAATATTAATTGAACTAATGCAAAATACTCATGCCCATGCAAATAATGATAAGCCTGGCGTAGAAAACTGGTGGCTGTCTGTAAATTATGATTCACAAAATAATAAAGCCTGCTTCTCGTTTGTAGACTACGGAATAGGGATATTTACAAGCTTGGAACGGAAGAAGGAATCAGACAAGTTCTTTGGAATGTTAAATGAGATTAAGAGAAAAATAGTAGATCCGAGTAATGCTAAAGTTTTAGAACGAATTTTGGACGGAGATTTACACAGAACATCTACTGGGCGATCGTATAGAGGCAAAGGACTTCCCGGTATAAAGACCGCATTAGAGAGAAATCAAATTAGTAATTTATATATTATAACAAACGATGCTTATTCAAGCGTTTGTGAAAATAAATATATAACGTTATCACATGCATTTGATGGAACTTTTATATATTGGGAATTAACGGAGAATAATACAAAGTGCAATGATACAAAAGCTTAAAATTTCAATGGATTTTAGTGGTACGCCTGGACCGCGATATAAAACTGAAGGCCCGTATTCGGGAGAAATTTTTAGAAAAGATGTTTTATACCCAAAACTAAATGATGCCATTAAACGTGGTGAAAAGTTGATTATTGATTTAGACGGCGTTCAAGGTTATGGGACTTCTTTTTTAGAAGAGGCCTTTGGAGGTTTAATTCGAGATAATCATATGTCGTATGATGCAATTATACAGCATATTGAAATTATCTCCGAAGAAGAGCCGTATTTAAAAACTGATATTATGGAGTATTTGAAAGCTGCATCTAATGAGAAAACAAAATAATGTATATTCTATAATAATTCAAATCTTATTAATTGTCATTGTCGCATTCTTATTAGATGCATTGATATTAAAGGATTTTAATTATACTTACGATTTTTGCATTTCAATTACAGAGTTGCTAGGTTTAGGTATAACGATTGTTTTAGCTTTATATATTGCTCATGTAGTAGAAGCCGGCCGAGAACAGAAGCAAGCGGTTGGGGCTATTTTAGGTGGAATGATTCAATCATTACTTGCTGAATGTGATGAAATTCAACATCATGTATATGATAATAGACTCAATTACTTACAAGCGGTAGCATTCCCTAAAAAAGTTTATCAGTTTTGTCGCAATTTAGAAAATGTAATGAATAGAGTTGGACTAACATGTCAGGAAACAACACGTTTACTGACAAAGTTGTCCCATATTTCTTTACTTAAAAAACTATTATCTGAAATAACCTATAGAGCTGACAATCCAGATGATTATTTAGAAGTTACAGGTAATATTATATGTAATATAGCTCCAGCACGAGTTGGTAAAATTCAGAGAAAAATAGCTGATGTTAAAAAAGATTTATATACATTGTGGGTGGAAATAAGTTTAAATGATGATTTATAATCCTTCCTCATTTCCCTATTCTTCATTTCAATTCTTTGTTGTCCTGCATTAATTGAGTGGTTTGGGTTTTATAAAATTCGTAACTATTGATTTCAAAGTAAGGGGATAGAAAATCAGAATATTGTCGAATAGAAAATTACTTGTGCTTTTTATTTTAGATTTTCAACGGTTTGATACAATCGTTTGAGAAATAAACATTTAACGGAGTATTTGAGAAATAGCGGTAACGACTTGGAAACCGTGCGAATTTCAGTGATTTGCGGTGCTATGCTGTCAAATAACTCTTTATTTCTCGGCAAAGATAGAGAATATTTTGACATTGGTCTATTTATTCTTTAAAATTAAATTAAATTAAATTAAATTAAATGTCCCTTGCCTATATAATTCCATTCCGAGAATATCATCATACATACTGCTAAGTTTATTTCGCAAGCCAAACAATCTCTTTTCCGCAGTATAATACTTTATCTTTCATAGATATCTGCATATTTAAAGTGACATGGATAATTGCTTCATAAGTTAATTATTCCATTTGGCTGATATTTTATATTCAAACAGTCCTTTATTGCAATTTCTTTTACGGATTATGCATGAACTAATTTCCGAATAATTTAATTGGTATAATATGTCCTTTACAATACTATCTGTATCCACATAATTTCCATAAAAAGAAGAATTGCCTAATATATAGTTAATTTCCGCGCCATTATTTAAACGATTTCTTAGATTAGATAAATGCGTAAACATGTCTTCAAAGAATTTTAACACATACAAGGACATGGTCTTCCCGTTTTTATTGTCAGTGTGTTCAATCTTAGAACACACATTAAACAGTTCTTGTGGTAAATTTTTATTTTCACTTTCCCACAAAAAAAGCTTGCTTGTAGCACTTCCCCATGTGCCACCTATTGCTTTCCAATCCAATTCTCCTGCTTGTTCTCCTGTTTCTAAAAAGCCTAACCAATACATATATGGTCGCAATTCGCGTATATAACTAATCCTATTGGGGTATGGAGGAGATGTTATAACTAAATCAACCTTATTATCGTCCTTATTTAAGGTTCGAGAGTCTCCGTGTATGATTGCAACACGACCTTTTAATTCACTCGTTGCAGAATGAAGAATACCCTCAAGTATATTGAGATATAAATTAATAATAGCTGTAGATGTGTACTCTGCTGTTTTTTCTTTGAATGACACAGATATATGACTGAAATCCGCAGCGGATGTTTCAATTACTAATCTTGCAAAAGCAACCCATAGAAGATTGTGATTTCCACTATGTGAAGGTACTCCCCATTTAAAGCAAATATAGTTCCGTAGTGCAGATAGGACAAACAGCGTATCATCGTTCCACCAACGCTCAATATTTTTCATAGGTGGAACCCAATACCCATCTCTGTTAAAATCAAATAAACCATTTTCTAAGTCAGTTGATACAAAATCATATAATCCTTTTAATTCACTAGTATTAAAATTCTTAGATTTTATATTGCCAAACCAAACAAGAAAAGGATTAATATCATACAATATACAATCTAATCCAAGCTCTGCAGCAACTATGCCTGTAGTTGCTGTACCACAGAATGGATCAAGTATTGTTTTCCCTTGAAAGGATTTATTTGAAAATAAATCACTATAACATAAAATATCCTGTACAAGTTTGATGGAATATGCAGGCGTTAAACGTAGCCAACCGTGCCTACCTATTTTTTCATTATATTTAAATGTATAATCCTTTCGCTGATTCATTTTACTTCAAATAGGGTTTTCAAGACATTGTTTACTCGATTCTTAATAACACCTGAGTTCTTTTCAAAAAAATATGCCAAGTCGAACAGAAGAACTTCATTACAAAATGTAAATAGCGAAGAAAGAGAGTTACCATGCAAATTTCCAACAAGTATACCACACTTACCATTACGGTAACGTAATGCAATGTCATTATCTATCTGTGAAGAAAATATAGTAAATACAGGTAAATAGCTCTTTGAATATGCAACTGTTGCATTGTCTAAATCAGCATTTTGGCGTTTACTATCTTTGCTTTTGTATCCTTGTCTGACTTCAAAAACAGCACCTTTTAATTCTCTGACATCAACTTCCAGATTGACCAAATAGTCATAAATCCATTGTTCTACGTTTTTTCTAACAATGGCATTGTTTATATCCTTAATTTCCAAACGACCATCAAGAGATAATATTTTTTTCTTACCTGCTCTTGTTGTCGTATCGTAAGACCATTGAGAAGAAGAATAGTTTATATATCCTGTTTGCTCAAATATAATTTGTCGAAAAAGTCTCTCACATCCAATTCCAATCTGTCTATATACAGAAGTCATGCTCCCAGCTGCTTTATGTGCCGCATACATATATGGCGAATCTAAACCAATCCAAGAGTAAAATGGGTCTTGACCATACATCATAAGAAACTCTTCCACTGAAAAACCATCTTTCTTTGAATTGTCTCCAAAATGTGGTTTATAATCAAGGCATTCTTGTAACGGTGCAACAAAAAGCTCTATAAGTTTATAGTTATCCATAAATATTGCGTTTAGACTACAAAATTACCTATTTTTCGCGAATTAACAGCTACCATATTAGGTTTATTTGTAGAAATCTCCCAACTTTGGAGGCGAGATTGTCCGCACGGATAGCAAGACTTTTCGAGATGCTCAAATCTTTTTGAGCGGCTGAAAAGACATCTTGCTGTGTTCATGCGGACACACTTTCGGGAGTAACCCGAAAGGTTTTGAGTAACTCAAAACATACCTTGCCATGTTCGAGTGAATATATAAGAAAATGGTGGTGTACTCCTCTCTTACTATAATCAATATCTTCATTATACCGACTTGACTAAGAGAACCTACTATACTCACTTTGTCGAATGTGCCGAACATCCTGCACTTGCCCAACTCAAACTCTCCATATATTATTTTTCCCTTTCGGTCGGTGGGTGGCGGGGCGGTCGTTTCCGTTTGTAAAGGCTTCTTTTGCATGGGGCGGTCGGAAGCAAGGTTTTCCCGATAAATACGCTCGCAGCGAAGCGAGAGGAAGATTTGTCGGGAAACGGCATAGCCGCTTGACCTTGAAGCCGACATCAAGCCCCGTGCTTGCTTTGCCTTTGTAAACGGGAATGATTGCTCCGCTTTCCTCTGAAATCTGAAAGAGGAATAAACCACGTATCACCATATCGACAGGATTGTTTGTTGATATGGTTACATGATGATATGGTGGCTTATTGATAGGTCATCACGCTTGCCAACGGCTGTAGGGTTTCCCGTCCGTGAACAGCGAAACGAAAACGGTCGTTTTCTCTTTTCGCCTATGCGTTATCCTATCCAACAAGGCTTGGCGTACCTGTTCCGCTCCGGATGTGTCGATGCGGAAAGCGAGGGCGGTTATCGTTTCAAGGCCGTAAACCTCCACGCTGCGTTTGTCCGATATGCGGATAGTCCGTCTTATCCCGTATTCCCTCAAGACTCCGCTTTTGCAGAGTGCCTTTATCCCCGCCCGAACCGTCGGGGCGATAACCCCGAACAGTTCGCAGATTTCCCACTCGGTCATGGCGGTTGCGCCTATATCGGCCGGCAGGGAGATATTGCCCTGCCCGTCCGTCGTGATGATATTCCTTTCTTCTTTCATCGGTACGCTGTTTTTAAGGTTCTTAAATGGCCCGGCAGATATTCTTCTCCATGTCCTCCAGCTTGTGCGACAGGGTTTCCATGTCCTGACTTATCTTTTGGGCGGTGATTTTGGCGTAAATTTGGGTGGTCTTTATGTTGGTATGTCCCAACAGGCGGCTCACCGTTTCGATAGGTACGCCGTGCGACAGAAGCACGGTTGTGGCGTTCGTGTGACGGGCAACGTGATAGGTCAGCCGCAACTTGAAGCCGCATTGTCCGCCTATCTCTTTCAGTATCTTGTTGCAACTTCCGTTGCTCGGTACGGGGAACACATGGCCGTCCCTTGCCAGCCCCTTGTATTTCTCCATGATGCGCTTGGGCACGTCCAACAGACGGATGTTCGATTCGGTATTGGTTTTCTTTCTTCGGGTGATTATCCACAGGTTGCCGTCGAAGAATGTTTGCAGGCGGTCGACGGTGAGGTTCTTCACGTCCGAATACGCCAAACCCGTGAAAACAGAAAAGACGAACAAGTCCCGTACAAGCTCGTGGGTGGCGTTCTTCATCGGTGCGTCCATGAGCGTCTGTATCTCCGTTTGGGTGAGGTAGCCCCTATCCACGCTTTCGGGAGAGTTGATATATCCGGCAAAGGGATTGAACGGCAAACGCCCGTTGTTCCTTGCAATGGAAACGATGTGTTTCAACACAATCATGTAGCCCCACACGGTATTGGTGCGGCATTTCTTCTCCGTGCGCAGAAAATACTCGAAATCGTTGATGAACGTGAGGTTGAGTTCCTTTAACGGAATATCCTCACGCTTGTAGGTGTGTGGGATAAACTCATGGAGATGCTTGCAGACGGTTATATAACGCTGGAATGTTCCCTTTGCCCTGCTGTGTCCCACTTTCTTGGCGAACTCGGCGTTGTGCTGCTTGAACAGCTTCAGCAAGGTTTCCTGCTTGACACCGATACCGAGATAGGCATCTTTCAGCTTGGCGGCTGTGACATACCCGTCCGTCTGCATCAGTTCTTGGTAACGGCGGTTTACCTCCACACGGATTTTGTCCACCGCAAGGTTGATTCTCTGCGCTTCGACGCTCTTGCCCGAAGCACGGCTGTTCTTCACGTCCCACAAACGCAGGGGAACGTCCATCTTGCAACTGAACTGTTTAATCTCGCCGTTCACCGTGATACGGCACATCAGAGGCAGGTTGCCGTTAGGCTTCTCGCTGCCTTTCTTCACGTAAAACAAGACCTTGAATGTACTTCGCATAACTCACTCTTTTTTTGGTTACAAAATTAAGTTTCAGTGAGTTACCAACCGCTATGCAAATCTACGCAAATCGCAGAAAAAGAACCTCTTGGCAAGAAATCTGCACCCGTTACGGGGGTAACGAGGTGGTAACTGAACTCTTGCGCCGTTTGGCTTCGTGTTGGCTTTCCGTTGGCTCTGCACCATAGAAAAACAAAGCGTAACAAACGCTCTATCAGCTAATTCGCTACGCTTTGCTCAAATTTCAAATTCCGTTAGGTATTTATTTTACATTTTATTTGATTGTATAGCTATTGTGTCGTTTGCTATAATAATCTTGTTTGGCTTGTGAGCTTGCTACGAGTAGTCTCTTTTTCTACACCTTAAGCTGAATTAGTATCGGACCGATGGCGACCTTGCTTCGTCGCACATGGCGCGCCGGACATTCATCGGGAATGTTTATAAAAGCGTGAAAGACCCTGCGATCGTGGGAGCGATGTCCGGGCATAAGGACGGCAGCCGGGTGTTCGCCCGTTACCGCGATATCGACATGGATATCAAGCGTGATGCAGTAAGCGTGTTGGAGTAAGATTTGTTTTGTCGATAAATTTGTATAAATTTGCGACAGATATATGTGGGTAAATAGATGCAAGTAATAGAGGACAAGGTACTTAATAAGATGAAAAAGTGCGGGAGGGGTAAGCTGTATTCCGCATCCGATTTCGCTGTGTACGGATCGACCGTATCGGTTGCGAAGGCATTGGAACGGCTTACTCGAAAAGGCGGTTTGGTCCGTATTGCAAGGGGCCTCTATTGCTATCCCAAAATCGATAGAAAGTTTGGAATGGGCATACAATACCCGACCATCAATGAAATCGCTGAAAAGGTAGCCCGGCAGAGCGAAGCCCGAGTTGTTCCGACGGGTATGCACGCATTGAATGTATTGGGATTGTCTGCCCAGGTACCGATGAACTATGTGTTTTATACCGACGGCAATTCCCGGACAGTTAATTTGTTCAACGGTCGCAAATTGCGATTCAAGCGTGTAGCGCTTAAAAATCTGGCCTATCAGAATAAAACGCTGATGCTTGCCGTGTTCGCTCTGAAGGAGATCGGTCGGCCGCAGGTGACGGAGGAGCACACCGCCCAACTGAAGACGATATTCGCCCGGATTCCGAAGTCGAGCATTCTGCCCGATCTGCGGTTGGTGCCGGCCTGGATTCGTAAAATCATTATGTCGTTCTATGAAGAATAATTTTTGGACGTTTTCCGACGAGCAGAAAAGTATGTTCGTTGCACAGACGAGCGAGCGTGTCGGGCTTCCTCCGCAGGCTATCGAGAAGGACTGGTGGGTGACGATGACGCTGAAAGCCCTGTTCGAATCGTCGTGCCGGGACTTCATCACCTTCAAGGGCGGTACGTCGTTGAGCAAGGGTTGGCATGTCATAGAACGCTTCTCGGAGGACATCGATATTGCGATCGACAAGTCCTTTTGGGGAATTGCCGGGGATAACAAGTCACAGCGCGATCGGATTCGGAAACTTTCGCGGGCCTATATCGAGCAGCGGCTCGTTGCGGAAATGCAGGCATTGCTGGAAGGATATGGGGCTTCCGATTTTGAGTTGCGTGCCGTTCCGTCGCAGGACTCCGATGCCGATCCGACGCTGGTGCTGCTGCCGTATCGAAGCATTTATGCGAATATCGAGTATGTGGAATCGCAAATCCGGATCGAATTCAGCTGTCGGTCGATGAAAGAACCGCGTGAGCGGATCGAGATTCGTCCGCTGATTGCCGAGGCATATCCCGATGTATTCGGAGAATTGGTGTTCCCGATTTATGCGGTCGTGCCGTCACGGACGTTTTTGGAGAAGGCGTTTTTGCTGCATGAAGAGTTTCAGAAAGAGAGTCCGCGCGTCGAGCGAATGACACGCCATCTGTACGATTTGGAGCGGCTGATGGATACGGATTTCGGAAAGGCAGCCTTGGCCGATCCGAGAATGTATGCCGAGATTGTCAAGCATCGCAGCATATTCAATACGATTCGCGGAGTCGATTATCGGATGCACCATCCGAGCCGGATCGATTTTATTCCGCCCGAAAAATTGGCGGAGGTATGGCGCAGGGATTATGAGCGGATGCAGGAGTATTTCATCTATGGAGATTCGCTGCCGTACGATCGACTGATTGCACGGATGGCGGAGTTGCGGGATCGGTTTCGGAAAGTTGTAATGGAGGATGATTTTTTCAGCGAATCGTAACTATGAATTCCGATTATTATTTCCAGAAAGGTCTTCGTCTGATCGTGGCGAGCGCTGTGATTTTTGCTTTGATCGTTTTGTTCAGTGCCATGGTTTCTCGGGGATTTCCGCTTTGGCTGGCGCTTGTCTTGCTTGTCCCCGCAGGCCTTGGCGTGGTCGGATTTTACTTTTTCAGCCTGGGCAGTTCGGCGGATCTTTCGGAGCGTTTTTTCCATCGGTTTGGGCGTAGTCAGCCGAGTGGTGAAGAGAAAACAACGACAGAAGGAGTCGGTTCCGAACAGCGGTGTGAAAGAAGTCCGGATGCGATCGTGCCGGAATCCGCCGTTGTTTCTGCCGACCCGATTCCGGACGATCGGACTCTCGAAAATGCACTCGCCACCGTCTACGAATATACCGATAAGGATTTGGGCGATGCCGTTGACGAGATAAACCTGAGAATTTTGCGACGACGCTTGCTTTATCTGGCATGTATGGCGCCTGTTCCGAATGATGTGCCGCAGGTTCGGCTTCGGCATGATCGGGTGAGCTATGGGGATTTGTGTCACTACGGTTGGAACGTCTGGAATGCCTTTAAGGGCGCGACCAATCGTTTTTATGACCAGACCGAATTGGCGGAATGGCTGAAAGCGAGTTTCGAGTCTTTGGCCAAATACAATACGAAGACGTTGCGGGCCAAACTCCGGGCGACGGACGGAGGTTATCGCATCCGATTGCTCGATAATCTGAAAGAATATATCCAAAAATAAAGAGCTGTATAAGTATGAGAAATTCCCTGCACCCGGTCGGTGCAGGGAATTTTCTTTCTGTTGTCATGCAATTGCAAAATGTTGGTAAGTAGCAATATCTGAAATTGTTTGCCGGTGCAAATGCGGTGATTCGATTGCAAAAACAGGTGTAGGAAAAGCACCTGTTAATTTCGTCGCCGGACCTGCTTTCGGGTTCGGTTAAATCATCGTATTATGGACTTAAAACAATTGAGTGAGTTGGGCGGTGAAGTGAATGTGACCGTCCGTCTGGAAGATCTCCGGCAATGGCATCGGGAGTTGACGGCAGTCGCGTCGCCGCCGTCCGTAATGCCGGTTCCGCAACAAGCGGGCGAATTGTACACGCGAAAACAGGCCATTGCGTTGTTGGGTGTCGATTCCTCTACGTTGTGGCGATGGGCCAAGAACGGTTATCTCGTTCCCGTGGAGTACGGTGGGCAGCGCCGTTATCGCGTGGCGGATGTGCAACGGATTCTAAATGGAGACAGCCATGCCCGCTAAAACAGTGAAAAGAGAAAGCCCCTACCTGCGCGTGGGAACGACCATCTACAAGCGGGTCCGGCAGCCGTTGAGCAGCGGCCGGAGCGTCGAGACGCTCATCCCGTGGAATGTCGAGACCTTGCGTCAGGACTACGGGAAAAGCTATCTGGCCCGTATTCCGAAATACGACGGCTTCTGCACGGTTCCCGACCACACGAACTACCGCAGGGAGATCGACGGCTTCCTGAACCGTTACGAGCCGATTCCTTTTCAGCCTGTCGATAGTATCTTTCCGCACATCTACGACTTTCTCGCCCATATCTTCGGCGAGCAGGTCGAACTGGGGTACGACTATCTGCAACTGCTCTACCTGCGCCCCTTGCAACGGCTGCCGGTATTGTTGCTGGTGTCGGACGAACGCAATACGGGAAAGACGACCTTCCTCAATTTCTTAAAGTCGATCTTCGGCGGAAACGTTACCTTCAATACCAACGAAGATTTCCGTTCACAATTCAACGACGACTGGACGGGTAAACTATTGATCTGCGTGGACGAGGTGCTGCTCAACCGCCGCGAGGATTCAGAGCGAATCAAGAACCTATCGACCGCTCGCAGCTACAAGGCCGAGGCGAAAGGCCGCGACCGCCGGGAGGTGGAGTTTTTCGGCAAGTTCGTCCTCTGCTCCAACAACGAGCGCAATCCCGTCCTGATCGAGGCGGCGGAAACCCGCTACTGGGTGCGGCGCGTGCCGCCGCTCCCGTATGACGACCAACACCTGCTGGCCAAAATGCGGGTCGAGATACCGGGGCTGCTCTTTTATCTGCAACAACGTACGCTCTCGTCATACGAAGAGAGCCGCATGTGGTTCGCACCCCGGCTGCTGGTCACCGATGCGCTGCGGCGGATCGTACACTACAACCGCAGCAAGACCGAAACCGAAATGCTGTCGATCATCCGCGACATTATGGAGGCCGAAAACCTTGCGGACTATCGGTTCGACGTGAGCGATATGGTCAATATGCTGGAGATACGCGGCATCCGCGTTGACCATCCCACCGTGCGGCGGATTCTTGCCGAAAATTGGCAACTGCGTCCCGCACCTCCGACCTATTACCAACGCTATACGATCACCTATAACGGCGAAACGCAGCGGCAGGACAGCAAGACGGCACGTGTCTATACCGTCACGCGGGAACAACTCGGCGGATTGCTGAACGATGCAGCGATGTAAGAATGTTGAAAAAAGAAGGTAGCTTTCTTATTTTCATAATCTTACATTTCTTACAAATCCTCTTACGAAGTTTTACGGGTTCTTACGGACTTACAGTGCCGGATGCCGTGTAAGAGAGTTGTAAGACTCCAACCTTTTCTTTCACTGAATTTTACATCGTTTTCTCAACAAACTTACGGAAAAATGACTGCCATACCACACAGCAACCGGATTTCCATCCGTGATTTTTTCGCCCGTCGGGGCATTCAGCCCAAATACGAACGCAGCGGTTACGGCATGTATCTTTCACCCCTACGGGAAGAGCGCACGCCGAGCTTCAAAGTGGACTACGTGCGAAATCTCTGGTACGACTTCGGACTGGGTGAAGGCGGCACATTGCTCACCCTCGTGATGCGGTTGGAGCGGTGCGACCGTTACGCCGCCATCCGTATCCTTTCGAACGGTGAGATAAGGCAAGCCGGGTCTACTTCTCTTTCATCAGGTATTTACGAACGTCCGGCCGTTGGAGGGCCCTCGCCGGTCGTGCGCCCGGCCACCGTCCCCGCGCTCCGCGTCCTCTCCGACGCTCCGCTTCGTCATCCGGCATTGGTCGGTTATCTCGCCTCGCGCGGCATCGTCCCGTCGGTCGCCGCTGCATTCTGCCGCGAGGTTCGCTACGAGGTAAACGGCCGCGCCTTTTTCGCCGTCGGGTTCCGCAACGATGCCGAAGGGTGGGAGCTCCGCTCTGAGCGGTTCAAAGGCGGCTCCTCGCCCAAATACATTACAACACTCAAAGGATGCAATGCAACTAATGATATGAGTGCAGTCATTGACAGCAGTGCAATCAATGCAACCAATGATGTCAATGCAATCACGGATTGCCCCGCAATCGGTGCAATAGCATCATTCCATGCCGGCAATGATCCGATGGCCTGCGAATCGGACAGGGCCATGCCGGCATCCCATGCAAGCGTCATGGTCTTCGAAGGGTTCATAGACTTTCTCTCGTATCTGTCGCTTGCGAATAACATACAGCGATACGGTCGTGCTGAACTCGGTCGTCAACCTTTTCAAAGCCGTTCCGTTTCTTAACCGGCATTCGGTGATCCACGCCTTTTTCGACAACGACGAAACCGGATGCAAAACGACCTCCGACCTGCATCGTCTTTGTCCCCGCAGCGAGATCATCGACCAAAGCTGTTTCTACCGCAGATACAAGGATGTCAACGACTATCTGATCGCCCGAAAAACCTGTCCGAAGCCCCCGGAAACCGTATCCGACAGTCTGGGTCGTGATCTGCGACCTTCGAAAGCGGAAACAGCGGCGATTGAGTCTCAGCGCCGGAAAGGGGTAAAGGTTTAAGGAAGGCAAGGTTGTGTTTTTGTCAGCCAAAAACCGCTGCCTTCCCGTCGGTCGGCAGTCGATCCCGCTGGTCTGGATATTCGATCATTATTCTTTTCACCTGAAATCGCAAACGAATGGCAACACCGAAGAAACCATATAACAGACAGGGCGGCCGTCCTGTGCTGAGCAAATCCCAGCGGCAGGAATACCGACTTACCGTCCGCTACAACACGGAGCTACATCTCCGGCTCAAGGCTCTGGCCCGGCAATCGGGTCAGAAGCCCGTCGAGGTCGTGCGGCAGCTCATCGCCTATGGGTGAGTGAAGGAGCGGGTAAAGAAGGAACACCGTCCGGTATTCGACCTGCTGAAAGGATTGTCCGACAACCTGAACCAGCTGACCCGGCTGGCACACGCCAAAGGCATCGAACGGCTGGAGAAACAGATTGCATCGGTAGTGCAGGAAGTTCGGCGGCTCTTAAAATATTTGCGCGATGATCGGTAAGATAATATCGGGATCGTCCTTTTCGGGGACGGTAGGCTACGTGATGAAAGAGAAATCCCGGATATTGGAGGCCGAGGGTATCGTGCCTCCGGATGCAAAGCGCATGGCCGAGGATTTCAATGACCAGACTCTCCTGAACCCGCGGCTGAAAAACACCGTCGGGCATATCTCGCTCTCTTTTTCACCCAAAGACGCTCCACGGATGACCGACGCACTGATGACGCAGATCGCAAAGGAGTACATGCAGAAGATGGGCATCACCGATACGCGATACCTATTGGTGCGCCATCTCGACCAGCCCCATCCGCACTGCCATCTGGTCTACAACTGGGTCGGAAATGACGGGCAAACTATTTCGGACAAGAACATCAAGATCCGAAACGCCAAGGTATGCCGAGAGCTGACCGAGAAGTACGGGCTATACCTTGCGCCGGGAAAGAACGACGTGCGGCGGGAGCGGCTGCGCGAACCCGACAAGACCAGATACGAAATCTACGATGCGATCAAAAGGTGTCTGCCCCGATGCGCCGGATGGAAAGGGTTGGAGAAGCAATTAGAAAAACAGGGCATCGGCGTCCGCTACAAGTATTGCGGAAATACCGATCGCGAACAAGGGGTTCTGTTCTCGAAAAACGGTTTCGAATTTTCCGGCTCGAAGATCGACCGGGCTTTTAGCTTTACGAAACTCGACCGCCATTTCACCTGCCTGCAGCAACAAACCCTGCACTAGGCTGCACTCCTCGGAAACCTCTCGGCGGCGGTTGGCAATTACCGTTCGGCGTTTGCAGCGCTGTTCGGCGGCATGGGCGGCAGTACGCGCGAAGAGCCTGCTGTACCCGGTCCCGGCGGGAAGCTCGACACTATTCCGCTGCCGCCGGCCGGTTCGCCCGTCGGAATGTCCGCCGAGCAGTTACAGCGCAAGCCGGGAGAAAGTCCCGAAGAGTATATCGCACGCATCACGGCACTGCTCAACGCTGCGGCCGAGGCGATGGCTATAGCTGCGATGGAACGCCGCCGCAGGCTCGAAGAACAGAAAAGAAAAACCAAACTGAAACTGTAAAATCTCAAAGAACATGAACGACGAACATAGGAGCGACCTGTCTTACGAAATGTACGAAGACCTCAAAGAAACGCTTGTCAAAGCCATCAAAAACGCCAAGGCAGGCAGCACCGGAAACACAGATTTGGAGAATGCCCGGCTGGAACGGATTGAGCGGCTGATAGAGGCCGCGGAACGTTCGCAGGGGCAGGTAGCACAACTGTTCGAACAACTGCGTAAATGGATAACATTGCCCGGAGTGCAAAACGGACGGGAGCAAGCGATGGCTGACAAATACAACGCGCTGCTGGCGCAGTTGGCCGGGAGACTGGAGGTGATCGTCAAGGAGAACAGGCAGACACATACATTGATCGAGCAGGTCGGGCAAGCCGTCGAAGCAGCGGCAAAGCCCGAAAACCTGCCTGTGCAGGAACACCGGCATACCTATACGCTTGACATCAAATCCTCGAAAACATGTCTGACAATGTTCGTTATGCTGGGATGTATTTTCCTGCAAGCCGCATTTATCTACCGAATTTCGGAGAACAATCGGCTGTTGGCCGTGAACGACCTGAAATACCGCTATGTGAAGATGCGCGGGGAAATCGGAGAAAAAGGATTGGCGGAATTGGAAACGGTATTCCGGGACGAGCAGTATAGAAACCTCCGCGATACCGTCCGAAACCAAGTCGAACGCTACGAAGAAGCCGTAAGGCGATGGGCAGAGCAGCTGGAGCAGGCGACCATTAAGGAGCGCAAAGCAAAAAAACTACTTGATGACGTGAAAAAATTAAGAGGAGAATAATGATGAAATTATAGCCATATTCTCCCAATTTGAAATAAGATAGTTTTCGGTCAATATTGATTTTCAGAAACATTTTGTCGAAATTTGTTGTTGTTTTCTATTGAGTGCTGTTCAATATGAAAATTATTTTCTATTTTTGCCTTGTCGCATAAGCGGCAGACATATTGATAGAAAGTGTTTTCGCACTGTCCTTAACTGAGAATCTGACAATTTTCAACGAAACAGGGACAACGAACAGCACTCATTTTCTTGTTAGCATATGGCAAAGGCGTATGTTTTCGTATGCGTATTCCATATCTACAAGTGTGGGGCTATTGTATCGTTTATTTGTTTCGGGTTTTGTCAGAACCTTCAGTTAGATAAACGAAATCGGCTCCACACTTGAGCCGATGATTATTTGTTATTGTGTTGAAAACCAAATATATTTATCGGGAACTATATAGTTATGATACCATATAGTTCCCGATAATTGTAAATGTTAGCCTATTTTTTTCTGTGCAACCTCTATCGCATTGTGTTTTAATTCGTCTTCATCCTCTACCGCATCTAATACTTTGTCTGCTAACCACAGAGTGAGAAGTTCATTCTTATCTACCTTGAAATATTCTGCCAATTGTATCACTTGTGTTCGTTTAGCTCGTCTGTCTCCGCGCTCTATTTTGCTGAACATCGGAGTATCTATCTCAAGCAGAGCAGCCAATTGTCTTTGCAGCACTCCATGCTGTTCTCTTAACTCTTTTATTCTTTCTCCTAATAACATACTTCTTCATTTTACGAATTTGACATGACTTAATCGGATTTCATTATCCGCTATAATATGACGGAATCCGTTATAATTTCCGCTATAATTGGGATAAACCGTCATAATCTTCCGTTATAACTATTCTTTCAAAAACCATGTTCGTCCTTTCGGATAAATAAGTTTATCGGTACTTAACGCACTAAGTATATCCCCTAATAGTCTCAATTGCTGTTCATGTGTCTTGACTTGCGGCATTACGTCTTTGACGTACTCATAAATGCTATCACGCTTGGCTCCATCTGTACCGGCATTCTTAAGATACTGCAAAATCATCTGTTTGATTTTTTCCTTATCAAGTCCTTTTTGCTTAGTGTAACCTTGCAGTTGTCGAGTAGCTTTTGCAATCCCTAAAGAGATTGTATAATTAGGGGCTTCGCCTTCAATAAGTCCTCTGTTCAATAAATCCTGTGCAATGTCCTCGTGAATGGTTCTGCCCTTTTGGATGGCATCTAATGATATGCAATCCCACAAGGTCAATGATTTGTTTGTTTTGAGCAAGTTGGTATACTGTTCATTTATCTCATTGCCATAAATGCGTACCGATACTTTTCTGTTTTTGGCGTCAATTTCATAATCAGGCATTGGGAAGTGACGACGCCACTGCTCATTGAACATCTTCTTTATACCTCTACTTACTGTATCTATCATATTGAAATCAACCATTGCCCTGCAAAGACATTCATTGCGGAAATATGCTTGAGGTTCTTCATTCGTTAAAGCATTCTCCAACGTGCCAGGAATGAAACTCCCTGCATTGGAGTAATAAAGGTAAGTTGGATTTTCCACGAAATTGATTCTCTGTTGCATCGTATAGTCTTGATGCGCAATGCAGTTATGAAGAGCTTCGCGGATGGTATAGTCATCGTATTGCTTCATAGTGTCAGGGAAGAGCGTGCCTCCCGGCATTTCACGCATTGTCAGATTTTCAATTTTTGACAAAATCTCATCTACGGTTAATATAAATGGCACGGTGAAGTGTTCGTAATCCACAACCTCCTGCTTTTCATCCCGTCTTGTCCAAGTCACTTGTGCAACCGCCGGACGTAACTTGAACGCAGATTCGTATTTACCTAGAAGAATGATTGCCGCACGAGTGATTCCTCCGTTCTTCATTATGCCGCACTTGCTCAAGAATGTTTCCACTGTCCATGCATTTACTTCGGCTTCAGGTATTCGACTGTGTACTTTCTTGAACATCATACGAGCTTTGGCTATAGCGACTTCATCAAGATCCTCAATCATTGCATCGGCTACAATTTGTGCCGACCAATCCGTCTCGCTGAAAATAGGTTCATCAAGAATTGCGCTCATACGTTCAGCAGTCATCTCTACGAGAGAATCCTCAATTCGCTGCCACGCCTTATTATGGGCAAACACAGGTCGCTTAGGTAGATGTTTAGGAATATGGATAACCCATACTTTACGGTTGGTATCATCTGTGACAAACTCATCTATATCTAGACCTTCTGTTGAAAGATTTACGCATCTTTCTGTCAGTCGCAGTATCGCCTTCTGCCTATCATAATTGTATGTGTCCGTTCCGACAATATCCAATGTTTTGTCGTGCACACCAATCACCAAGTGTCCACCTTCCATATTGGCAATGGCAGACACATACGAGATGACATCATCTTTTTCGTCCCCGCAGAATGAGTTCTTCAAATTCTTAAACTCCTTCCACTCGCAGTGTGCATTTTCCTGTGGATAGTTGCGAAGGAGATATTGTTGTATTTCTGACTCTTGCATAATTATCCAATTATACTTTCACTTTCATCATTATGTTTCTCAGCATTTCGGATGACGCATTCTTTACTTGTATTGGCATAGCAGTAGACACAGAAATGGCGACAAGTATTATACATTCCAATATCTTTACTCACCATACATCCGCAAACCTTGCGCTGACCGGAATCTTTTACATTTTTCGTCTTCTGCGGGATTGGCGGAAGTTCTCCAAACATATCTCTTTCCGGCCATTTCAATGTATGAAGATAATAAACTAATTCCTTGTCATCAGAGAATATGCCTTTCATGAGTTCTCCATCAATACAACGATTATGTTCTATGCCATAGGACTCTAAATCTATATCTTCAGCACAAGTTGCCATTTCAACATTCCATCCTTGTTCTTCCCAAATGAATCGGATTTTCTGAAGACCTTCAACAATTTCTATTCGCTGAGCATGGTTTGCTTCTGCATTTTCAACATCCTCTTTCGTAAAGAATGTGGTTTCTTTTACGAGATTATTTTGAACTTTTCGATATGCTTTTACATCTATAAAACTGAAAACCAGCTTATCAGTATATCCTTTCAGTTTATTGCCAACATTCCATATTCTTTTAAGCAATTCTCTTGGACTTATAGATAATGTGATTATAAGTGGATCAAATCTCCATATCACTCTCTCTTTACCTATCATTTGAGATAATTGCCTAAATGTTTCGACTCTTTCTTCAACAGATGCCACATTAGGTTCAAATCTTTCATTAACATAATCATTCAATGTAACTTGGAAATAATAGTGTATTCTCATTTCATCAAGGATATGCAAATAAGGTAGAATAGGTTTTGGATTCTTTGTCCAAAATACTATCACTTTGCAATTCTTGAAAGAGATATACATTTTTTGCTGGTTAAAAGGATTGTACCAAGCGCAATAACCTTTAGCCAAGCGATTGAAGAACCATTTGGCATAAAAAGCTGGTATATCTGTAGAACGACTTGCTGAAATGATAACAGGGGCAGTAGCTTCAACTTGCTCGCCAGCATCGTTCGTGATAAGTATCTTATCTGTTGGCATATCTATCGTATAATTCTTGTTTAAGTCTTTCTAACAAAGCCTTATTCTCCATTGTTGAAGGTATCCATGAAGGATTATTTCCTTTTGTAAATGTACATTTATTGATAAAATGCTTTATCGTATTATTATTTGTTCGAGGACTATCTTCCCGACCATAATAATAACCATTGGGAGCATAATCCTTCTGGAAAGAGATTATTTTTTTTGCTAAGACATCACGAACTTCTTTTGGAAGATAAGATCTAGACAATATGAAATTACTGGCATTGATATCATCAACAAAATTAGCTGAAGTCGCATTGACAGGACGGAGCTTACGTTGTCCTTCTGAAGCGCCAGAAATAGTAAATCTATTCTCTGTTACGGGAGTTTGCGTAGATAGCTTAGAAGTTGAAATGCCATTAGTCTTTATAAGGGCGGCAATTTTCTTGTATGCATTAGATGACTGATCTGGAAAGTAGTTATCAAGTATACATAAGAAAGCCTCGGGATCCTGTCGCTTTGCTTCTAATTTAATTGCAATATCAATTTTGTCTTTCTGAGCCTTCAGATCCTTCTGCCCGATTGTTTGATATATTTTTTCTTTGAATTCTTCTGGAGTATAATCTCCAATATCTCCCGCAAAATTTGCTTGAAGAAGATTCTTATATGCTTTTGTGCGTGTAAAATTAGGAATGTTTTCTAATATATACATGAAAGTTTTAGGACTTTGTACGGCATTTTCAAATTCAACATCCTTATTTACCACCCCAACAACTTTTGACTCTACATTATTTATATTCTCAATGATCTTTGATCCCAACTGACTTTCCACAATAACCGAAGCATTCGTGCTCGTTTTTGGCAAGACAGCATCTTTTATTTCTACTCCATTAAGCATTCGCCAAACATTACTTGCAAATGACTGATAATAATCCTTATTGCCATTAATCAGTATGGATGTAAAGGTCTTAGGCAGAGACGCAAAACCTCTTGTGGCACCATAAATGCCATAAGCTAATTTATAATTACAGAATCCCGTTTGTACAAGGTACTCTACCAAACGGTCAATGTTATCACCCTTTTGACAGAATGCAGCAAATGATGAAAGTACATCATTATCAATAGCAAATAGATCAAAGGCGGAGTTCTCCTGAAAATGATTAAGTAATGCTCCAACATAAGCAGATGCAGGATTTGAGTCCCATTTATCTCCAAGCATATTCTTTAGAATCATACCTCCATTATATGCTTGTGCCAAAGGCTCCTCTACACCATTCTTTTCCATTACAGATTTGTACTCTGCCTTAAATTGGGAGCAAATAAGTTCCCTGTAGAAAGAACTTTGGTAAGATGTGTCCAAAATATGCAAAGAAAGATCATCATCAACATTCAGCAATGACTCAATAGCATACTTCTCACGTTGAGCATTTTCTTTTGCTTCCAATTTACGAACAGCTCTATTCATACTGTCTGTGACACGAGTAAACGCCTCTGGGGAAGCATACTCTAAACAACTCCACAAATCGTTTGCATCATAAACTCTACGAAGATGAAGTTTGTTACAGAATGTGTCATAAACACCCCAATGTTGCAAAAGATTCTTGGCATCTTTTGCAGAAAGGCCTTGAGGATTGTCTGACAATTTTAACTCTAACAAATTTTTGTTCCAAATAGTATCTTCATCCATTGAGGAATAGATTTCGTTAAATTCTCTGATTCCATTCAAGATAGCATCGTCTTGTGCTTGAGTAGGTCTTTTATCAGGAGAATTTACAACAGCAGAAAGTGTGTTACGAAGTTTTCGCGATAAAGCTTTCAATCTGCCAATCTCGTTGCTGACCGAACTATTAGCACCTATTAGGTAGCAATAAATGAAACCTTTAATTTTGTCTAGCAGAACGTCTCTACCAACATCTATAGATTCATCCTTTATCTTGCAATTTGCATATGAAGAGTTCCATAAGAAATCATCTTTTTCAGATTGAGTGAATAGGTCTTTGGCAACACCCAAAAATGTTTTTTTCTCCTCTGGTTTAACATTGATATTGGCATCGTAAAGTTTATAGAACTTATTCTCAAGACTTTGTTCTGCCTTTACCAGGACTCCCTGACGCTCTTGATAACTATTGAAATAAATACGACAATGGAAAGGGTTGAGGTTAATGGTATGATAGCAGAGATAGGTATCTACTCCATCATGTTCCTTAGCCTTTTCAAAGAATCCTTCTTTATAATCTTCAGATTCTATCTCGATAACCATAGGATAGTTTTCAAGGTCATTTTCTTCAACTTTGAACCTTGGATATTTGCTATACAATAAAATTACTTGCTCCTTGTCGTTCGCGAAAACAGGATAGAAGCGTTTGTTACCAAAACCACGTCTTGCGTAAAATCCTAAGGGCGAAATTGACTCAGAAGACAATATATTATTGAAATTCAGAGTACAGGTTGGTATATATAATCTCATAATTATCCTTGTTTTTTAGGAGTTAATAAGCCTTATAATGTTAATTTTGAACCACTTGCAAGACTCGTATCATAAAGTGAAGTAGGAATATCATCAAAAAGACTGGAAAGATTGCCTGAGTGCATGATATACAAAGCACGATAGGTTCTCGTTACTGCCACATACAATGGATTCCGGTTATCATCATCCTCAACAGTACATTCGGGAATAAAAACGTGTTCAAATTGAAGCCCTTTTGAACTATGGTATGTCATCATCTTTGGATTGTCCGAAGAAAAATCCAGATCCATAAACGTTCCAAACTTAGCTTCAACGTTTACACCATGATTCTTGAAATATTCATATGCGTGTTCTACCTCATCATTGTGTCTAAACAGAATACCGACATCCTCCATATTTTTGTTTTGAATAAGCGAAATGATAGCGTCATACTGTTCTGTAATGTTATTGTATTTGATGATCTTTGGTTTTTCAACACCCTCTTCAGTGCAACGTTCTTCAAGTTCATCACTTTCCGAATTTAGATATTGAGCAAAACGAGCTATTTTTTTTGGTAATCGGTGATTGAACACAAGTTGTTCAACAGGGAACTTTGTAAAATACTGTATATCCTCCATTGAAACAGTTTGCTTATCTTTAATAAAAGTATAAAGTTGTTGAGCTGAATCGCCATACAACAATAATGCTTTCCTTGCTTTTGAACGGAATAGTTCAATATCCTCTTTCGAAAAATCTTGCGCTTCGTCCACAATGATGTAATCGGCACTTGGACATCCAGCTTTATTCTGCCAATGCCAATGATAGTCAACATTCCGTTGTGGAATGCCCACCTGTGAAATGCCATCAGCCATATATTGCATGAGTGCTTTAGTGAACACAATGTAAAGATAGGTGCCCTTGTGCTCATCCTGTATTTGTTTTGCCTTCCACAAGGCAAGAATGGACTTTCCGCTACCAGCACAACCCTTAACTATGTATGAATTGTCCGTCTTCTTGTTGATTACCTTTACTTGATAATCATCAAGTTCTGAGTCTTTAACGTAAAAACTTCTTTTAGCCATGATTAAATTTATAGATTTATGTTGAAACTATCAATTGTTATTTTATTGTTCTTAGATCGGCTGCAAATCGCCGAATCGTCATTTTGCTTATATTTAGTGGGGTGTATGACATGGGCAAAGTTTTCTATTTCTATCTCTTGCATGATAGTTGTTTTAAGAGGTTTCCTACATAGCACTCGATAACACACTCGGCTTTCGTCATTTGATTTATGGGAGTGACTTACGCTAAATGTTTGCTGCATAAAACAAAGGTCTCTACACTCGTAATAACAAGCGCATGACAACGGCAGAAGCGTCTCTATGGTTCTGCTTTCACGAACATAGTCATTTATTGAGCTATTCATTAACTGAGGATAGAAATATCCTGAATGTTCGTCTTTAGTTGTTACATCAAGCATTATCAGCAAACCGTTTTCATGAAGATAGGTCGCAAGCTTCTTTGCCATTATTGCGTATGCATTGATTGGTAGCACTTCTTTCGAAATCAACTCACAAACAATCTTATCACAAAGGATGAAATGAAAATTTTTCTCGCCGAATGCAAGATTTTCCACGTCTTCACCATTGTTTAACGTCTGGTTTAATATACTCAGTTCGACTTGTACTTTTTTATTTGGATTACTCTCTATCAAATCCTTGAGTATGACTAAAGCACCATCATTACCGTCTATTGCTGTGATGTTTATTTTTGCATGTGTTAAATGCTTTCCAATTGCTGTAATAAAGCCGAGAATTTCACCACCTGTACCGCAACCGCAATCCAATACGTTAATCTTATCCCGTTCCAACATTTCCTTCAGATGTTTATTTTGCATAAGATTATCAACAACACAAAACATCTCTGCATAACTGCGAGGAAAGTAAGTACCAAGATAGACTTTAAGTTCTTCTTCGTTGAGATCAAGATTATACTCATAACGTTCATGTTCTGGGGCATAAATAGCTCGGTGGTCGTTGAAGATCTTTTTGTCAAGCCAATGTGGCAGGATTGTCTTTGACTTCCGGAAAGAAACGTTCGAATTAGTATTTGATAGTTCTTTTGATTGATGCTCTTCGACAACACTAAACGAGCTGTCATCTTCAACTACAAGTTCCTTACCTTCTTCCCAAAAGATTGTAGAAGGCAAAACGGCTTTAACATCATGATTAGTGAATCTTGTTAGTTTTGAACAATATTCGTCTATGCCATCTGCACTTATTATCACAACATATTCTCGAGTTAATTTTATTCCGTATGCAGCAAAAGATGAAGATGCCCTTTTGCCATCAAGCACCATGACAGTAAAATTATCGAGCTTAAGCGATGATTTTATTACCTTTTTTACAAAATTCAAAAGTACTATACTATTTTCGTCTTCGATTACAAAAGATTCAAAGTTTGGCACGTCCTCTTTTTCCTTCTCTTCAGTGTGGGGCTCGTACTTCTTTATATCTTCGAACAACTCTATTTTCTCAATTGGCTCTACTGGTTTATCATAAGTAGCATTGCTGAATTCCGTCAGGTAGAAGGGATTTAGGTTGAGAGTTTCCGTAAGATTAACAATTCCGAGTGGATCAAGGTCGGTATGAGGACAAGTGATGTCATCCAACTTTTCAATGAAATGTTCACTATCAGTAATGTGAAGCCAAGACTTGTTGGTGGCACTTAAATTGTTTTCCAATTCAATAGGTTGATGAAATATAATAAGATGGGGGACATCCTTGATTTGATTCTTTTCAACCCCCAAGACTTTAAGTTCTTTCTTAACTATCGAATGGTTTATTCGTGCTTGTTGGAGGACTGTTTTTCTCGAGCCTCCCTTAATAATTTTACCATTGCATGTCCATTCTCCATTTTCATTGGCAACAACTTTACCCCCATAATTTTTGAATTCTATAGAAATAATAGCGTCTTTCTTTATAAAGAGAGCATCTAACTCGCATCCAATATTATAGTTGCCTGCGAACACACAGAATTCATTCGAATCCTCATAGTGAGCTTTAAGTCGCTCACAGAGAAACCGAAACTGCTCACGCTCTGCAGTTGTATCAAAATTTCCTACTCTGAATGCTAAAAGTCCACCCATTGCAAAAAAAATTATTTTTGTAAACTAAATAGTCATCATTTTTCGCTGACTTTTCCGGTGAAGAATTGTCAGTTTTTGACTACAAAAGTACATAAAATATTGAAAAGGCTTGCAAGCACGGATAAGAATCTACAATAAATATGTTTACTATCAATCAACTATCTTCGTTTTGCTGCGGTATGTCTCTTTGCTATGTTATCATTCCACGGTAATTCAGAAGAAGAGTCACCACCGCCGGTACCGACATGATTCTGTGCCGGGCCACCGACGGCAAGGGTGAAAGCTGCCCCCAATAGTTCCGCCTGCTTCCCGCTTACCTGTTCCTGCGGTTCGAAAACAGCATTGACAAACTCCTCGTCCGTGATCTGGCCGTTGAAATGCCTTTGTGCCACATCATAGTCTATCTGGAACTTGGTGTCCTCAAAAAGTTCCTCTCCGACCCGTGTCCAAATATGGAGCGACGGATTCCGGTAATTGGGAACATTGAGACGCACCAGTTCGGCACCGGACGAGAGGCTGTAACGCTGGGGGTTTGCCTTGCGGTCAAGTCGGTCTATCTGTTTCCGTTGCCTTTCTATGACGGCATCTTTCTCTTTTGACTGACGCTCGGCGGTTTCCGCCCTGCGGATGGCTGTCTCTATCTCTTTCTGGTAACCGTCCCGCAGTTTCCCTATTTCCAACTTATGCCGCTCCTGCAACCGCGCCTTTTCCGCCTGAAGCTCCTTGAGCCGCTTGTTGAGTCCGGCAATCTCTTCGTCCTTGTCCGAGAGTTCCTTTTTTGCTTTGGCAAGGTCGCCCTTGCCGAACCACGAGAGGATGGTGTTCCTGCCCTCCTGTGCCTTCTCCACATCTGCCTGCAACTTGGCAATGTCCTCCTCGTACCGGATTACCTGCTGCCTGTCACTCGTGTCCGGTTAAATTCCGGACTAGTTATTAAAAAGTTTAACAATTAAAA
>ERZ1673752.1792-NODE-1792-length-27706-cov-8.823515_pt1 | contig 27706 bp, 25 predicted proteins | sample MGYA00580195_ERZ1673752 | MGnify/ENA primary metagenome ERZ1673752 (study PRJEB41218, sample SAMN15661744) | gut metagenome | host: Homo sapiens | place: Canada: London | collected 2015-08-20/2019-03-30 | study: EMG produced TPA metagenomics assembly of...
CCCGCTTAGGGGAGGGGTCAACTATGGTAGTGACCGGCGATATTACCCAAATTGACTTGCCCCGCGGAAAACTGTCGGGACTTAAAGATGCGCGCAATGTCCTTACCGGAGTTAAAGATATCGAGTTTTGTTATTTAACCAGCGAGGACGTGGTGCGCGATAAGCTGGTGGGGCTGATTATTGACGCCTATGAACGACATGCGAACACGTTAGATGAGGGGGAGAAATACCGGTGAGCGCAGAGGTATTAAACGAAACTGAATACCAAATCGACGGGGAAGAATTCCAAGAGCTTGCCGCCTATGTGCTGGAGGCAATGCATGTGTCTCCAGCAGCTGAAATGTCGCTGATTTTCGTGGAACCGGATGCGATTGCTGCCCTGCATGAGCGTTGGTTAGACCTAGAAGGCCCGACCGATGTAATGAGTTTTCCGATGGACGAACTGCGCCCTGGAAACGCGGATTCCCCGACCGAGCCAGGTATCTTGGGGGATATTGTGATTTGCCCCCAGGTTGCAAAGGCACAGGCAGCTAAGGCTGGGCATTCTTCCACCGAAGAAATGTTGCTGCTTACAGTGCACGGAATCTTGCATCTTTTAGGCTATGACCACGCCGAAAAGGATGAAGAAAAAGAAATGTTTGCTTTGCAACGCAAACTCTTGCTGACCTTCTTAGCGGAGCGGAGCTGAAGTTGATCTCCCAGATACCTGCGGGAGGGCTCCTCGCCTTAACGATTGCATTAGTGGGGGTAGATGCCGCCTGGGCAGCGGCTCTGGGAGCCTTCCAAACTCTTTCCCATGCGCGGGCTCAAGACCTGGTTGAAGCAGGGCGCCGCCACGCGCCGTTAGTACGCTCCCTATTAGAAGATAGGGTTCATACCGTGGCTATCTGTCAGTCATGGCGTCTATTTGCGCAGGTATTAGCGGCCACCTGTATGACTTTGGCTATGGTAGGTTTTGGCCTAACCTGGTGGGTGGCGCTTCTAGTATCGCTACTGGTATTGGGGGCGCTGCTGCTGATTTTTGCCACTTTTGTTGGTATGCGCGTAGGGCGTTATCGCCCCGAAGCTACCGCTTTGTGGCTGAGCAAAATGGTTAATTTCGGGCTAAAAATATCGGTTCTTTCTCGCCCGGTAGAATGGATTGTGCGAAAGATCGCGCCCCTCGGTCCGGCAGATGAGGCCGCTTCCCGTGCCGAAATCGCGGAAGATTTCCGGGAAATGGTTGATGAAATGGCCGAGGAAGAGAATCTAGCTTTTGAGGATGAAGATCGCCAGATCGTGCGGTCTGCCTTGGAACTGGGGACTACTCTGGTTCGCGAAATTATCGTTCCTCGTACCGATATGGTGGCGGTAGAAACCACAACCGTAGCCAGAGAAGCTTTTGAAGTTTTCATTCAATCTGGTTTTTCGCGGATCCCGGTGCTCGGTGAAGATGCTGATGATGTGCGGGGTATGCTCTATCTGAAAGATCTGATTTCGCGCTGTTTTTCTCGCCCCGAACTAATGGATCATCCGGTTCCTGAAATGATGCGCGAAGCCTTCTTTGTCCCCGAAGTAATGCTCGCCGACGACTTAATGCGTCAGATGCAAGTTGACGCTCCCCATATCGCGATAGTGGTTGACGAATGGGGAGGAACCGTTGGCCTGGTGACCATCGAAGATATTTTAGAAGAGCTGGTCGGCGAGGTAACTGATGAACATGACCGCGCTGAGCAAGAACCGGAGCAGCTCAGTGCTAATAGCTGGTTGGTGCCTGCCCGTTTAGGCTTAGATGACCTCGCTGAACTAGTACGTCTGGAAATAGATGATGACGAAGTGGATACTGCTGGTGGGTTGCTTGCCAAAGCTTTAGGAAAAGTGCCTCTGCTGGGATCACATGCCCAGGCAAAGGGACTGGAGATTACAGTGAAAGAAGTTGCTGGCCGGCGCCGGCAAATGGATACTCTATTGATAAAACGTCTCGACACAGAAACGGACGAATAATGAGTGAGCAAGACAAAAAAGCGCCTAGCGAGCATCGCGCAGGATTTGTTTCCATCGTGGGTCGCCCAAATGTTGGCAAATCAACCCTAACGAATGCGCTGGTAGGACAGAAAGTGGCAATCACTTCTTCGCGTCCGGAAACTACCCGACATAACGTACGAGGAGTAGTCCAGGGGGAGGATTATCAGATCGTGTTGGTCGATACTCCCGGTCTGCACCGCCCCCGCACGCTGCTGGGTAAACGCCTAAACGATATGGTGCGCGAAGCCTTAGTAGATGTGGATGCGGTGGTTTTTTGCGTGCCCGCGGATCAAAAGATTGGTCCGGGCGATCGCTATATTGCTGCCGAACTTAAAGAACTCAATATTCCGGTTATATTGGCGGTTACCAAAGCTGATCTGGTTTCGAAAGAGCGGATGGTATCAGCACTGGTAGCTGCGGGCGAACTGGGAGATTGGAAAGAGATTGTCCCCGTCAGTGCGAAAGAAGGCGAAGTGTCGGTACTGGCGGATCAGATCGCGAAATACCTGCCATTTTCTCCACCTCTATATCCACGCGACCAAGTAAGTGACGAGTCAGTAGAAAAACTGATTGCGGAATTTGTGCGCGAGGCAGCACTAGAAGGGGTACGCGAAGAACTCCCGCACTCGATTGCAGTGCAGGTAGAAGAGATTCTCTACCAGGGGGAAGATAATGGGCCGAGCCTAGGGTACGGTACGCACCGCGCCTCGGAAAATAATAAAGATAATGCCAAAGGTGCAGAAGTCGAAGTTGCTTCGGGCGATGCCCAATCCCCGTCCTATACAGCGGATCAAGGTGAGGCCGCGTCCCCTCAGCAGGAAATTAAACCCTTAGATGTGCATGTAAACGTGTTCGTGGAACGCGATTCCCAAAAAGGAATTTTGATCGGTAAAGGTGGCAGCCATATTCGCCGTGTGCGGATAAAATCCAAACGGCAGATTCAAAAACTATTGGGGCGTCCAGTGCAGTTGCACCTGCATGTACGGGTGGCAAAGAATTGGCAGTCGGACACGAAAATGCTCGGGCGTCTGGGATTCTAACTCTCTACCTCAAGGGGATAGGCGCTTTGAGCTCGCTTTATTAGGCAGCCGGTAGTTATCTGTGCTTCGCTGATAGAGGACAAAAGAATTATTGTAAACGTTTCCCTATAGATAAGTTTTCCTGTTAGGATCTTTAACATTAAGTTCTAGCGCGAGGAGGCGTTTATTCGTGGCGACCATTAGGGACGTGGCCAAGGAAGCGGGAGTCTCGATTGCTACCGTTTCGCGTGCTTTGAATGGGAATCCACATCTAGCTGGCGATACCCGGCAGAAAGTATTGGTAGCTGCCGAGAAACTAGGTTATCAAAAAGACCGATTAGCAGCGGCGATGCGCACCGGGCGTACCGGAGCCATCGGGTTAGTGGTTGGAGACGTGATGAACCCGTTCTATGCGATGCTGGCGCATTGCGTGGAGCGGGCGGTACATTCCCATGAAGCTTCCCTCGTACTATCTAATGCGCATGAGGATGGGCAAAGCTACGAAAACGGGATTCGAGCCCTGGCAAAACAAGGGGTAGATGGGCTGCTAGTGGTACCGCCCTCCCGGGTGTCACCGGGATGGAAACATCCAGATCCTCCCGAGTCAATGGCAATGGTGGCTCTAGATCGAGAAGCTCCGGGAGCCAAGATTCCCTCGGTAGTGATTGATTCTGCTAGAGCAATGCAAGACCTGGGAGAGCATCTACTCGCTGCTGGGTATCGCCATCCCGCTTATCTTGCAGGCCCCGAGTTTTCTTTATCGGGGCAAAGACGCACTGAAAAACTCCAGGAAGCCTTAGCTAACTGTGGTTTCGAGAAGCTAGAAGTGGAATATTGTCACCACGAGGCAGTGTCTGCGGCTAGTGCCGCCCGGGCTCTATTGGCACTGTATCGTCCCGATATTATTATCTGCGCCTCCAACCAGATCGCCCTGGGGGTATTGATGATAGCCAAAAGTATGGGGATGCAGCTAGGTACCGACTTGGGATTAGCAGCAATCGATGATATTCCCTGGTTTTCAGTAATGTCTCCGGCGATCACCGTAATTGATCAACCGGTTGATAAACTCGCCAACCTGGGGGTAACCGTACTGATGAAACAGATTTTCGGTGCCTCCTATTTGCCGAAAGCTGGGGATCGTTTAGTAGCCGGTGAAGCTGCCTTTATTCCTCGGGAATCCACTCAAGGACCACACTTGTCTGCTCAATATGCGGGCCGGTGGCTACCAGAAAGTGGAAAAACAGTTTAGAGTAGTCCCGTGCGCATGATTATTCTGCTGCTAAGCTGCCGCGACGAAGTCCAGTAAAACTGGTCGAGGCTCGTCGCGGGATTCTTTGGTGTCTTCGGCCAGCCACTTAAAAAGCAGAAAGAAATCTTAGAATGCAAACTACTGGTAAAGCCCCTCTTCAGCAACCTTCTGGAATGCCGTTTCAAAAATATGCTCATTTTTGGGGTACTTCTCTGAAACTGCCGGATCGTACCTGGCCAGATAAACATGTTACCCAGGCTCCCCGTTGGCTATCTACAGATTTGCGGGACGGTAATCAGGCGTTGATTGAGCCGATGGATCCCAGGCGCAAACGCAAATTGTTTGATCTGTTGGTAAAGATCGGGTTGAAAGAAATCGAGATTGGGTTTCCGGCGGCCTCGCAGGTAGATTTTGATTTCGTGCGCTCGCTGGTGGAAGAGGACGCTATCCCCGAGGACGTGTGCGTTTCGGTGCTTACTCAGGCGCGTGAAGATCTAATCGGACGCACCGTGGAATCCCTAGTCGGGGTGCCACGCGCCAATGTGCATATCTATAACGCCACCTCACCAACTTTTCGGGAAGTTGTATTCCATAACGATAAAGCCGCTACTGTAGAGCTGGCCGTTAGTGGGGTGCGCGAGGTAATTGCGCAAGCAGAAAAGCAGCTCGATGATTCCACGGTTTTCGGGCTGCAATATTCTCCAGAAATTTTCGTAGATACCGAAGTCGAGTTTGCCCTGGAAATCTGTGAAGCAGTCATGGATATTTGGCAACCCGATGATAGCCGCGAAATTATTTTGAACCTGCCGGCTACCGTAGAGCGTTACACCCCGGACTCCTATGCGGATCAAATCGAATGGATGAGCCGTAACCTGAGCCGCCGCGAACACGTATGCTTGTCGGTACATAACCATAATGACCGGGGGACGGGGATTGCCGCGGCAGAACTTTCTATGAAAGCCGGCGCTGACCGGGTAGAAGGCTGCCTGTTGGGTCAGGGAGAACGCACCGGTAACGTAGATTTGATTACTTTGGCAATGAATCTTTATTCCCAAGGCATCGACCCCATGCTGGATTTGTCTGATCTGGACCGGGTGCGCGAAACCGTAGAGTACTGCACCCGGATGGAAACTAATCCCCGCCAACCCTATACCGGCGATCTGGTTTACACTTCCTTTTCCGGCTCCCACCAGGACGCTATTAAGAAAGGCTTTGATAAGCGGGCTCGAGCAGTGGCAGCTGCTGGCGGTGACCAGAATCAAGTGATCTGGACGGTGCCTTACCTGCCGATTGACCCCGGTGATGTAGGACGCGACTACCAGGCGGTGGTGCGGGTAAATTCCCAGTCTGGTAAGGGCGGCATCGCCTTCATGATGAAACGGGATTATTCCTTGGATCTACCGCGCCGTCTGCAGGTAGAGTTCTATCGCCACGTCCAGGACTACACGGAAAAGTTCGGGGGAGAGGTCGATTCCAAACATTTGTGGAAGATTTTCGCTGACGAATATCTGCCCGGAGAAGAACACAGCCTTTCGCCTTGGGGGCGCTTCAAGCTGCGGGATTCTCTCGCCGACACCAACCATGAAACCGGGGAAGTATCTTTACGGGCACAGGTAAGTGATAATGGATGTTTGCGCACTTTAGAGGCGGTGGCACCCGGGCCTATTGAGGCTTTTATTACTGCTTTCCAAGGGCTCGGTTTGGATATCAAGGTGCTCGATTATGTAGAGCACGCGATGGAAACCGGTGAGAGTTCGCGGGCAGCAGCCTATATTGAGGCCGAGATTGCCGGTCAGGTGCTGTGGGGAGTAGGTATAGATCCCTCGATTACCCGCGCTACTTATAAGGCAGTTATTAGCGCCCTCAACCGCGCGGAACGCTAGCCGCATTAGTTAGCGAATGGGAGTTGTCCGGTTTTGTCTGAAAGCCGAATCACTCTCAGCGTTACAGGTAGCTAGAAAACTCGAATTTTCGCGGTCTGCATCTACCTATCGCCTATTTTTACCTGCACTGATAACCCTTTATATGTTGCCTTACTATCGCGCCAAGAAGATTTCAAAATAGACACCCGAGGCGTACAGCTGCAGTGATGTAAATGTGAATCGAGGGAACAAAAAATTTTCCAAAACTGTTGACACGTATGGTAAAACGTTTTACCATAAACTGTAAGTGAGACTTCGAGGAGGAAGTGAAAATGGAAAAATTGAGACTTAAGTCTTGCTAGGTGGCTAACCCACTGTTTTTTGAGCTGCTGAACCGTTTGAAAAAGACTGTGACTTTACAACGTTTTCGCTGATAAATCATGAGTGATAGGTGGAGATTTTCAGTGAAAAAGAGGTGGAGTTATAGAGATAGATCCGCAATTTAGATAATTTGCTTAGTTTTATTACAAAAGGAATCGAGGAAAAATGAGAAAAAGAATAGCAGCCATTGGTCTTGCTGCAGCTACCGCTCTTACTCTGTGTTCATGCGCGGGTGGAGGGGCAAAATCAGACACAGCTGATGGTGCCACAACCGAGGTTGAGATTTGGCATTATTGGGATGGTAAAAACGCGGATACCTTTGATGAAATGGTGAAAACATTCAACAAAGAAAATCCTGATATTAAGGTAAAAACTACTGCCGTTCCTAACGGAGACTATCTGACAAAGTTACGTGCTTCCGCTTCTTCTAATAGCTTGCCCGATATTTCTGTTGGCGATCTAATTTGGGTTCCACAAATTGCCAAGATGGGTAAATCTGCAGATATATCCCAGGTTTTGGATAAAAAACTACTGAGTGATATAAATCCAGCGCTAACCAGCTTTGGTTCTATTGATGGTAAACAAGTTTCGGTTCCGGTCTCAGCGAATAACTTGGCCTATATGTATAACAAGACCGTCTTTAAGGAGGCTGGATTGGATCCAGCGGATCCCCCTAAGACTTGGGAGGAACTTAAAACCATGGGGAAGCAAATTCTCGATAAAACGGGCAAGCCTGGCTATGATTTGTTAACCGAGGCGGGAGACAATGGAGAGGGGCTGACCTGGAATTTCCAAGTTAACCTGTGGCAAGCAGGTGGAGAATTCCTTAATAAGGACAATAGTAAGGCGGCGTTTAATAGCGCAGAGGGTAAGAAAGCTGCTCAATTCTGGGTAGATTTGATTAAATCTGGCGTCAGCCCCTACGCAAAGTGGGGAGAGTTTGAAAAAGGCAAGGGTGGATCCGCTCAGGAAGGCTCCTGGATGGTAGGCATTTGGACTGCTGATCCCCCATTTGATTTTGAAGTGGCGCAATTGCCTGTTCCAGAGGGTGGTAAGCAAGCTACAAACCTTGGGGGAGAACAAGCCATGATTTTCAATAATGATCCTAAGAAAGTTAAGGCAGCCGGTAAGTTCCTGTCCTGGTTCTTATCGGATAAACAGATCCAAAAGTGGAATCAAGAAACCGGGTTTATCCCTGTGCGCAATTCAATAGCAGAAGGTTCTGAATACCGCGATTGGGTTCAGCAAAACCAGAAGCAACTAATGCCATTCGTTGAGCAAATGAAATTTGCAAAGGCACGTCCTAACACCGCAGCGTACCCCCAAATTTCTATGGCTTTCGCTAAAGAGATGGAAAAAGCATTCGCAGGAGAGGTCAGCGTTGATAAAGCTTTGGCGAGCGCTGAGAGTGCAGTAAACGAAGTGATCGCTAAAGGCAAGTAAAGATGGAAAAACAGAATGTACTGGCGCGCCGCGTGCAACGTAACGCCTCGGCTAAAGAGCAAGCCAGAACCGCCTATCTCATGCTGATTCCAGCCTTGATTATTTTGGGGATCTTCGTATTATACCCAATTGTATCTGCCGGTTATCTCAGCTTGACAAGTTGGGATGGATTCAATCCTGAAAAACCATTTGTCGGTCTAAGTAACTATATACGGCTAGCAGAAGATAAAGAGTTTTGGAATTCCTTGCTAGTGACAGTTATTTACGCATTCGGCGTGTCAGTACTTTCTGTGATTAGCGGGCTATTCTTTGCCCTCTTGCTTGACGCTCCATTACGAGGACGAGGAATATATAGAACCATATATTTTCTTCCAGTAGTAACATCGTCCGTAGCGATTGCAATCGTATGGAAGTATATGCTCGACTATTCAGGTTTAATTAACACCTGGTTAGGTAAAATAGGTATTGCTGGTCCTGACTGGCTGCAAAATCGCTGGCTAGCGTTGTTAGCTTTAACCCTATTGACAGTATGGAAAAACCTTGGTTTTAATATCGTCTTATACCTAACTGCTTTGCAATCTCTTCCCAAAGCGGTTTTTGAAGCCTCAGAAATTGATGGTGCGAACAAGCTCAAACAAGTTCGCTTCATTGTTGTTCCACTATTGCGACCTATGACATTTTTTGTCATTGTTCAAGCTCTCATAAACAGTTTCCAAGCGTTTGATCTTGTTTATGTATTCACCGAGGGAGGACCACGCGGAGGTACTGATGTCTTGGGCATGATGATGTATCGCCAAGCGTTTAGATTGGGAGATTTTGGGTATGGAACAGCGATATCACTGGTAACTCTAGTTTTGGTGTTGCTAGTTACTCTTGTTCAATGGAAACTAAAGGGATCGGACGAGAAATGAGTCGGAAAAATGAATTAGGGCGTAAAAGCTCAAGACCTATGAATAAAACCTTTAGCAATCTGGGTAGACACCTAATTCTGATTATTGGAGCGTTGACGATTCTGATTCCGTTCCTGTGGATGATCACTACATCTCTTCAAACCAAAGCGGAAACCTATACTGCACAATCTATTTTTCCCACCTCCTGGCATTGGGAAAACTATTTGCAAGCTTGGCAAAATGCTCCCTTTGGTCGATTCTACATAAACTCTCTGATTATGTCGGCAGGAATAGTTATTGGCCATTTAATCTTTGACTCTTTAGCAGCCTTTGCTTTTGCCAGATTGAAATTCCCGGGTAAAAATATCCTTTTTATCATCTTACTTGCAGGATTAATGGTTCCAATCTTTGTTACCGTCATTCCCGCCTACGCAATAGTTTCTTCCTTGGGATGGATAGATACTTTCGCTGCCCTGATAGTTCCTAGATTGGCGGATGTGTTTGGAATCATTTTGCTTCGACAGTATTTTTCTACCATTCCTATGGAATTAGATGAAGCTGCCAGAATGGATGGCTGCTCTAGCTGGCAAATTTATTGGAGAATCATTATTCCCCTGGCAAAGCCGGCTTTGGCGACGTTGGCGATATTCTCTTTCCTATTCGCCTGGAATGATTTTCTTTGGCCGCTGCTGGTGACAAACGCAGAAGAAATGCGCACTATACAGATAGGTCTAAACGGATTTGTTGGCCGGTATGGAACCTCATGGAACTATCTTATGGCAGGAACTATTACAGCCACTCTACCGAGTGTTGTCGTTTTCCTCTTCTTCCAAAAAGCTTTGGAAAGAGGGATTGCTGCAACTGGATTAAAAGACTAAAAATAGTAGAAAGATAAAATAATGACTACTCCTAACTGGATAAATAAAGCAAACTTCTATCAAATTTTTCCAGACAGATTTTATAACGGAAACCCCAGTTTAAATCCTTCGCAAGTAGTGCCCTGGGGTAGTGATCCAACCCCTGATAACTTTATGGGTGGAGACCTTCCTGGAATTGCTGAGAAGCTGAACTATTTAGCAGATTTAAAAATAAATGCAATTTATTTGAACCCTATTTTTTCTGCTGTAACTAATCATAGGTACGATGCAGTTGATTATTTTGAAATAGATCAGCGACTTGGTAGTATTGAAGATTTTGATAAATTTATTGAAAAAGCTCACAACTTAGGGATAAGGGTTATTTTAGATGGAGTATTCAACCATTGTGGAAACGCTCATTACGCTTTTAAAGATGTCGTAAATAATGGAGCAAAATCCAAATATGTAAATTGGTACATGGTTGAGGGATTTCCGGTTATTTCTGACCCTGAAAAGTTTAATTACCGGACTTGCACGGGTTGTTACTATCTACCAAAATGGAATATTTATAATCCCGAGGTTAGGGAGCACCATTTAGAGGTGGCTAGGTTCTGGTTAAACCGCGGGATTGATGGTTGGAGACTAGATGTTCCCTATTTGGTAAATATGAACTTCTGGTATCAGTTCCATGAAGTAGTAAAGCATTTTGGAGAAGATAAGTATCTGGTTGCGGAAGATTGGCGCGATCCTACTATCTGGCTGAAACCTGGATTAATGGATGGAGTTATGAATTATTCGCTTCGTAACCTTGTCTTGGCCTATGCAGCTGAAAAGTTTATTGATGCATTTAAGTTTGTGGAAGGGATGAATGAATTATATGCGCGGATACCTCAAGAGTTTCGTGCTGCCATGTTTAATCTGCTGGGGAGTCACGATACTGAAAGGTTGGCGACCCGTTGTAAAAATGAGACGCCGCGAGTAATAAATGCCTTTGCTCTTTTATATTCTATGCACGGTTCTCCCGTTTTATACTACGGTGATGAAAATGGTATGACGGGTGAAAATGATCCCGGCTGCCGGGGAGGGATGAACTGGAATCAAGCAGCATGGAATCAAGAAATTCACCGCAGCGTAACTGGCTTGTTATCAGCTAGGGCAAACTCCAAGGTTCTGCAAGAGGGAGAACAAGAGCTAGTAGCTTTAGATGCTGAAACAGTGCTGGTTAAGCGGCGCCTTGGAACTAGAGGTACTGTGAGCATTGTGCACAGAGGAGCGGGCAGAGATGTGTCTTATAACCTCATCCCTTTGCGGAAGGAAAAAGCAATTTTCGGAATCCCGAGTCTAATCGGTAATTCATATCGGGTAGATAGCGCCAATCCGTTGATTCTGGAAGGGGAGATTGACGAACGAAAGTGGTCGCTGTGAAGGAATATCGAAGGGCGCAGTGCGTTTACTACTAAATAACTGTTTAACGAGGTAGTCTGCAAATATGCCGAAAAAAATCACTATTAGAGACGTCGCTATGAGAGCGGGAGTTTCTAATTCGGCAGTTTCTTGTGCGTACCATAATCCCAAGAAACTTTCAGTGGAAACGCGAGAACGTATATTACGAGCTGCAGCAGATATCGGTTACGTAAGTAACGCTGCAGCTCGTACCATGCGAACCAATACAACTGGGGCTCTTGGTCTTTTACTACCTCAAGAGATTGATTTGGCTTTACAAAATCCTTACTACACATTTCTGATGGAAGGAATAGGAAAAGCATGCCGTGAGGACGGATATTCCTTATTGCTGGTTCCGCCGTTCGAGGATGATTCTTCGGTTAATCTTATTCCCACTGCCGCAGTAGATGGCTTCATCGTTTCTGGGCTTGAAAAAGAGCGTGAAGAAGTTGTAGAAATCTTTAGCAAAAATATGCCCTTGGCGGTAATCGACCCACAAACTGAACTGGAAGTCTCAACAATAGAGATTGACGACGAGAAAGCTCTAGACTCACTTGTTAAAACAATTATCGAATGTGGTCATAGGCGTGTGGGGATTGCCGCAATCGAAACTAAAACGGAGCCTAGCTATCAGGCTTGGCATGGGGTAATGGGGCAGCGCATAAAAACAATTCTAGACGCTTTCGATAAATTCGGAAAGACTTTATCAGGGGATGACCTAACTGTTTATGAAACTTCCAGTACCTACGACGGGGGGAAAGAAGCTTTTACTCAGCTATATACGGGGAACAATCCTCCTACAGTCATTATTTCTTTTAGTGACATAATAGCTGCAGGTGTAATAAGCGCGGCAACTGCTGCAGGTTTGAAGGTCCCCACCGATTTGTCAGTTACTGGATATGACGGCATACCGCAATATTTTTCTGCTTTACCGCTAACGACTATTAGCCAGCCAATCATGCAAAAAGGTTATTTAGCTGGGCAAATGGTTATAGAGTGCATAAAAAATAGGGCAAATTCAACTTATGCTGTGCGACGCGAAATCATGGCTGCAAAATTTATTGAAGGGGAAACACTTGGATTAGTCCAATAACTTTGAGGTGGGAGTGCCTTGAGGTTTATAAATTTGAGTTGTTTCAAATACTCGGCGATGCCGATTTTCAGGCATTTAGATCTTTCCACGGTAGTGAGTGAAACCAATTTGCGGATCAAGCGAATATGCTTTGTCTTATCATTTGTGCACTAGAAAAACTACAAAACCTGCGTTAGAACGTCTGCAAAAAGTGCGTTAGCGCCCTGGGGGCTGCACTAGCCTAGGAGCTCCAGCGGAATCACTGCTACTCCGTCTTTGCAGGGATCATCGCTTGAACAATCAAATGTTTCTAAGGTTGTGTCCGTTCCAAGTACCTCCCTAAAGTAGCCGTTAATCCTGGTAAGTGATTTTCGACTACGTCCCTGATTATCTGGATATCAACTCCGAAGTATTCGTGAACGAGAATATTGCGAAACCCTCGGATTTGCGCCCAGGGAATCTCTGGATTCGAGTCGGTGACTGTACTAGACAAACGGCTAACTGCTTCCCCAATAGTCTGCAGATTTCTTTCGATAGCGTCCTCGACCATCTCGGTAAACTCTGAAGAACTATCAGGGGTTAGTTGTTCTAGGTAGCGTTCACATTTGTTAATGGCTTGCAAAATGTCTTGGCAGCGTAACTTGTCGTCCCGATTCATAGCGGTACTGCCTCATTGAGCGCTTGCTGGTTAACCTCTGATTTCAATAGTTGAACAGGGAAAATGTCAATATCTTTCCCTAAAAGTGCTCGTGTTTCCTCCAAAAGTCCGCTGGCTCGCATTAACAGGTTTCCGTCTTCGGGATTCATCTCGACTAAAATGTCGATGTCGCTGCTAGCGTTGGCATCGCCACGCGCTACCGAACCGAATAGGAGCGGATTAGAGGCTCCGTATTTTTCCAGTAAAGCCCGTAATTCGTCGGTATTTGCAGCTAATAGGGCGCGCAACTGCAGCGTTTCCGGAGTTAGGCTGCCTGGGGTATCAACGAACATAAATTCATGCTATCAGTTGATAATCATAGTTTCAGGATCAGGAAGCGTCAATATTGAACAAGGGAAGACACCTGTTCCGACTACTGCTTTGCCTCGATAAATAGTTAGTAAAAGTCGTTTTGCAGGGGTTCTAGCAATCGTTTTGCAGATTTTATGCGGGTTATTGCTATCCATATTTTCAAGCAAGGCGCTAGTACTTGCCCACCAGCGCTCTTTGAAAAGCGGGGTTTATACCCCCAAAACTGAACCTAGAAGCTGTAACTAGATATGAGATAATGAGCGGGTGCTGCGAACCTATACCGACCAGGCGATTGTCCTTAGAACCACCAAGCTAGGGGAAGCAGACATGATTCTAACCCTGCTGACCTTAGAGCACGGTCAGGTGCGGGCGGTAGCTAAAGGACTGCGCCGCACCTCCTCAAAATTCGGGGCGCGCCTTAGCCCCTTCAACCGGGTAAAACTGCAACTGCACTCCGGGCGCAACCTGGACACAGTTACTCAGGCCACCTCGCTCAGCCTAAATGCCCCGGCAATCGCCTGCGACTATGAAAGGTACCTCTCGGGGCAAGTAATGCTAGAAACCGCCGAGAAGCTTTCCGAGGGCGAGGCTTCGCGCAGCCAATACCGCCTGCTCGCCGGGGCAATACCCGCTTTAGCAAACCGGGCGCACCGCCCAGGTATGGTGCTGGCCTCCTACCTATTGCGCACCCTAACCATTGCCGGATGGGCACCGGCTTTAGACCAGTGCGCCCTCTGCGGTACCGCGGGTTCCTTTAAAGTATTTTCCGCATCTGCCGGTGGAGTAGTTTGCGAAAACTGTCAGCTAAGCGGAGGTATCCGCATCTCTAAGCCAGTAACCGACCTGCTCACCGTGCTGCTGGCGGGACAGTGGCCGCAGGTCTACCAGGCAGATGCCCTAACCCAGGGAATTGCAGAAGAAGTGGTTACCGCCTATACCGAATGGGTGTTAGAGCGAAAACTAAAATCCCTGTCCGTGATGGCACGCAAGGCATAATAAGAACATGAGCGATCAAAACTTCGTAGCCACCATTCCCCCCGGGCAGGGTTCATCAATGCCCCCGTTATCGCCAGTGCCAGCCCATGTGGCGCTAATTATGGACGGCAACGGACGCTGGGCTAATCAGCAGGGATTACCTAGAACTGCTGGGCACCAGGCCGGAGAACTATCACTCATGGACACCCTGGCGGGGGCAGTAGAGGCCGGGGTAAAAATGGTGAGCGTATATGCTTTTTCCACCGAAAACTGGAAACGTTCTCCCGCAGAAGTACGTTTCCTAATGGGGTATTCGCGGGATGTGATCCGCCGGCGTTCCCACGAACTAAACGACTGGAACGTGCGTATAGTTTGGTCGGGGCGGCGCGGACGGCTGTGGAAATCGGTTATCAAGGAGCTAGAAGCGGCCGCCGATTTGACCAGGAAAAACACCGGCATGGTGTTTAACATGTGTATTAACTATGGAGGGCGCGCGGAACTGGTTGATGCGGCGCGTGCGGTTGCCCGCCGGGTGGCGTCCGGGGAAATCAGTGATAGTCATGTCCGCGAGGACACTTTTACCCGGGAAATGTATCTGGGGGGAATGCCGGATGTAGATTTGCTGATTCGCACCTCCGGAGAACAACGCCTTTCTAACTTTTTACTGTGGCAATGCGCCTATGCGGAGCTTAGTTTCGTTCCCGAGATGTGGCCCGATTTTAAACGCGAACAACTCTGGCGGGAACTAGCTGCATTTGGAGGGCGAGATCGGCGTTTTGGGGGCGCGAAAGATCAGCTTCGCCCGGTCTAAGTTTCCCGGCGTCCTCGTATGATCAAAGGCGTTGAATCTCGGGAGCCTAAACCGGTTAGCAGTTAGCGACCGGGGAAACAGAAAATGCTGCCTATGCCTAATTCCAGAGGGGATGGGCGAAGAGACCGCTGCCTAGTTTCGGTTCAAACCAAGTGGATTTAGGGGGCATTATTTTCCCCGCGTCAGCCACCTCCATTACTTGGTTAATCTGGGTAGGGTACATGTAAAAGGCGCAGGCAGCACCCTTATCTACCGCTGCTTTAAGTTCACTGTCCCCGCGAATCCCACCTACGAACTCGATGCGTTCACTGGTGCGCGGATCGGTAATTCCCAGCAGGGGAGAGAGCACTGTTTCTTGCAGCAAGGACACATCTAAAGAATCAGGCAGCTCTTTACCGGCTAAAACCTGGGGACGGAAGCGGCAGGCGTACCATTTGCCGCCTAGATACATACTGAATGCACCAGCATTTTTCGGGGCAGCAAACTCGTCCAGTTCACTTAACGTTGCTACCGGCGATAAGTCTTTCAAAAACTGTTCGGGGGTAGTATCTCTCCAATCAAGCACTAAACGGTTATAGGGCAGGCACCGTAGGTCGTGGTCGGGAACCGCGACCGCTAGGAATTCATTCCAGGGGGCATCTGCGCGCTGGGGGCGAGAAAGCCCTACTTTGGCCGCGGAAGCGGAGCGGTGATGTCCATCGGCAATATAAAAGTAGTCCAATGATTCAAAGATACCGCTTGCTAAAGAAGTATCTTCCGGCGAGAGCGGCCATAGCTCATGGATAGTACCCTCCAAAGTTTCTCCTTTGAGCAGTGGCTGTTCTTGAGTTACCCGCGCAGTGAGGGTATCTATTTCTCCACTCGCGCGATAGGTGAGAAATACCGGTTCGGTATGGGCATTCACCCGGTCAAAATGTTTAATCCGGTCGGCTTCTTTAATCGCTAAAGTTTTCTCGTGCCGCTTAATAGTGCCGTCTTGATAGTCGGCAACCTGGGCGCACCCTACGATTCCTACCTGGGCGGCTCCGTGCCAAGTTTCCCGGTACAGATACAGGCAAGGTTGGTCTTCGCGAACCAGTACTCCGCGGTCAATAAAATCCGCCAGATTGGCGGCGGCCTGCTCATGCACTTGATCAGCGTGTTGATCCACACTTATGGGTAAATCAATTTCCGCGCGCGTTATATGAAGATAAGAGTTCGGGTCTTTGCCCTGCGCGCTAGCTTCCTCACGGTTCATAACGTCATAGGGCAGTGCCACTACCCGCGGGGCAGCCTCGCTAGTGGGACGCAGCGCACGAAAAGGACGCAACTTCGGCATCATAATCTCCTTAGGGGTAATCGCCTTTGTCTTCAGCTTATCGGCTTCATCTGGCTTTCCTAATTGAGATATCACCTATTGGGTGAGGAAGACCTAAGCTGGCAGCATCCCTGGGAGTTCTTGTTATTGCTTCTGCCTACGGGAAATAGGTTACGGAGTTAGGCTACTTGCTGAACTCGCTGTAGACCTCAGGGTTATAAACCCAGTCGAACTGTCCAATCATTTCCATTAGACCATTTTCGCCACAAAAAGTTTTTTTGAATCTATATAGACCAGCTGCTGGGTTGAGGTCGTAGACTCCTCCCATATCGTATTCGCGATATCCCTGGTCAAGAGCATCTTTAATTGCCTCATTGTTCATTTGATAGTTGGGGTAAAGGTCTCGATGCTCATTAGAACTTGCCGCATAGATATAGAAAGCTTTTTTGTTATAGCTGAGCACAATGGCACAGGAAAGAACTTGATCGTTGAGCCTGGTTTCATAGAGAGTTACCGCCGAGGTGGGGAAGGCATTAACTAGCCGCACAAAGTAATCTTTGGGGCGATAGGTGATTCCTTGACGTTTAGCCATTACTTGGGTGAGGTCATAAAAAGTGTTTAGAGATTTTTCAAAACCTTCTTGGTCGCGATGCAAGCGAATGGTTTCTAACCCGTGCTTATATGGAAGTCTGATCATGGTGCGCTTTTTGCGTTTAACAGTTTGAAAATACTCTTCGTGCGACCCCATAGAAATATCTGCAATCATATGCATCCGAGGATTGGAGAAACTGTGTTCATCAGCTCCCCGAGTGGTGATGGCCAAATTAGTAATCCGCGCATTCCGATAGTTCGTGAGCACTTCCTCGTCATAGGCAAACTCGGGATCCATCCTTAAGACAAAACCGTTACATTTTTCAATTACCGCGGTAGCTTCCTCAACTAGTGCTTTCACGGTGTCGATATCTTTAAAATCGCAGACCGGGCCACGCGGGGCATACATAAAAGCGTGGGATCCATCATTCTTGATAGAGAGTATGGACAGGGCGGCGGTAATATTTCCCGCATCGTCCTGCAGATAAACGTAGTCACTGTCCCAATTATTTTTTACTTTTGCCCAGTTAACCGATTGCATAACGTGACCGTACCGACTGGTAGCAACGAATTCTTCATAGCGGGCTACCGCTTCGCTGTCCGTTATATCTAAAATAGGCACGGTAACGCTCCTCGTTTTTTTCGAGATAACCACATATTTTTCTAAATGAAATTCTAATTTAGAATACTTCACTGCCTTAGCACGGTGCTAATGCCATTAATCAGAGATTTTGAACTCGGGTACGTGGTCAAGGTAATCCGAGATAACCGTTGTCTGGGCAGGAATAAAATCTGGTGTTCAAGAGCATTTCCGCGACTCGTTCGTTTTCAGGCTTTAGAATGCTTACATGACTCCAAGTAGCGTCCTAACCCTAAAGAATAGCCTCGCTGAGCTCACTAACACTCGCGCCGAGGATTGGTTTTTATCTATGCGCGCCCGGCATGGGATGGTGACCATCTACCAAACCTTGTTTGAATGCTTCGGTAAAGGATCGGTAATCACTCAGGCATACACCTGCGTGACCGCGGTTAACCCCATCCTGGTGGCAGGTCTAAAACCCGAATATGGCGATATTGATCCTGATTCCATAGCTTTAGTCCCCGAAATAGCGCCCCTACAGGAACAAACGCGAGCGGTCGTGTGGCAGAATACTTTCGGAATCCTCTCTGATAGCAAGGCGGCGCTACTGCGTTCGCGGGTTCGGAACACCCAGGCGATTTTTCTGGAAGACTCTGCTCACTGCGTTGGATCTATGGTTCGTGATGAACAGGGAGAGCCACTTGCCGATATTTCGGTGCACTCTTTCGGGGTAGAAAAGTTACTGCCCACCAAGTTCGGGGGGGCGATCTGGATTAACCCCCTATTAGGCGAGCGCAGCGAGCAACACAAACACTTTGTCCAAGAATTAAAAACCGCGTGTTCCAGGGTGCGTGCTCCCCGGGGACGGGAAGAAAAAGCTATGCGCCACTACTTTAACCAAGTTCGAGTGCTGAACCACTTGCCGAGAGCGCTTTCTGCTCCCTTGCGAAAAAGACTTATAGGAACCGATCGGTTTCTAGCCCCGATTGTTCCCCGGGAACAACAGGGGCAGTTAGATCGCACTCCCTGTCTACCTTCAAAGTGGGCGGCAGAGCAGGCATTAGCCCACTTGGAAAACATTGATCAGATTCGACAGCGCCGCCAACAGGTGCAACACATCTATCAAGAAAGGCTTACCCGGAAACTAGAAATCCCCGCAGATATCAAGGAATCCCAGACTCTAGTTCGTTTCCCGATATTTGTCAGCGGAGATGATCGTGAAGCGAAAGCAGAAGAGTTATTTTCCTTCCTGAGGACGCGTGGCTATTACCCGGGACGCTGGTATCGGCCAGCACTGTTCCCTGGAGTAAAAGATTACGATCTTTACAATTTAGATCCTGAGCTTTCTGACTTACCCAACACTAAGCGTCTGATTGCAAGTGCGATTAACCTTCCCACCCAGGAAAGCGTTCCTCGAACCCAAGAAATCGTCTCCCTGGTCAACCAGTGGGTAGAGGATAACTGCTAACCGCCGACATTGTTTTAGCGAGGGGAGCAATAACTAGTTCACCCTCCAGCGAGCTCTTGGTCACAGCAGTTTTCGCCCCTGGCAGCTCGCCTATTAGACTAGGCGCGATGACAAGCAACGATAAAATGCCTCGCACCTATCATGTGCGAACTCTTGGCTGCCAGATGAATGAGCATGACTCCGAACGGATGGCGGGGCTGCTAGAAGCTGACGGCTTGATACCGGTAGAACTGGTGCCGCAAGCAGCCGCGCGCGCCACGAATGCCGGGGACGGCGGCGCCGATGTGGTAGTAATCAACACCTGCTCGGTACGCGAAGCTGCAGCTAACCGCCTCTTTGGAAACCTCGGGCAACTGGCCAGTGTGAAGCGGGAACGCCCCGGAATGCAAATTGCGGTAGGAGGTTGCTTAGCGCAGCAGATGCGCGAAAAAATCATTGAAAAAGCCCCCTATGTGGACGCGGTATTCGGCACCCACAACATAGATGTGCTCCCCGCATTACTTAGGCGGGCACGGCACAATCACCGCGCTGAAGTAGAAATCGCAGAGTCGTTGCAAGTTTTCCCGTCCACTTTGCCCACCAGGCGAGAATCCTCCTATTCCGCTTGGGTGTCAATCGCGGTCGGCTGTAATAACACCTGTACGTTTTGTATTGTGCCCTCCCTGCGGGGACGGGAACGCGATCGCCGCCCTGGGGAGGTGCTCGCAGAAGTAGAAGCCGTAGTTTCTCAAGGCGCGATTGAAGTGACTTTGCTCGGGCAGAACGTCAATTCTTATGGCGCGGGATTTGGAGATCGCGGAGCGTTCGCCAAGCTGCTGCGAGCCTGCGGAAATATCGAGGATTTAGAGCGGGTACGTTTCACTTCCCCTCATCCGGCAGCTTTTAGTGATGACGTGATTTGGGCAATGGCGGAAACTGAAAACGTGATGCCCACCTTGCATATGCCACTCCAATCGGGCTCTGATACTATTTTACGCGCGATGCGCCGCTCCTACCGGCAAAAACGTTTCCTGGGGATACTGGATAAAGTTCGGGAGGCTATGCCCGAGGCCGCGATTTCCACCGATATTATCGTAGGCTTCCCCGGAGAAACCGAGGAAGATTTCCAGCAGACTCTAGAGGTAGTAGCGCAGGCTCGTTTTGCCTCTGCTTTTACCTTCCTGTATTCGCCGCGTCCTGGCACTCCGGCGGCTGACCGGGAAGATCAAGTACCTCACCAGGTGAAACTGGAACGCTACAACCGGTTGATTGCACTGCAAGACCAGATTTGTTTGGAAGAAAACCAGAAACTTGTGGGCAGGCAAGTAGAGGTTTTAGTTTCCGAGGGCGAGGGGCGAAAAGATCAAGAAACTCACCGGGTATCTGGTCGCGCCCGAGATGGACGTCTAGTCCACGTAGCATTACCTGCCGGACAGGAAATGCCGCGACCGGGAGATATGGTGACGGCTACTGTCACCCATGGCGCTCCCCATAACTTGCTCGCAGATTCCGCCTTGGAGGGAGGATTATTCTCGGTGCGCCCTACCAGAGCCGGGGATGCTTGGCAGGCGCGTCAGAGTAAACAGGAAGAATACTCCCAGCAGGTTTCTCTGGGGCTTCCCGCCATTCGTCCTCGCGGATAGGTAGCCTAATGGATTCCTCCAATCTTCCCCTCTTAGCGGTAGTCGGGCTAACTGCCAGCGGTAAATCTGGTTTTTCCCTGCACTTAGCTGCGGCGTTGGGGGAGAGAGGAATCGCTTGCGAGATTATTTCGGCTGATGCCTTTCAGCTATATCGCGGTATGGATATCGGAACCGCTAAGATTCCGGTAAATGAGCGCAGCGGAGTCCCGCATCACCTGTTAGATGTTCTAGAGCTAGAGGAAAAGGCGTCAGTAGCTGACTATCAGCGCAGTTGTCGCCAAGTTATTGAGCAGATTCGCGCCCGCAATGCCCTGCCGATACTGGTAGGGGGGAGCGGTCTATATGTACGTGCCGCCCTTGACAAAATCGAGTTTCCTGGAACCGATAGCGCTATTAGAGCTCAGCTGGAAGCACAGGCGGCGCAGCTGGGGATAGAGAAAATGCATCAACGCCTCGCCGAAGTTGATCCCCAGTCCGCAGCCCGAATCGTGCCGGCTAATGAACGCCGGGTCATTCGCGCCCTGGAAGTACATGAGCTAACCGGCAGGAAATTTTCCGCCACTATGCCACGGCGGGAATACTTCCAACCTGCTCTGCAATTGGGAATCTCCTGGCCGCTTCCCGTGCTTGATGAGCGCATATCCCAGCGCACCACCCAGATGTTGGCGCAAGGGTTTATCGCGGAAGTTGAGGAATTGCAAAAACTAGGTTTGGCGGACACTCCTACCGCCTGCCGTGCCACCGGCTACCAGGCGGTTATGGATTTGCTAGCCGGAAAAATCACTCGTGAAGAGGCGGCGGAACAAATAGCGCTGCAAACTCGGCAATTAGCACGCAAACAGCGTAAATGGTTCCGCAAAGACCCCAGAATCCATTGGTTAGACGGCGAAGCCGGCACATCCGCCAACTTAGAGCAAGCCCTAACTCTACTGGGAATCGAAAACGAGTAATAATCTGTCCGATAATCCTCTCTAGTTTTGTTCTTGTCGGAAAGAGCGCGGAAAACTTTTTCCTCCTGCCCAAAATCGTGCGAGGGGGCGAGGTTTTTCCTCCCGCCCAAGAATTCGGGAAACGTAGCGACGTTTTCCGAATTCTTATGCCCACCGCGCCCACTCGGATAAAACCTCGCCCCCTCGTTTAGGAATGTTTCATAGTGTCAGATTGTGTTGATGCGGGGGATAGTTTTATCCGAGCAGGCTAGGCGGGCGTAAATCCGTATTTGCTGTAAGCAAATAAGGATTTTGGGCAGGAGGAAAAACTATCCCCCGCATGTTTAGTGTTTTTCCGTGTATGACTGACTAACGGTACAGCTCGCTTGAGAGGAGGAAAAATCTCGCCCCCGCGTGCTTAGCCAGACCCGTGAATAGACCGGCAAGTAGAATCGGGGCTAATCCTCAATAACGATGGCGTGGGCAGTTTCTCGATCAATGCGACCGAAGTTATAGAACGCGGCGCACGCTCCCTCGGGAGAAACCATGCAGGTACCGATGGGTTTTTCGGGCGAACACGCAGTGCCAAAGACTTTGCATTCCCAAGGTTTAATCCGACCAGTGAGCACCGATCCGCATTCACAGGCCGGGGGATCGGGAACCCGCACCCCCGGAACGTTGTACAGTCGCTCCGCGTCCCAGGCGGCGAATTCCTCAGAAATCCCCATCCCGGAATAAGGCATCCACCCTAGACCTCGCCACTCGAAAGTGTCACGGGTGGAAAATACTCGGTCAAGAAGTTTTAGGGCAGCCAAGTTACCTTCGGGACGTACTACTCGCGAATACTGGTTTTCTACTCGCGATTCACCGCGTTCGACTGCTCCCGATAGGTATTGGTCGATCAGCATGGCTACCGACTGTAGAATATCGAGCGGCTCAAAACCGGTTACTACCACCGGTTTGTTGTATTCTGTTGGCAAGAATTTGAAGGCGTCCGAGCCGACGACGGTGGCTACGTGACCGGGCCCTATGAAACCATCAATCCGGGTCTCATCCGCGCCTACGATCGCCCGCAAAGGTGGCTCGATTTTCACGTGGTTAGAGAACACGGAAAAGTTCTTTACCTGCTGTTTCTTAGCAGCTACCAGGGTAACAGCGGTCGAGGGGGCGGTAGTTTCAAACCCGATAGCAAAGAAAATTACCTGCTTATCCGGGTTTTCTTTCGCAATTTTGAGGGCGTCCAGGGGAGAGTAGACGAAACGTACATCACGTCCTCGCGCCCTCGCCTGTAGTAGGGATTCTTGAGAGCCGGGTACCCGCATCATGTCCCCAAAAGTCGTCAAGATGACGTCCGGTTGATTAGCCAGCCAGAGGGCGTCATCCACCCTGCCCATAGGGATTACGCACACCGGGCAGCCCGGGCCGTGAATGAACTGTACGTTTTCGGGCAGTAAATGCTCAAGGCCGTGCCGGTAAATAGTGTGAGTGTGCCCCCCACAAATCTCCATAAATGCTAACGGTCGTTCAAAATGCCGAGCTTCAGCATTGATGCGTTTTACCAGTTGGCGCGCAAACTCGGGGTCACGGAATTCGTCAACGTACTTCATTTGTTCTGTCTCATTTCGCGGTCAAAAGATTCTGTCTGTAAGGGAGAGGCGGTTAAACCGAGGTGGTCTTGAATTGTTCCAATTCGCTTTCAAATTGCCCCAGTTTTCTAATCTGATCCAAAGTGGTGGCGGCCTCATCCGCATCGATCTGAGACATTGCAAATCCCACGTGTACCAGAACCCAGTCGCCTACTTTTAAACCTTCGTCTGCCAGTAAATCGGTGGAAATCATGCGCTCCACTCCAGATAGAGAAACTTTGGCGCGACCGCTCTCGGTTTCGTCGAATGCTACGATTTCGGCTGGTACTCCCAAACACATATGAATCTCCTTTAGCAAGCTTCTTTTCCAGATTACTGACATTTAGTTGAGCTATCAAAAGATGAAAATAACACCCCATTGTGCAATTATCGATATGTGGATCCGAAAAACCGGCTTAATCAAGATGAATCAAAAGTAAACTCCAATATTGCCCGGGTGCGCAGTCGCGGCATGAAACTCAAAGATGACTACGTGACGCTGTCGCATGGAGCGGGCGGGAAAGCTTCGGCTGCCCTGGTTGATCAAGTTTTTGTTTCTGGTTATGGCAATGAGGTACTTGCGGAACTAACTGATGCGGGAGTGCTGCCCCTGGCAGAACTTCTAGGTACTGACAGCGAGGACGTTAGTTTTGGTGGCGGCAAGCTGGCGATGTCCACTGATTCTTATGTGGTTAATCCCATCGTCTTTCCTGGTGGTTCTATTGGGGAGCTGGCGGTCAATGGTACCGTGAACGACCTGGCGGTATCTGGCGCTATCCCCAAAGTAATTAGCGCCGGTTTTATTTTGGAAGAGGGATTGCCCATCGCAGATTTGCGCCGCGAGGTGCAGGCGATGCGAGAGGCCGCCGAGAGTGCGGGGGTAAGAATCGTTACCGGCGATACCAAAGTGGTTCCCAAAGGTAGCGGCGACAAATTATTTATTAACACTGCCGGAATTGGAATTGTGCCGCCTTCGCGCCAACTGGGTGCCTCGCAGGTGCAGCGTGGTGACCGGATTATTGTTTCGGGAGCGATTGCAGATCACGGGATGTCGGTGATGATGGCACGCGGGGATCTGGCGATTGAAGCCCCGATTAAATCTGATACCCGTGCCGTTAATCACCTGGTGGAAGCGTTGATGGCGGCGGTTCCGGATACTCGCTGGATGCGGGATGCTACTCGCGGCGGGCTGGGAACGGTACTGAATGAACTAGCGGTGGCTACTGGCTGGGGAATAGCTATCGAGGACGAATCTATTCCAGTACACGATATGACCCGTGGTGCCTGCGATATGTTGGGGATTGACCCAATCTATGTGGCGAACGAAGGCATGTTCTGTGCGGTAGTTCCCGCTGACCAGGTAGATAAGGCGTTAACAGCCCTGCGAGCACTTCCGGGCGGGGAAGAAGCAGCTAATATCGGGCGGGTAGTTTCCAAGCCGGAGTCATCGGTGGTGATGGTGACCGCTTTCGGGGGTACCCGGATGATTGATATGTTGGTGGGCGATCCGTTACCACGAATCTGCTAACTATCCAGGGGAAGGCGGCAAAGGTAGGACTCTGCCTAGTGGTATTAGCCTTCGGTTACCCCTAAAATAGCTGCCCACGCCTGTCCTAGGCTCAGACCCCCATCATTTGGGGGCACGGTCTTGTGAGTCAAGACTTCATAGCCGTTTTCGTGCATTATCCGTATGAAATGACTGCTAAATAGGCGATTTAGGGCGACTCCCCCGGTCAGCCCCACGGTTTTAATCCCCGCTTTTTCGGCGGTTTCTGCGGCTTGTAACCCTAATAACTGGGCTAGCCCCAGATGAAACAGCCAGGCGCGCTCGCCAACTTCCCGATCATCCTCAGCAAGCATCTCGAAAAGTTCCCGGTAGCTATTAAAGCGCAAAGCTGGTGCACCTATATGCCTGTTTGCCCAGCTGGTGGCAGCATGTTCTAATTCCATGGCTGCTTGCGCCTCGTAGGTCACTGACGTGCAGATTCCCAAAATGGCGGCTGCGGCGTCAAATAATCTACCGCAACTGGTGGTGGATACTACTCCGAATCCCGTGTCTAACTGGCTTTTTACCAGTTCTACCTCGGCGTTGTGTCCCTGGTGATCACCAATTTCGTTGCTGATCGCTTGGGTAATCCGATCCAGATTCCAATCATGGGCAATCCCTAAAGCGACTCGCCAGGGATAACGCACTGCCCGGTCGCCTCCTACCAAGCTAAATGAGGGCAGGTGAGCGCGGCGTTGCCAAGTGTCTCCCGCAATCTCCAGGATTTCCCCTCCCCAAATAGTGCCATCTGTTCCATACCCGGTGCCATCTACTGCCACGATTACCGCCGGATCCAGGTGGGAGCATTCCGCCACTAGGCTATAGGCGTGCGCCACATGGTGTTGAATCTGCAATAACTCGATGTCGTGCTGGCTGGCAAAACGGGAAGCCCAAGTGACGGTGGAATAGGCAGGGTGCAGGTCGCAAACCACTGTTTCGGGCTGGGAATGCTGGAAATTCAACATCTGGGTTACCGCCCTGTCCAAGGCCTCCTGACTGGCCAGAGTGCCCATGTCACCAATATGCCCCGACAGATGTGCCCAATCCCCGTTGGCCAGGCAAAAAGTATTTTTTAGCTCCCCTCCTATCGCCAGGGTAGGTGCTGTGGCTACCCGCGGTAGAGCCACCGGCAGCGGTGCATAGCCGCGCGAACGCCGCGAAGGAATAGTTACTTGTGAGTTAGCTAAGAAAACTGAGTCCTCCATCGGCAAATAAATGTCACGGTCATGGAAAACGAACCCGTCCGCAATACGCGACAAACGTTCGCAGGCGTCCTCGTTAGTAAAACACAGTGGCTCGCCCGCCAGATTTCCCGAGGTTGCCACCAGTGCCATGTCCGAACAGTCGGCGCTCAAAAGCTCTAAGTGCAAAGGGGCATAGGGCAAAAGCATCCCCACGTCCCCTAAACCGGGAGCCACCGCGGGCGCTAGATCATATTCGGAGCCCAAAGGAGCGATTACGATGGGGCGTGCCGGGCAGGCCAGCTCTTTTAACTGGGAATCATTTAGCTGCGCCAACCTGTTAGCAGCCTCAATATTGGGAGCCATCACTGCAAACGGTTTATCTCCGCGGTTTTTCCGTTTGCGTAGCCGGGCTACCGCTTCTTCATTGCGGGCATCGCACATTAGATGAAAACCGCCGATACCTTTTACCGCCAGGATTTCTCCCCGTCGCAAACGTGCCCGAGCCTCGTTTAGGGCCTTGGCGATCAGGGTGCGGCGATCTCCCGAGGGAGGATGCAGATTTGGGTCGGCAGTATCGCTTACCCACAACACTGGGCCGCAATCAAAACAGCTAACCGGTTGAGCGTGGTAGCGCCGATTTTTTGGATCGGTATATTCTGCCTGACATGCCGGACACATCGGGAATTTAACCATAGTGGTGGTGTCCCGATCATAGGGTAAATCGCGCATAATCGTTGCCCGCGGACCGCAATTTGTGCAGGTAGTAAAGGGATAGTGGTAGCGACGATTAGCGGGGTCGGCCATTTCTTGGCAGCAATCCGGGCAGGTAGCGGTATCGGAGGGAATCAGAGTGCGCGCGCCGGAACGTCGCCGCGAAGAAACAATTCTAAATCCGCTTTCGCCCTCGATATCGGCAATATCGCAGGCAACGGTGTGCAGAACCTTAGCTAGGGGAGGTAGAGTCGCCAGCATTTTCGCCATGAAGTTATCAATATCGCTGGCAGCGCCTTGGGCTTCGATAAAAACTGACTCGTCGTCATTTCCCACGAATCCGCTTAAGGGAAAACCTGCGGCAACTTTAGCTACGTGGGGGCGAAAACCGACTCCTTGCACCACGCCTTTCAGCCGATAGGCTCGCCGCACCTGGGTCCTCCTCATAGATAATCAACAACTTCCACCCTAGCGCTAACCCGCGTCAAGGGAAGCGGGTAAGGTTAAGGGGGTTCCGCTGTGAGCGGTAAGTCACGAACTCAAGGAGGGTCATGCACGAAGTTGCGCTTTCGCGTCAACTTGCGCGGATAGTCTCGCGAAATGCAGCTGGACGTGAGGTTCTAGAGGTCGAATTAGAGGTAGGACATTTACGACAGGTAGTTCCCGAAGCTCTCCATTTCGCCTGGGGAGCGGTTCGTAAGAATACTTTGCTCGGGCCTGCCCGGCTTAATATCACCGAAATACCGGCGGTGGTCCGCTGCCGAAATTGTAACGAAACTACCGAATTACGGGAAGTGTTAGATTTTCGCTGCCAAGAATGCTCCTCGCGGGATCTACAGATAATTAGTGGGGAAGAGTTTAGAGTGGTGTCTATTGAGGTAACACCCTTAGGGAAGGAATAAAATGGGACGTTTTCATCGTCACGATGACGGTACGGTACATTCACACGATTCAGCAGATCATACTCACCATCATGATCATGGTGACTATGTAGCTGATCCGGAGCTAATCGGGGATCACTCGGGATATGACACCGAGAAAGAACGCATTGAGATCCTAGAAGATATCTATGCGGAAAATGATCACTTGGCAGAGCATAATCGCCAGGCGTTTGCAGAACATAACGTGAAAGTGGTTA
>ERZ1673752.1797-NODE-1797-length-27618-cov-14.466060_pt1 | contig 27618 bp, 17 predicted proteins | sample MGYA00580195_ERZ1673752 | MGnify/ENA primary metagenome ERZ1673752 (study PRJEB41218, sample SAMN15661744) | gut metagenome | host: Homo sapiens | place: Canada: London | collected 2015-08-20/2019-03-30 | study: EMG produced TPA metagenomics assembly of...
TTGGTGAGGTTCATTTTCATCTTATCGGGAAGCCTCTCCGGAATGGCCTTGCACAGAGCGTTTGCTCGCTCCAGCGGCAGTTTTTCCACCCGCGCCACGTCCTTGATGGAGTTCTTGGTTGCCATACTGCCGTAGGTGATGATGTGCGCACAGTTCTCGTGTCCATACTTGTCCATCACCCATTTCAGCACCTTCCCCCGGCCATCGTCATCAAAGTCGGTGTCGATATCGGGCAAAGAGATGCGGTCGGGGTTCAAGAAACGCTCGAACAGCAAGTCGTATTTCAGGGGATCAATCTTGGTAATGCCCAAGCAGTAGGCCACAACCGACCCGGCTGCCGACCCACGTCCCGGTCCCACCATCACGCCCAATTCCTCTCGGGCCGCGCGAATGAAGTCGGATACAATCAAGAAATAACCCGGAAAACCCATGGTCTTCATCACATGAAGCTCAAAACGTATGCGGTCGTCCACCTCTTTGGGTAGCGGGTCGCCATACAACGGCTTGGCACCCTCATAGGCAAGATGCTGCAAATAGTCGGCCTCAAACTTGATGCGATACATCTTCTCGTAGCCGCCAAGATGGTCTACCCGCTTCTGCGCGTCTTCCTCCGACATGGGATTCTCGCCATTCTCATCGGTGGTAAACTCACGAAGAAGGTCTTCTTCGGTAAACTTTTGTTTCCAATCCTCTTCCTTTCCAAACGATTCGGGGATGGGGAAGTTGGGCATGATGGGGTCGTGGTTGATGGAATAGGTTTCCACCTTATTAAGAATCTCGATGGTATTCGCCATCGTTTCCGGCACATCGCTGAAGATGCTGTTCATCTCTTCGCGGGTCTTAAACCACTCTTGCTTGGAATAAAGCATGCGCGTGGGGTCGTCAAGGTCTTTCCCCGTAGAGAGACACAACAGGTGATCGTGTGCCTCGGCGTTCTCTTTGTCCACAAAGTGAACGTCATTGGTGCACACCACCTTAACACCATACTCCTTGGCCAGCTTGAAAATCACCTGATTGGCGCGCTGCTGCATGGGATAGGCCTCACGGTTGGCCCGAATGGAGGGGTCTTTCACCTCGTGCCGTTGTATCTCCAGGTAATAATCGTCACCAAAAACTCGCTTGTACCACTCCACAGCTTCCCTGGCTCCGGCCATGTCGCCGGCAATGATTTTGCGTGGCACCTCACCGGCCAGACAAGCCGAACAAACGATGAGGTCTTCATGATATTTCTCCAATTCCTCACGGTCGGTACGCGGCCGCATGTAATAGCCGTCCTCCCAGGCATGGCTCACCAGTTTGATGAGGTTTTTGTAGCCCCGATAGTTCTTCGCCAATACGATGAGGTGGTAACCACTCATGTCGCCCATGTCCTTGACCTTGTCGAACCTACTGCGGCGAGCCACGTACATCTCACAACCAAAAATGGGCTTGAAGGGCTGCTTGCCGTCGGCCTTCAACTGCTTGTTAACCGTGTTGGCATAGTCGAAAAATTCCTTGATGCCAAACATGTTTCCATGGTCGGTGATGGCCAGTCCGCGCATCCCGTCGGCAACAGCTTTGTCAACGAGCCGCTTCACGGGCGACTGACCGTCGAGAATGGAATAATAAGTATGTACGTGTAGGTGGACAAAATCGTTCATGTGCTCAATTTATTTTGAAGTGTAAAGGTACTCAATATGCGCGACACGGCCAAAGAATGAGCGTAAAAGTTTGTGCGGTTTCCGAAAAACAATTATCTTTGCACAAACTTCTAATCGGTTTTCATACTATGATTAAAAGAATCAAGAAACTGAAGAAAATCCGTATACATCGCGAAGGAACAGACACCCTGATTTGGGGATTCATAGCCATTGCAGCCATCGCATTGCTATTATGGCGTTCGTTCGAAACTAAAATCCCATTTTATGCCTTTACGGTTATCTTCGGAACAATATATTGCATCGTCATCAATTTCTTTCAATGCCCCATCCGCTATTTTCCATCTGAGGACACCGACAAGATTGTAGTGGCCCCAGCTGATGGTAAAATCGTGGTGATTGAGGAGGTGGAAGAGAACAAGTACTTTCACGAAAAGCGCCTCATGATTTCGGTCTTTATGAGCCTGTTCAACGTTCACGCCAACTGGTTTCCCGTTGACGGCAAGGTGAAACTGGTTCATCACCAAAACGGCAACTACCACAAGGCATGGCTGCCTAAAGCCAGTGAGGAGAATGAGCACAGCGACGTCATTATCACCACGCCCGACGGTGTGGACGTTCTCTGCCGACAAATTGCTGGAGCCATGGCCCGACGCATTGTGACTTACGCCAAGGAAGGTGAAGACTGCTACATTGACGAGCACCTGGGCTTCATCAAGTTTGGCTCGCGCGTGGACGTATACCTGCCCATTGGAACGGAAGTATGCGTGAAGATGGGACAGAAAACAACGGGCGACCAAACCGTCATTGCAAAACTGAAATAAAATAAAGTGGGGACGACTATCGGGATGAAGCTCGTCACACCCACTACCCTACCGAACCTCTACGATACAAATGAGCAACTTCATCAAAAGAAACATACCCAACGCACTGACTTGCAGCAACCTCATCTCGGGCTGCATCGCAACTTGTTTCGCCTTTATCGGCGATGCCAAGATGGCCTTGATATGGATACTCGCCGGGGCCACATTCGACTTTTTTGACGGCATGTCGGCCCGCTTTCTAAAGGTATCGTCGCCCATCGGCAAGGAATTAGACTCGCTGGCCGATTGCGTCACCTTTGGCGTTGCGCCATCCACCATGATTTTTTATGAACTTACGGTCATCGACTACCCGTCGTTTCTTACTACGTCAGAGGCATTTTCTTTCGACCCTTACCGCACGTTCATTCCCTTTCTGGCCTATCTCATGGCAGCTTTCTCGGCACTGCGGCTGGCTAAATTCAATATTGACACGCGTCAAACCGATTCATTCATTGGGCTTCCCACACCGGCGAACGCCCTGTTTTGGGGGTCGCTCATCGTCACAAGCCCTGCCTGGCTTGAAAACAATGCCGGCGCACTGGTATACATTCTGGCCTTGCTGCTGTTGAGTTGTTATCTTTTGATTAGCGAAATTCCCATGTTCGCCCTTAAATTCAAAAACTTTAAATGGAAGGGCAACGCCATCCGGCACAGTTTCATCATCTTCACCGCCGTCATTCTTATAACGTTTGGCGTGTTGAAAGGTTGGTGGATTGTCATTGCATGCTACTTCCTCATATCCTTGGGATTGTTAGTAACAGGTAGGTCAAAAATCACCAAGATGAATCACGACAAAGAACAGAAACTATGATATTCAAAATAATTTTCATCATTTTCCTTATCGGCTTGCTGGTGGTAGGCTTTTCCGCAGCAAAGTTTATCAGCATTTTCCGCGAAGGTGCCAAACTGTTCAGAGAGCAGTCCAAAGGGTCAGCCCAGCAGCGGCAGCATCGTAGAAGCACCACGCAAACAGTGGTGGACCATCGGGATGCTGACGAAATAAACAAAAAAATCTTCAAAAAAGACGAAGGCGAATACGTCGAATTTGAAGAAGAACCGATGGAAACGAAAAACAAAAACTAAACTGAAGCCGCCATGCCTTGCCTCATCTTCCGCCCGCGAATGGTCATCCTGCACTCGTAAATGCAATGAAATCAAATTGAGCAGGCACACATTTGGCAACGGGGACTATTGGAAGAGGCTGCCTGATTTTTTCTTAACAACCAACCTCTCCATATTTTGCGTATTTGAAAACGACCTTGCCGCATGGCGCAAATACGTCCAAAACGAGCACCCTTGTATCACCTTGTTGCACAATTAATTACAGATTTTCTGTCTTACAACGCATTCATTTTTCAATTTTTTCTTGCTCCAAAAGCATGGTTCTAAGCGTGCAATCTGTATGTCTTTGCCAGACAAGAACCTGTAAATAAGGCATCAAGATGATGGTTCTTCGCACGCAATCTCAATGCCCTAATAGCAAATTTCACTTTTTCGTGCAAATCAATCTCTTGTTTGCTTCCTCCCTGCCTATTGATTTTTTCCAGATTGAAAGTTTAAAGGTGCCGTTTTGGGGGCCTAAAACAGGAAAAATATTCAACAAAACCGCAGGGGCGTGATATAGCATAATCCGCCGTTTTGTGGTTACACGCTGCTGTTTCAGGGGTTCCTTTTTTGTCTACATGTTAAAAATGTATGTCAGGCGAACCGAATGTTTTATCTTTTTAGTATCTTTGCACATCACGCAATCATGGGGGTTCGTGATGATCAATTGAGTGTATTCAAAGAAGTTATGCCACTGCATTTGCCCAAAAATTTTCCAGCCATCGAGCGGTTGAAACAGGAAAACATCCTCGTGGAATGCGGGGAAGAGAAAACCGCGCATGGACTGGTCAAGCCTATCAAGATAGCCGTATTGAACTTGATGCCTACCAAGTTGCAGACCGAAACCGATATTCTGCGGTTACTGTCGGCATCTCCTTTGGATATTGAAGTGGCGTGGATGAGGCTTCGGTCGCACACGCCAACGCATGTGCCAGCGGCTCACATGGATGCTTACTATCATTATTTTGACGAATTGTCATCGCAGTCGTTCGATGGACTCATCGTGACTGGCGCACCTGTAGAGCATTTGAATTTTGAAGAAGTGGATTATTGGGACGAGCTGACGCAGATATTTTCATGGGCGAGGACTTCGCTCAAATCCACCTTATATATATGTTGGGCGGCACAAGCTGGCTTGTATTTCCATGAAGGTATTCACAAGTATGCGCTTCCTAAGAAGATGTTTGGCATCTTTCCTCAACGGGTGCTGCATCCTGAAATTCCCATTTTCCGTGGGTTTGATGACGTGTTTTGCATGCCGCACAGTCGCCATACCGAGATTAGGAAGGAGGATATCCTCCAGCACCCTGAACTGCCGTTGTTGGCAGAGTCGGAAGAATGTGGGGTGAGTATGTGTATGACGGCCGGTGGAAAGGAAATTTTCATCACGGGACACATGGAGTATGCCCCCGACACCTTGGATCAAGAGTACCATCGTGATGCGGGAAAGCGCGATGACGTGGACCTGCCCAGGCACTATTACCGTGACGACAACCCCGCCAAGGGACCGCTCGTTACTTGGCGTGCGCACGCCCACCTGCTGTTTACAAACTGGATGAACGAATATTTAAGATAAGCAATGCGGAAACTGGAACTGTTGGCACCGGCCAAAAACTTGGAATGCGGCATGGCTGCCATCGACCATGGAGCCGACGCAGTGTACATCGGTGCGTCGAAGTTTGGCGCACGGGCATCGGCTGGCAACTCGCTGGACGACATTCGTGAGCTGTGCCGCTATGCGCATCAGTTCGGTGCAAAGGTGTATGTTACGGTCAACACCATTGTCTACCAAGACGAACTTGAGGACACGCGCGCGCTCTTGCGGGCCTTGACGGAGATGCGCGTGGATGCGCTATTAGTGCAAGACATGGCCGTACTCGACCTGTTGCCCAAGGACATGAAGCCCTTGCCGGCCCTCCATGCCAGCACGCAAACCGACAATCGGACGGCCGAGAAAGTGGCTTGGCTGCATGGTCTGGGCTTCGAGCGCGTTGTGTTGGCGCGCGAATTGTCGCTTGCAGAGATCAAAACCATCCATCAAACCGTGCCTGACGTGCAGTTGGAAGGCTTCGTGCACGGTGCGCTGTGCGTGAGTTACTCGGGTGTGTGCTATGCCTCGCAGTATTGTTTTCAGCGCAGTGCCAACCGCGGTGCATGCGCACAGTTCTGTAGGATGAAGTTTGATTTGATTGACGCGCAAGGGCGTGAGATAGAACATCAGCGTCATTTGCTGTCGCTGAAAGACCTGTGTCAGATTGATCACCTGGAAGAAATGGCCGACGCGGGCATCTGTTCGTTTAAGATAGAAGGCCGACTGAAGGATGTGGAGTATGTTAAAAACGTGGTGTCGGCCTACTCGAAGCGGTTGAATCGCATCATCGAGAAGCGCGGAGATGACTACCGCCGGGCATCGTTGGGCCGGGTGACTTATTACTTTGAGCCCGATTTGAAAAAGACTTTCAACCGGGGATATACCGATTATTTTCTGCATCGCAGACAACCTTACATCTATTCGCCCGACACACCCAAGGCACTGGGCGAATATGTTGGCAAGGTGAAGGAAATCAGGCGAGGCTCGTTCAATGTTGCCGGAACGGCCAGCTTTGCCAATGGCGACGGACTGTGCTTCATCAATGATGAGCATGAGTTGGAGGGGTTCCGCATCAACCGGGCAGAGGGCAACCGGCTGTTTCCGCTGCGCATGCCAGACAACCTGCGACCGGGTGCGGCCTTGTATCGCAATCGCGATGAGGCGTTCGGCAAGCTGTTGAAGGGGAAGACGGCAGAGCGCAAGATTCCCATCACGCTCACCTTGTCGGTTACCGATAACGGTTTTGCCCTGTCGGCCACGGGGCAGGGCATTAAACCCACTTGCCAGGTGCTGGAGATGGACAAGCAAAAGGCCATGAAACCGCAACGAGATAATATTTTGCGACAGTTGGGTAAGCTGGGCGACACGCCCTATTTGGCCGACGTGATTGAGCTGGAAGGACAGGCAGATGCCTATTTCATTCCGTCGAGCGCATTGGCAACGCTGCGCCGCGAGGTGGTGCAAGCCATCGAGTTGGAACGTTCCAACGAAGTTGAAACGCCATCCGCACATGCGTCTGTCTCCCCAACAGCTCCGCCAGCGCGCAAGCCAAGCGCCACCTTGGCATGGCAACCCGAATACCGTAAGTTCACCTATCTGTACAATATCGCCAACACGCTGTCCAAATCGTTCTATCAACGTGAGGGCTTGTCAAACGTGGCTGATGCCTATGAGGTGAGCCAAGGGGCGAATGAAGGGTCGAAACGGAACGATTCCGTGCTAGTGATGCAGTGCCGTCACTGTCTGCGTTACAGTCTGGGACATTGTGTAAAACGGGGTGGCAAGCAACCCACGTGGAAAGAACCGCTGTACCTGCGACTGGGTGATGGTCGCCGCTTCCGTTTGGAGTTTAAGTGTGACGAATGCCAAATGAATATCTATGCCGGAGAATGAGATTATCGTAAACAAGCGAACGCGTCGTGAGCCGTTGCTCCTGCTGTGCCGATGCCTGGTGCTTTGGGTAGTCATGGGTCTGCTCTGTGGTTGTTATCACAGACCTAATCATGCGTCCGAGGCCCTCGTTCCCTTGAACCCCGAGCAGGTAGACTCGCTGCATTTCTATTCCAAGCACCATTACACCAACAACTATAATTTCATCGTCAAGAGCGATTCGCTCGTGCTCCTCAAACAACAACCCGAAGAGCTGCTTTCCGGATTCATGACAGACAGCTTGGTGCTGGGCCGTCACAGTCATGTGGTGGTGGCCGATATTCGCATGCTTCCCACCGACACGATAGACTCCGTCTGGGTGCAGTTGGCCAGCGACCAGCACACGATTGGGTGGATTCACGAATCGGAGATGCTGCCCCGCGTGGTGCCCGACGACCCCATCTCGCAGTTTATTTCCACCTTCTCGGACACCCACTTGCTGGTGTTCTTGGTGGTCATCACGCTGATAGCCATCGCCTATTGGATGCGCCGGCTTGTCAAGGACAAGGCGTGGATAGTGCATTTCCGCGACATCAACTCGTTTTATCCCACGCTGTTGTGCCTCATTGTAGCCTCATCGGCGACGCTGTATGCCAGCATCCAGATGTTCGAGCCCGACATGTGGAGGCATTTTTATTATCATCCCACGCTCAATCCCTTCACGGTGCCGCTGCTGCTCATGGTGTTCCTGCTGTCGGTTTGGGCCATGCTCATCGTGGGTTTGGCGGCCGTGGATGACGTTCGGCACCAGCTACCCTTCAGCGATGCCGTGATGTACCTCAGCGGATTGCTGGCCACCTGTGCCGTCAACTACATCGTCTTCGGTCTTACCACCTTATATTATATAGGCTATCCCCTGCTTGTGGCTTATTATTGGTTTGCCATCCGACAGTACAAGCGCCACGCACAACCGCATTATTTGTGCGGCAACTGTGGTGAAATCATTCAGCACAAAGGCCGTTGCCCCCATTGTGGTGCCATGAACAGCTGACGTAGGATGTAGCATCCTGACGGTCGCGAATAACAAAATCCTTATAAATAAGGATTGATGCATACCATCGTTTTTTCTACCTTTGTCCCATCAAGATAATCCCACTAGGTGGAGATTGACCTGAATGACAGATCGTGACCGTTGAAAGCCACGGCTTGGGTGCTCGCTCAAGGGAGGTTGCCGACCTCATGTCAATTAGGACATGGAATAGGTGGCAGCGATGAGTCCCCCGTAATGAATTTAATGTTAGACACGAGGCTCTCGGAATTTTGTTTCGGGAGCCTCTTCGTGTATGCCCATGCCGCATTTTTGAATCCCCACTGTTTGTCGCCCAAGGCGCAATGCGCATGCAGGAATGGTTGCTCCCGCCCATGCAAACTCATATAGTTTGGGTGGCAAAGGCTTTGCTTTTGGGGCCCAATCTACATGAGTTTGCCGACCAAAGTCAATGCTTTTTTCCTTTACATCATTCACAAAGTGATTATTGCATGATTGGGTGCGGAAAACAGCATCAAAAATAGTAGCGCAAGACTGCACGATAATATCTGCGCAAAGCTGCAGGGAATCGGCTGACATCGCAAAATATCCGTTAAAAAAATAACATTCTCATAAAAAAATATTTATATTTGCAAAATCAAACCATCCTGATGGTTCGGCTGAGGCTGTCCAACAAAAATTTATGATGAAGAAAGCTCTCTTGTGGGGAGGTGCCATCCTGGGTGTTCCAGTAGCACTATCCGCCCTACTCGCCATACTACTATATATTCCCCCCGTGCAGCAATGGATGCTGCAGAAGGCCACTTACTATGCTTCGCAGAAAACGGGCATGGAGATTTCCATCGGCCGTGTGCGTCTGGCCTTTCCTTTGGATTTGAGCATGGAAGATGTACTCATCATCCAGCCCAACGACTCGCTGCCGCAGGTGAAAGACACCGTGGCATCGGCGCGTCGCATGGTGGCTGACGTGCAGCTAATGCCCTTGCTGAGCAAGAAAGTGGAGGTGGATGAGCTGACGTTCGAGGGCTTGAAGCTCAATACCGTCAACCTCATTGCGGCCGCTAAGGTGCAAGGTACCATCGGAAAGCTGAACCTGGTGAGCCATGGCATCGACCTGAGCGGCTCGACAGTGCGCGTGAATCAGGCCAACTTGGAAGACGCTAAGCTACAAGTGTCACTGGCCGACAGCGTTCCAGAGGACACGACAGAGAGTAAAACTACTTGGAAAATCGGGCTGGATCAATTGGACATCCGCCGCTCTGACGTCACCGTTCACCTGCCTGGCGACACGCTTCAGGTACGAGCTTACTTGGGGAAAGCCGTGGCCAGCGAGGGTTCGTTCGACTTGGGCGAGGGTGTTTACCGACTGAAAAAACTGGACTGGACGGACGGAAAGTTGAATTATGACAACAAATGGAAAGCACACACCAAGGGATTGGACTATAACCATCTGGCACTGAGCGGCATAACCGTAGGCATCGACTCGTTGCAATACCAAGCATCTAAGTTGGACATGAACGTGCGGCAGATTGCTTTCCGGGAGAAGAGCGGACTGGATTTGCAACATCTCTCGGGCAATGTGGCGCTTGATTCCACGCGACTGAGTTTGAAGAATGCCCATCTCAAAACATCGGAATCGAACCTGATGGCCGACCTCGACATGGATTTGAACAGCTTCTCCGAGCAGGTTTCTGGGAAGATGAACGCCAACGTGCACGCCACTTTGGGCAAACAAGACTTGATGCACTTTATGGGTGACCTGCCAAAAGAATTCAAACAAAAATGGCCCAACGCACCTCTATTGGTCGATGGGGTGGTGAGTGGCAACAGAAAGCGCATGCAGTTTGACGGTCTGAACATCAATCTGCCCACGGCCCTGAAAGCCCATGCCATCGGCTATGCGGCCAACCTCGATGATCCGAAGCGGTTGAAGGCCGACGTGAAGTTGAAAGCCAAGACGGGCAACCTTGATTTCGTAAAAGCCTTTTTGGACAAGGAAACGCGCAAAAAGGTGAATATTCCGCAGGGAATTGGTCTGGATGGCAATCTGAAAATCAACGGCAAGCAATATACAACGGATTTTGTTGCCCAGCAAGGAGGAGGCTCTTTGCAGGCCAAGGCTCAGTTGGATGCGGCCAAAATGGCCTATACCGCCAAGTTGAATGCCCGCCGTATGCCGCTTCAAAACTTCCTGCCCAACCAAGGATTGTCCCCCTTTAGCGGCACCATGGACGTGAGTGGACAAGGCACCGACTTCCTATCGCCCCGCACAACGCTCACGGCTAAGGCCAAAATCACCCAATTCAACTACGGAAGCTACAACCTGGATAACATGACGGCCGATGCCCATGTGAAGAATGGACATGCCAAGGCATTGATACACAGCAACAACCCGCTCATCAAAGGTGACATCACGCTCGATGCTTTGACACGCTCGAAAAACATCAACGCCAACTTGGTGACCGATTTGCAGCATGTGGATTTACATCGTCTTCATTTGTTGGATGACACTATCTCGGTAGCGGTGAAAAGTCATTTGAAGCTCGCCACCGACCTCAAAGAATCCTACAAACTGAAAGGAACGGTTGACAACATGGTCATCAATGACAACGGAAGGATATACAAGCCACAGCCCATGAACCTTGATGTGCTGACCCGCAGGGACACAACCCATGCCGAGGTGGCCACAGGTGACTTCTACCTGTCTATGCACAGCGGGCAAGGCTACAAGAAGTTGATGAAACATGGCAACGCTTTTGTGGCCGAATTGAAGCGGCAGTTTGAAGATAAATACATTGACCAGCAGCGTCTGAGGGACCATCTTCCCAACGCCAACCTGTATCTCAAATCGGGTAAAGACAACTTCTTTGTGAACCTCATGCGCCGATATGGGTGTGACATGGATCGGGCATTGGTGAACATCGAATCGTCTCCCAGCATGGGATTGGAAGGCCTGTTGCAGGTAGACAAGCTGCTGTTAGACAGCATCCAGTTGGACACCGTTCGGCTGAGTCTGCATTCCAATCCCGAGGGAACCACCTACCATGGGCGCATACAGAACGCACCAGGCAACCCGCAGTACGTCTTCAAGGGCCTCTTCGATGGTGCCCTGCATGAAAAAGGGACCAACATCCGCGCCAAATTATACGACGAGCATGACCAGTTGGGCATTGCATTAGGATTGATTGCCGACTTGGAAAAGGGTGGCATCCGAACCCGACTGGACAGTACGAAGATTGTACTGGGTTACAAAGATTTTGCTGTTAACAACGACAACTACCTCTTCCTGGGTAACGATCGGCGCGTATCGGCCAACATCTTGCTGCGCGCCAAGGACGGAACGGGTGTTCAGTTGTATTCCAATGACGACCATCTGGACGTGCTGCAAGATGTGACCCTGTCGCTCAACAAGATAGAACTGAAGAACATCATGAGCGTCATACCGTACACTCCCGACATAGCCGGAACGATGAACGGCGACTTCCACATCATTCAAACCCCCACAGAGCTGTCGGTTTCGTCGGCCGTATCGGTGAAAAACATGTTCTACGAACAGAGTCCAATGGGCAACCTCAGTTCAGAATTCGTGTACATGCCGAAGTCGAACGGGAGCCACTTCGTGGATGGTGTGCTGCTGAGTGATAACAAAGAGGTAGCAACGATGACGGGAACCTACGACAAACATGGGTACCTGGATGCGACACTCAATTTGGAACGTCTGCCGTTGCAGTTGATGAACGGGTTCATTCCCAAGCGTATTATCGGGTTGCGTGGCTATGGTGAGGGCGAAATTGCCGTGCGTGGATCGATGAGAAAGCCCCACATGGATGGCGAAATCTATCTTGACTCGTCCTACATCTTCAGCGAACCATACGGCGTGTCACTTCGCTTTGCCGATGATCCCGTTCGTATCAAGGACAGCAAACTGTTGTTTGAGAACTTTGAAATGTTCGCCAACAACAACAGTCCGTTGAACATTTACGGCACCTTCGACTTCTCTGATACCGAGCGGATGATGCTCGACATCCGCATGCGAGCTGAGAATTTCGAGATAATCGATGCTCGGGAGAATCCTCGTTCCGAGGCTTACGGCAAGGCCTTTGTCGACTTCTTCGGCACAATGAAAGGTCCGATGGAGAGCTTGCGCCTTAGAGGAAAGCTCAATGTACTGGGCACCACCGACATGACATACGTGCTGAAAGATTCAGAACTGACCACCGACAACCAATTGGACGAGCTGGTGAAGTTTACCGACTTTAATGATTCCACGGTTGAGGTGGTGAGTAGGCCTAAGCTCAATGGCTTTGACATGCTGATGGGCGTAACCATTGATGAGGCTGCTCATATCGTTTGCATGCTTAATGCCGACCAAACCAATTACATCGACTTGCTGGGTGGTGGCGATTTGCGTATGAGTTACAATCCATCGGAATCCATTCAGATTATGGGTCGGTATACTCTTCACAGCGGAGAGATGAAATATTCGTTGCCCGTCATCCCGCTAAAAACCTTCAATATTCAGAATGGTAGTTACATAGAGTTCAATGGCGACCCGATGAACCCCAAGCTCAACATCACGGCAACGGAACCAGTCAAGGCCACGGTGAGTGAGGGTACGGGTGCCGGGCGTGTCGTTGATTTCGACTGTGGCGTAAAGCTATCGCAGACACTCAGCAACCCTGGCATCGAGTTCATCATCAGCTCACCGAGCGACATGACCATTCAAGACGAACTAAACACCATGTCCGTGGAAGGAAGAGGCAAGGTAGCCGTCACCATGTTGGTGTCGGGTATGTACCTCACCGACGCCAATCCGTCGGCATTCTCGATGAACAGCGCCTTGAGTTCGTACTTGCAAACCGAGATCAACAACATCGCTGGCTCGGCCATGCGCACCATGGGACTGGATGTGGGCATGAGCATTGACAACACGATGATGGCCAGCGGCGGCATGCATACCGATTACAACTTCAGATTCTCCAAACGACTGTGGAACAACCGGCTGCGGGTAATCATCGGTGGACGGGTGTCCACTGGCGAGGAGGTGATGGCCAATCGTGACGATACATTCTTCGATAACGTTGAATTGGAGTATCGCCTGAACCAGAATGCCAGTCAGTATCTGCGCCTGTTCTACAAAAACAACACCTACGACTGGCTCGAGGGACTCATCGGAGTGTATGGCGTTGGTTTTACTTGGCGCCGCAAGCTGGCCCATTTCAAGGATATCTTCCGTTTTAAGAGTGACAAAGAGGCCTTGCCAACCATTCGTCCTGTCCAAAAAGACTCAATCAACAATGACATCAAAAAGACTAACTAAATACATCCTTGCGCTCATTCTGCTGCCGGCCATCATGACGGCATGCTCTACAACCAGCGCCATTCCCGATGGCGAACAGCTGTTTACCGGACTGAAAAAGATTCAGTTTGACAACTATGAGAAGAACGCTCATGCCGATGAAACCAAGATGGAACTGGAGTCGGTATTGGCCACCGCGCCCACATCGTCCTTGCTCGGCAGCAGTTATTACCGCACTCCCATCCCCATCCGCCTATGGATATGGAACGCCTTCTCGCAAGACACCAGTGCCGTGAGCCGATGGATTACCAAGGCATTTGGCTCGAAACCAAAGCTATTGAGCCAGGTCAATCCATTGCTGCGCAAGTCGGTAGGTGAGTTGCAGTTGAAGAAGTTTGGCTATTTCAAAGGGAATGTCGACTATGACATCATTCAGCAATCCAATCCGAAGAAAGCCAAAGTGGCTTATTTTGTCAACATGGGACCCCTGTGGCGGCTCGACTCCATTAGTTATATCAACTTCACACCTGGGGCAGACAGTCTGGTGGCAGCCACCAAGGATGAGGCCTTAATTCACAAAGGCGACCCGTTCAGCGTGCCGGCTCTTGAAGCCGAGCGTCAACGCGTGGCTCGCTTGCTGCGCAACAACGGCTATTACTATGCCAAGCCCACCGACGCTTCTTACCTGGCCGACACCTTGCAGATGCCCGGCAAGGTGGTGCTGCGCTTTCAAGAAGCCGACAGTTTGGAGCCAGAGGTTACGCACAAATGGTATGTGGGACGGGTGAACGTGAATTTGCGGCGCCAGTTTATGGAAGAACTCTCTGATTCGTTGGTGCGGCGCAGCTTCACTCTTCGCTACGCACGGCGTAAGTCACCCTTGCGTCCTGGCGTGTTCTACAACGGTTTGAAGATACGCCCGGGACAGCTTTACAGTCTTGCCAACCAGGAAGCATCGTCAAACTACCTGCACTCCACGGGACTTTTCACCTACAGCAGCTTCCGCTTTACCCCGCGAGATTCGTCAGAAACCTGTAATACACTCGACCTTGACATCGACTGCGTGTTTGACAAACCCTACAATTTTTATATCAATGCCAACGCCAAAGGCAAGACGTCGAAGCGCTTCGGACCTGAGTTGATCATGGGTCTGACCAAGCTGAACGCCTTTCGCGGAGGCGAAAAACTGGACATCAACGTCCATGGTTCTTACGAATGGCAGACTGGACATCGGTCGGAAGGCAGCTCGTCGAAGGTGAACTCGTACGAATATGGCGGCGACATCTCCCTGGTTATCCCACGAATGCTTACGCCGGGCAATCTCTTTTGGTCGGCTCGTCACCGCAACACGCGCGACAGTTTGCGTGTTCTGTCAGGGAAGCGACCCCGAAGGAGAAGGCGGTTTTACGGTGTACCATCAACGACTCTGCGCATGTCAAACAACATCTTGAACCGTGCCGGCTACTTCAAACGGCATGTCGTTTCGGGCGATTTGACATACGAGTTCTGGACTTCACCGCAGTCGTACCACGAGTTTAGTCCACTCACGCTGTCGTACGAGTACATGACCAGCCGCACCGATTCGTTCATGGTCTTGTTGGCCGACAATCCCTATTTGCAGATTTCCATGCGCGACCAGTTCGTTCCCAAGATGAGTTACACCTATCAATATACCACAGGGATAGGTTCTCGCCATCCCTTCTCATGGCGAACCACCGTGAGCGAAGCCGCTAACATCCTGTCACTGGGCTACATGGCGGCCGGTAAACAGTGGAACGACAAGAGCAAGAAACTGTTTAAAAACCCATACGCCCAGTTTGTGAAGCTCGAAACCGATTTCGTGAAGCTATGGCGATTTGGCGACAATCATTCCATCGCAGGCCACCTTAATGCCGGTGTGGTTTACAGTTACGGCAATGCCACCAAAGCCCCTTACTACGAACAGTTCTACGTGGGTGGTGCCAACAGCGTGCGGGCTTTCAACGTGCGGAGCATTGGTCCGGGCAAATACCGGCCCAGCAACCAGCGCATGTCGTATATAGAGCAGACCGGCGACGTGAAGTTTGTGGCCAACCTGGAGTTCCGTCCCCATTTGTTTGGCGATCTCTATGGTGCCGTCTTCCTCGATGCTGGCAACGTTTGGACGCTTGGTGACGACGCTCAGCGGCCTGGTGGAAAACTCAAGTGGAAGAGCGTGTTCACCGACATGGCTGTGGGCACCGGTGTGGGCATTCGCTACGACCTGGGCTTGTTCGTCATTCGTGTGGATTGGGGTATCGGCCTTCATGTTCCTTACCATACGGGAAAGAAGGGCTTTTACAATCTGTTGCGCTTCGATGATGGCAATAGTTTCCACCTGGCCATTGGCTATCCATTCTAAAGAGGATACCATCTCGGGGACAATCAACGGATGACAAATTCACTGACTTTACGAGCGAAGCAACCATTTACGGCACGATGCATAAATAGAAGAGAATGGCTGCCGATGACACTTCTGTGTGTTAACAAACCTTTCGTTTGTTAAAACGATTCGTTTTTCTTGACAAAATAAAATCGTGAAATAGATGATGACGAGGACTTTTTTGGGGGTTCAAAGCCTTCAAATCATCACCTTGTTCCGTCATTCATATCGAATAAGGCGGCAATCAACATGCTTTAACCGCCCAAATGGCATGCTTTAGCCGTCCAAATGGCATGCTTTTACCGCCCAATTTGCACCATATAGAAGGTTTAATTTGCACATAAAACAGGCAATTTGGCTCCAAACGCTTTACTTTTTCATAGTACTTTAAGTTGAAAAACAATACAACTCACTGGTAATCAATATAATGACAAAACCCGTTCCTGCTTGCCGTTTTTTCAACGCACGAACCAGTTGGTTGAAAAAACGCTCGGCATTTGTGTTAAAAAAACGCCGTATAGGTCATGCCAGTACCATTATCATGCAGAGCATCCTTATTCGATATCATCAGTAGAGCATACGGACTTTCTTGTTTTAACAAAGGATGGTACAACTTCATATTTCTGGGCAAGTAGTGTATCGTTTTAAGATATTTTTCCTATTTTTGTCAGCAACATATCATGAGTAGGTCGTTATGAAAATTTTAGGAAACATTATCTGGCTTATCTTTGGCGGCCTTGGCGTCGCCTTGGAGTATTTCGCTTCGTCATTGGTATTGATGATTACCATCATTGGTATTCCCTTTGGCATTGCTACGATGAAGCTTGGCATACTTGCCCTGTGGCCATTTGGTTCGCATGTTGTTGATCGTCCGCAGGGCAGTGGTTGCGTCAACGTGTTTATGAATGTGCTGTGGTTCTTTATCGGGGGCATCTGGATTGCGCTCACACATCTTGGCTTCGGTCTGCTGCTCGGTATCACCATCGTTGGTATACCATGGGCCAAAATGCACTTTCGCCTGATGCGTCTTGCCCTGACGCCCTTCGGGAAACAAATTGTGAACGATAACTTTTAGGCACAAGGGTTATTGGGACGACCAATTGCTCAAATGAGTGGCGCAAGGCATAGGAGAAAGGCGAGATGCAGAATGCTCATTTCGCCACACGCACACCAAACGATTGACCACCATGTAGGGACGTGATTATTCGCTGAGCTCATCAACTCGTCATTACGTTCCACGACAAGGCATCGAACCATCATGGCGATAAGAAGTTTTATCGCGAAAAGTTGTAGACTCTGTCGGTAACAAAATATTTAACGAATAAACAAGCAGTATGATGGTACAGAAAGTTTTTTTATCCCAAAAGGTATCCCAGTTTGTGTCCATAATAATAATGGGGTTATTGTTTGTGAGCTGTAATAGTCAGGATTTGAAGAATACGCCACAACCAAGTATGTCAATTCATGAGTTTCCAAGGTTGGACTGTTCAACTTCGACACAACCACTAAGTGTAATTCTAACGGCAAAAGTTCTTGGGTTTCCTTACAAATGGTGGCAGGATCAGGCTGTGACTCAGGTTTGGTATGTTTCTATTGACTGGGACAAAACATCTTTAACGGTGTCGCAAAGAGAATTGCTTGAGAAAAAGTTGAATTGCAGTACTACTCATGGTTCGTATGTTAATCTTCTTGACAATAAAGTTGATTTAATTATTACATCACGAGAAATATCACGAGGCGAACAAGTTTACGCTACCTCTAAAGGAGTAAAGTTGATTTCTCGACCTATCGGCAAAGATGGTTTTGCATTTATTGTAAACAAAAATAGTCCTATCACCTCTTTAACGGTTAAGCAGATACAAGATATATACACAGGTAAATTGTTAAATTGGAAAGAAGTGGGAGGGAATGATCAAGAGATACATCCATATATTAGGAATGCAAACTCTGGAAGCCAAGAGAAAATGGAGATGATGGTTATGAAAGGGCTTACGATTGTAGGAAAGCCAGGTATGCAGACGGGAACGATGGCTGGACCTTTTTACGAAATACGTAGAGATGTAAATGGAATCGCTTACACCCCTTTTTATTATTATAATATCATGATGCGTGAACAAGACTATGCCAAGACAATTGGTGTAGAAGGCATACATCCTAACAAAGAAACAATCAACAGCGGGGCTTACCCGTTTGTATCGGAAATATATGCATCCATCAGATCGGATGTTCCCCACGATTCATTCACATATAAACTTTTTGAATATCTTACTCAATCAGGGGCGCAGTCTATCGTGGAAGAGAGCGGTTACGTTCCTTTGAGTTCAACAACAGGAGTAAGGTCAAATGAAACTAAAAACTAAGCAATTTGCAGGGGCGTACTTCAATTTCAGGAATAAAGGTCACCAATGATGGCCAAGGAGTAATTCTTGAAAAATACAGATTTATTGATGGAGAGATTACAGCTAGTAAGGTAATGAAAAACAGATTAGCACTTAGTTTCTGCTTTAAATCTTGAGCAGTTATAGCTTAGTCTCTAAAAGCAGCCAACCATTTGTCGTTCTCAACAAGTAGCCTCACCAAACCTTCAGAATCGCTACTCGTGCTTTCTGCCACACCTTCTCAGCTTTCCGTCATGTTTTTGGTGTTGCCATCATGGCCATGCCCAACAAGCGGAACATCTCTTATGGCGGCGATATGTTGTTGCGCCATCAATGACCGTTGCTTTTATAGTGTCCCTTGTTTCAACTGTTCTATTTAGTCATTGTTTCGTTCAAGTTTGATTAGACAATACGGTGCATTTCATAGCCTTCTACATAGATAGCACTGAACGGACGTGCCGGACACTGGTTTTCGCACGCCCCACATCCAATACAACGTTCGGTGTTGACCGCTGGGATTTTCGGAGATTTTGGATTTGAAGCCTTACTCGGCACCATCGTGATAGCACCTGCTGGACAATGACGGGCGCAATTGCCGCATTCTACACCATCAGTGAGTGGAATGCAATTCTTTTTCACCCAAACGGCATGGCCGATTTGCATTGCCGATTTGTCTGCGCGTGTGATGGGCCTGATGGCACCAGTAGGACAAACATTGCTGCATCGCGTGCATCCAGGGTGGCAATAGCCTCGCTCGAACGACATGGTGGGTTGCATCAACTTCATCAAGTCGGTTGACGGGCGAAGCACATCGTTGGGACACTGCGCCACGCAAAGCTGACAGGCGGTGCAGTGCCGTGCCATATTCTTGGCCGAAAGCGAACCAGGAGGTGTGATGGGTGTCGTTCGTTTCGGAGCGATTTTGTCTTCAATGACAGCCAATCCTCCGTCTATCTTCTTCTTTTTCTGTGCCCATGCCGCCGTTGTCATGGCAACAGCCACCCCAATGAGGAATGTCCGGCGTGAGGTATCAATCGGCTTTGTAGCATCCGCTTTTACAATCTTTTCTTCTTTTGAGCGGTTCATGTCGTTCCACCGCCATTGCAGATGAAGCGCATCGTGCTGACAGGCATCTATACAATCCATGCACGCCACGCATCGGCTGTAGTCAATCTTGTGATTTTTGTAATCAATGCAAGCCGCCTTGCACCTATGTGCGCACAAACTGCATTTGGTACATTTCCCGGCATCGAGTACGGGATGAAGCAGCGAGAAGCGCGAGATAAATCCCAACACTGTGCCCACCGGACAAACGGTGTTGCAATAGGTACGTCCGTTGCGCCAAGCCAATACGATGAGCGCAACGAAGCTTACTGCCGCGATGATGAAAGTAGGCAGACTGCGCAACCACACATCTCTTTCGTAGAAAGCATAGCTGCCGGCACGTTCGGCCAAGAAAGCCAGCAGGTTGTTGCCCCAGATATATATCGGTTGAAACAGGTTCTGTACGATGCGTCCGTACGAACTGTAAGGAGCGAGCAATGCCATCAAGGAGCCAATGCCTGCGATCAAGGCAATGACAAAGAGGGTAAAAACGCCATATCGCAACCACTTTACTTCAGGAGAGTATGAGAAACGGTAATGCTTTTTCTTGCGTCGTCCGCTAACCCATGACACAATATCTTGGAAAACGCCCAATGGGCAGATGACGGAGCAATAGATGCGTCCGAACACCAAAGTCAGCACAACCAAGAAAACAATCACTCCGATGTTCAACGCAAGTACGGCGGGGAGGAATTGTATCTTTGCCAGCCATCCCAGCCAGGTGTGCAGTGTACCGGTGAAATCAAGGAACAGCCCTGTGATGAGCACAGACACAACAAGGGCACAAGTTAGTCTTATTTTTCGTAACATAATCGTCAATCTTGAAAATTCAAAACGCTATCAGGTTTTGGTGTGTTCATTGCGAAGCCTACCAATTCTTCGTAGCCATGTCATCATCATCTCTTCCGACTGCACATCACGTATTCTTTCGGGTGCTATCAACGAAATCTTTGAGTGACAATGACCTGGAATCGTTTATAAATCTAGAATATTCTCCATCGTAGTATCCGTAAACGTACACCAGATGTCGAGTTTTACTTTCTTGAAGTCACTGAATAACTGACCGACACGTTCAATTTCGAACACCAATCGGAGATCATTCTTGTCTTCATTTTTCTGTCCCTCCTTACGATAGCCCAATCGGGCAATCTTTATATAGTAAAGATCACGAATGCCTTTACCTGCGAGGTATGGCATGAAGTAATAAAGCTTATTGAGGGCAACTGTAGTTGGGAATTTCTTGCCTGTATAGTAAATCTTGGCAGAACCATCTAGATACTGCTCCCAATTGTCTCTCTTAACATTGCAGATAAGGAGATTCTTTGTGGGATCTATAAGCAGTTTGCTATGAATGCGCTTCGTACCATATTCAACCTCCATATCCTCGTGTACCATATAGTTCTGTGTGATTGGATCAAGTTCGTATTGTTCGAAGAGGTCAAGAAAATCAAGCTGCATGAGTTTCTCTTTTTCCGGTTCCTTCTCCTTCACAGACTTTTCAAGTGTCTTGCGAGTCAAACGGCGATTAATGATTTTATGCCAAATGGTACGAGCCAGCTTGACTTCCTCCGCAGACAATCTCATACCTTGGCGCAAAATGATTTCGTCGGTGTAATCAAGAATATCATCAGCAGTCGCTTTTTTACGCAGCATGCGATCAAGAGTATCAAATATTTTCTCGTTCTCTTCTCTATATGGCAAATAGATTTCTCCGACTTCGCTTGGCATGAGTTCAAGGCAGCCTCCACCGAAGTTGCGCCCGAGAATCTCTGCAAAGGCAAATGAGAGCGAGTTGTAGTAACTTGCTATAAATGCTTTCTTATTCACACCATCCTTTATGAATACCCTGTGCATGGTGTCCGTTGTGTATGCACCTGCCTCATTAAGCACAAACTTTGGGTAAAGGTTGTTACGCCGAAGGAACAAGGCATCAGAAAGTTTGATAGATGGAATAACCCACCATTGATCTCTTATGCTGGTTTTATAGCCTTTGTCAATGTCTGCAGCTTCTCCACTTTCAAGATATGCCTTCACGCCTTCGTTGCCATCTTTTTTGGAATTTGGTGAAAACACCAGAAGATGCGCCTTGGCCTCAGATGCAACATTTGCTTTCCAATCGCGCTTGGTAAAGCAAAGGCTATTAACCTGTATACTTCTTCCGACCATTGGACGAGCATAATCCTGCAACTGATACATACTAACCACAGATTGCGGAACGGTAAAGAAGTCGTTAGAACCTGTAGTAATGCCGACCTCTACACTTGCGAATGAAGAAATCGTTGTGGCATGATTTACCTTGTCGAGCAGTTCAAGTTCCTTCTTATCAAGGAAGTAATAGGTCCACTTGTCTGTGTCGAAGTTGATATCCTTGCTTGGAAATCTCAACTGATGAGGATCAAGGGTAAGAAGTCCTTGTGTATCCTTTACTTCTATGTGCTCAATCTTGTGCTCGTTTGTACTGTTCTTCTCACAAAGAAGCAGAACCACTTCTTGTTGAATCTCTTCGAAAACAAGATTCTCAAAAGAGATGATGTTTATCTTGTTGAAGGTCTTAGCGAGGAATTTACGTAGCTGCCGAGCATATTTCACCATGAGCAGTTCTGACGGAATAACGAAGCCCATTTTACCATTATCACGAAGAAGTTGCGTACACCCTACAACAAACGTTACCCACGCATTTGTGAGTTTAGTGCGCTTGAGTTTTGCATTCTTGAAAATTTCGTCAGCAAGTTTCTGTTGTACAGGATCGTAATACTGATAACGAATGAAAGGAGGATTGCCAACAACAAGGTCGAAACGCTTGTCTGTATGAAGGCAGAATTGGTGAAAATCTTGATTGATCACCTCTGAATCATGTAGCTCTAGTTTACGTGCCTTGTCTGCCTCAGCAGCATCATATTCAACAGCTGTTACTGTATTGAATTGCATATTTTCATTACGCATACATTCCAAGAACACACCATCACCACAGCTTGGCTCCAGTATGTCGGCATCGTGTCCACCGTTTATTCCCCAGTGCAGTATGAATGATGCAATGGCAGGTGGGGTGTAGTATGCTCCTTTCAATTTTTCTTCGGATGTATCTTTAATCAGTTGCATAGAGTTCTTTGATGTTGGGTATTAATGTTACTTCCTCATCAGTCATTCCGTAGAGGTTGTTGATTGCTTGCTGCTGCTCTGCCTTTAGCAATTCAAACTGACGTTTCAGATACGTTGACTTTCTGGTATTGCTTCCTGCTGCTGCAATTCTGTCACCGAGCGAGATGAGTGATTTCTGCCGTACGACAATTTCATTATGAGCAGTAACATCATCAGGATTGGTGAAATCAATAGTGCGTATTGGCATCTGTTTTAAAACTTTTGTTCCACGAGCTATGAATCCACCTCTGAATATTTCGCCATAAAGTGATGCAAGCCACTCCCCTTGTATGGAGCCAAGTATCGCTTGTACGTAATAAATGGAGTAACGGCTATCAGCTGGAATACTGACTAGACAATAACCAGCCGTGCCGCCAGAAGAAACCAATGTGCCTTTTGTGTCAACCGCATATTTGTTCTCCTGTGCAAGTACACCAACAATTATCTTTTCTGCAATCTCACATGCTTCAAGACTCTGGTGGCGACCGAAACGATGCCATTCATTTGTAGTTGTTGGGGTTGGCTTGATGTCTCTGTCTGGGCGGTCAAGCTTTGATTGAACTGCCGTAAGGTACTTGTATAAATATGGGTATCTGCTTTGAATAGTGCTGAGCTTTATAACATCCAGTTTGCCGTCTGCTCTTTTCTTGTAAGGAAAAATCACGCGTGCGTTAGGTTTGAATGTTCGATAGGTGTTGAGAGAATCGTCACCCGATACAGTTTTGAAGTAAGGTTTTGTCATCTGCTTCTCAACCTGATAAAGTTGCTTGTCATACTTGAAATAATAACACTGCTTATCCTCACTTTCTGGCTGAAAAATATACTCTTTGTTTGCACTCGTTTGAATGCCATTAAAAATGTAATCGTCGCCTACAATTTCGCTCAAAGGAGTACTTTGAGTTGAAATTTGATTGAGGATAGACAGCAACCTATCGGGACACAGTACCCAGGTTTCCTTTCCCAGAAGACTTATATTGCGTTCGTTTACAGAAAATGATGCCATATCGCGAACTCTCCATTGTGCCAAACTTTCAATTTCTGAATATTTGAATGAATCATTCTCCTTGTTTTGCAGGATTACGATGCATGAATAGGTTGATTTATCAGAGAACACCTGATACGCACCGAACGAAGTAATTGCTTTTACTGCCTTGTGAGTAGAAAGAAAATTACGAAGTTCTTTACCTGCACCAACTTTCATGAATTTACTTGGAACAATGTACCCCATCGCACCATTTTCTTTCAACAGTTTGAAAGCACGTTCTATAAAGAGGAAATATTTATCGTATTGTTTGTAAGCACTCTTATAGCGTTTGGGATAAAGTTTGTGCTCCTTTGGCGTAAACTTCTTAATGTCCTCTGTCTTCATGTACGGAGGATTGCCGACAATGTAGTCAAACTTACGTTCTCCGAAGTCAAAAGGATTGATTTCTTCTGCTTGATTGCTTGGCACGTCAGAGACTTCGAGCAAACTGTTTCCATAGAAGATGTTCTCCTCAAGGGTTGGCAATACAGGATGGAATGCTGCGATTGTTGATTCGTCTTCTCCTTCAAGCAGTTTCAACAGAAGTCCAAACTTACAAGCTTCTACTGCATTGAAGTCTTTATCAACACCATAGATGCATTTCGTAAGTATATTTCGTTTAACCGCAAATTTGAGTTTGAACGTATTTACATCTGTTTGAATTAGTTTGCTTCTATCATTTATCATATAGAAGTCAACCAATGCATCACAAAGAAGCTGGAATGTTTCCAGCAGGAAAGCTCCAGAACCGCATGCGATATCAGCACATCTAAGATTTTGAATTTGACTGTCTGTCAAATGCGCAAGATTATCCTTTATCGTTTGGCGAAGTATTTCTCGTACAATGAAATTCGGAGTTGTTACGATGTCTCTGTCTTCATTTTCAGGCTTATTAACGATGCTTAAGTGACCGTCAGCTACAGCAAGCCTTTGTGAAAGGAAAATCTCATAAATCTTACCGAGAATGTCGGATGATAGAACAGCGAACGAATAAGGACTTTGTGGAAAATAGAGTTCACGGATGATTGACCAGAAAGAAGAACTTACATTACCAATGATTTCATCAGATAGTTTTTCCTCAAAAAGGCCAGAATTGTAGCGATAGTCTGCAGCTTTGAACTTTGCTATCAGTTCCTGATGGCTATTGTGATCAGCAATCAGCAACAGGCTTTGGTATGTTTCTATATTTCTATCTTCACACACACGAAGGAAGAGAATCTTGTTGATATAACTCTGAACTATATCCCCAAGTTCCTCCATTTCGATTTCTCTGTTATTACGCAGAATCTCAGTTCCAAGCATCAAACGCCAAGCGTTAATCTGCTGCAAAAATAGCTCATCAACCGATTTGTGATTAACGTTTACTTCAATCTCACTCCATACCTCATCAAAGTGACCTGTGTAGACAGAATTTTTACCAAGATACTCCAAAAGTTCCTCAGCGACATCTTCGTACTCGGTGTACTTGTATTCACGGACAATTGCCTTGACACGAGTGTCGTTCTGCTCTACTGGATAAGAGGTATCATAAATATATAGGTGTTCAAAGTTGCTCAATACACTTATTTTCAAACCAGCAGTAAAGCCATAACGACGAATCTGCTTTGCAGGTTCGTCATCACGTTCAATGTGGATACAGGGCTTTTTCGCCTCAAGGAAGAACTTGCGTTCACCGAAGAGACGGAAAGTGTAGTCAGGTTTCTTAGTATGAGAAGCAGCATTTGCTTTCAGAGGTTCCTCCAGCAAGACTTCACGCTCATTGGTATTTTTACCAGCGGTATTACGAATGTCCCAACCAAGAATTTCAAACAATGGGTCAAGGAACTCGTTACGCACCTGAGTTTCATTGAAACGTGATGTACGATATACATCTTTACCTTGCTCATATTTCTGGACGAGAGCATGTATTTTGTTTTTTATTTCGGTATTAATCATATTCATTGTGAGTCAACCTGTAAGTGCAAAAATAGTCAATCATTTTATAAAACTCTTGTTTTGGTGTTGAAAACTTGAGTTTTTCCCTTGGCCTGTTATTTTATTTCTTCTTTATACTCATCATTCTCTTATCGGTAGTTTGATAAGATGTGGTTTCCCGATGAACTACTGCTTCTTTCAAGCTTACCACAGTGCGTATCTTCACTCGTTCCCACAATGCGGGCAATCTAACTAAAAAATAACACACGCTTGTGTTTCTCGTCTAAAAGCTGTAAATTTGCTGCAACTACAACAAAATACAACTAGCATTGGAGGAGCAAACAGACTGGTCACTGGTGTGCGAACCTGGATGGAACTCAATGGGGAGGACTGTATTCCGAATGAAGAACCTGCGAAAAAGAAAAGCATCTGTACCAGTCGCAGCTTTACGGGTACGATATCCGACTTTGAAACCGTTAGGACGCACGTTTCCAACTTCGCTGTGCGCTGTTCACAGAAGCTCAGACGGCAACACAGCGTGGCGTCTGTGGTGAGTGTGTTCATCCACACCAATCAGTTTAGAGAAGATCAACAGCAGTATTGGAACAGCCGCGAGGTGACGCTTTTAACGCCTTCCAACTCCACGCAGCAGATTGTGCAAGCGGCAGCAAAGGCTTTGCAGGAAATCTTCGTGCCTGGTTTGCAGTACAAAAAGGCGGGAGTTGTGGTGATGGGCATCATGTCCGACAATGCTGTTCAGACCAATTTTATCGATTATAACCGAGATAAGATGGAAAAACAGATGCGGCTTGATCAGGTAATCGACCGCCTGAACAAACTCGGCGGCTCCGAATTGGTGGTATTAGGAGCCCAACAATACCGGGAAAAAGACGAGCAAGGCCACCATGTAGCTTTCACGGATGCCATTCGACACGATTTTAGAAGTAAGAATCCCACCACGCGTTGGAGCGACATCATCACCCTGAAATAGTCTTTCCCAAGCATTTCTTGGCAGCAAATAGTGACGGAAGTCGCCCTGCGTGTTCCGCCTTTTATCCTTCTTCCGCCTGCTCAAGCACTTGTTCTTGCGTTGTTTCGTCCTGTTTTTTCTCACGCGTCACATACTTCTGCCAATAAGCAATGAGCAGGGTTGTTAGCGGAAGAGCCACAATCAGACCAATGAATCCAAGCAATGTTCCCCATACAGACAGGGACAAAAGCAAGATGGCGGGATTGAGGTTCATGGCTTTTCCCATGATTTTAGGCGTGAGGACGGTATCACTAATCACCTGAACAATCAGGAACACGAGCATGGCCAAGCCAAAGACAATCCAGAAATTCTGGCCCGTGTCAGCTGCTTTCAGCATGGACAGGAAGACCATTGGCACCAAAGCTAACGTGTGGAGGTAGGGCACCAGGTTCATAAATCCCATCATGATGCCAAGCGCAATGGCCATTGGGAAATTGATAATGGAGAGGCCAATGCCGAAGAGAATGCCTAAGATGAGTGAAACAAGTCCTTGTCCTCGGATGTAATTATTGAGTTCTCTTTCCACGTCTTTCATCAACTCTTCCCAGAACGGACGATTCTTCTTCGGGAAAATGCGAATCCAGTTGTCGGTCAAAAATTCATAATCTTGCAAGATAAAGAAGGTATATAATAAGGTGATTAACGAAGCGACGATGCTAATCACGACACTGGCCGTTTGTCCAAGCAAGGTAAATACCTTGGGCATCCCCGTCTGAAGGATGTTGCCGAAATCCTTGCTCTTCATGAAGTTTTCTATTTCATCGCGGTTTTTGGTAATCCAATTTGAGATGTAAGAGCCTAAGTCGCTACTGTGTGTACTATGATTAATCCAGTTGTTGAGGATGTCGTTGAGCTTGCCAAACTGTTCGATCATCGGTGGAATGATGGCATATACCAGTCCGCCAATCACCACAGCCACGGCCAACATGGTGATAATAATAGCAATGGCGCGAACTTTGACATGCATTTTATACTGCACGAACTTCACCAGTGGGTAGAGCAAGTAGGCAAAGAGCCAGGCCACAAAGAACGGTAGGAGCACGCCGCTCAGGTAGTTGACAAGGTATAAAACGCAGAATATCAATAGCAGGACGGAGGCTATGCGTATAAATTTGTCAAAGGTGATTTCTTGTCTTTTCATATTTTCGTAGATTGATGTATCTTATTTGAGTTTTTCTTCCTGTTGGGGAGCCATCGAAACGGATTGTTCTTCGAGCA
>ERZ1673752.1801-NODE-1801-length-27532-cov-13.005204_pt1 | contig 27532 bp, 23 predicted proteins | sample MGYA00580195_ERZ1673752 | MGnify/ENA primary metagenome ERZ1673752 (study PRJEB41218, sample SAMN15661744) | gut metagenome | host: Homo sapiens | place: Canada: London | collected 2015-08-20/2019-03-30 | study: EMG produced TPA metagenomics assembly of...
TCCGTGGATTGCCCGATTATTTGACATCCATCTGGAGCAATCGAGCCATGTGGAGACTGTCTGTTTGATGTCAAGAGTAAAGGTCTAATAGCACACAAATAGCCTTGAAATCAAGGGATTCCGAAGAACTGCCCGGATTCGGGCGGGTGATCGGAATCCTTTTTTTAGACCGTTTGACAACAGTTCTGACTACTGGAAACATGAGGGTTGTAACTACAGAACTGCTTTTTGCCGTATTGAGACTACAGAACTGTTGTCGGAGGCGGTTTTGGAGATATTGAGACTACAGAACTGTTGTCAGGTATCCGGGGATTTTCTGCGGGCGGATATAGGGGAAATAAAATATACCAAATTAAATCCATCGTCTTGAATAATGGGGAAATTTCTGGTATATTGGGAAAGAATTAATACAAATTAAATCCCCATAATAAAGGAGTGAACACAAATGGCGAAACAGATACATGTCAGACTGGATGATGCAGTCTATGAGGCTATTTCCAAATATAACGATGAGACTAATATTTCAATGCAGGATGCGGTTTCTACAGCACTTATGCAGTTCCTGACACGCGAAATGAGGGATGCTCAGCCAGAAGCTGATTTTACTTTTATTGACCTTTTTGCGGGAATAGGAGGCATGAGACTTGCTTATGAACAGGCTGGAGGTCATTGCGTGTACTCCAATGAGTGGAACAAGTACAGTCAGCAGACTTATTTTGCAAACTTCGGAGAACAGCCGGATGGCGATATTACTAAAGTGGACGAAGCCAGTATACCTGATCATGACATTCTTGTTGCAGGCTTCCCTTGTCAGCCTTTCTCGATTGCCGGCGTATCAAAGAAGCAAAGTCTTGGAAGAGCGACCGGATTTGAAGACAAGACCCAGGGAACACTCTTCTTTGATATTTGTAGGATTCTTAAGGCCAAGAGACCTAAAGCGTTTATGCTGGAGAACGTGAAGAACCTGAAAAGCCATGACAGGGGCAGAACATTCAAAGTTATCACCGAAGCCCTTGAGGAATTGGACTATGAAGTGTTCCATGCCGTGCTCGATGGGCAGAACTATGTTCCTCAGCACAGGGAACGTATTTTGATTGTAGGGTTTGACAGGAAGAGATATGGAAGGAACATTGGCTTCCAATTTAGCATTACACCTGTTGATCCAAAGCCAGCAATAAAAGCAATTCTCGAAACACAAGTAGACGATAAATACACATTGACAGATAAACTTTGGACATATCTTCAAAATTATGCGGCAAAACACCGTGCTGCAGGCAATGGATTTGGCTATGGCATCGCTGATCCAAACGGTGTTTCAAGAACATTATCAGCCCGCTATTATAAGGATGGATCAGAAATCCTGATTGAGCAGAGAGGAAAAAACCCAAGAAGACTGACGCCGCGGGAGTGTGCCAGACTCCAGGGATTTCCGGATGATTTTATTATTCCGGTTTCTGATACGCAGGCGTATAAACAATTTGGAAATTCTGTTGTCGTTCCTTTGATGGCTAATGTCGCACAGCTTGTTGTGGATAAAATGAAGGAACTTGATGCTGAAAAGAAGAAGAAAAAACAACAGGATCAGAGGGCTGCACTCATTTACGAAACTGATGAAACCAATGGAAGAAAAGTGGCGGTGATGCATGAATAATGAAATTACGACAAAAGCAATCGGTGCTGTGCTGAGCGGTAGTCCTTCGTACTGCAAGTTCCTTTCAGCGAATGATAGTGGTGAGACAGGCGGTCATCAGTCAGGGATTTTGATTTCAAAATCCGCTAAGGCTATGCTCTGGACGGATGATGAAATGCGGGAAAATCATATTCTTAAGAAATATGGTCGGATTCGCTGGCAGGAAGATTACGTTACAGACTGTACTTTTACCTGGTATGAAAGTAAAAACGAACTGAGAATAACGGGTTTTGGAAGAGGAAAATCGCCGCTTTCAGCAGAGTTCACTGGGGCCTTTTTTGTCATGGTGAAGGATTCAGAAGAAGAGTATCGTGGGTATATCCTGAATACAGATGATGACATTGAGCAGTTCCTTGATGCGTTTGGCTTAACTCCTGCAGAGACAAACAGGCCAATAGAGATTAATCGAGTAAGCCCTGAAATTCGGGAAAAACAGGCTATAGATTCGTTTATTGAAACACTGAAGGTGGACTTTCCTGCATCAGCAGAAATGTCACAGGCAGCAAGAATCATCCAGAATCAGGTGTATTTGAATCAAATGCTCGCGGTAAAAGATCCTGACTCCATTCTTCTGCGATGGACGGATCAGGAATATACACTCTTCCGGGCTATTGAACATGCGAGGTATGGGGATGTTGTAGCCGGTGGGTTTGCCTCGGTTGATGATTTTGTTATCATGGCAAACCGGGTGTTGAACCGGCGAAAAAGCCGTGCCGGAAAGAGCCTCGAGCATCATCTCTCTGCAATTTTTGATGAGAACAGAATACAATATGCAGCACAGGCTGTTACAGAGGGAAATAAAAAGCCGGACTTTCTATTCCCGTCAGAGGAAGCATATCATGATATGACGTTTGAAATTGAGAAACTCTGCACACTGGCAGCCAAAACCACCTGTAAGGACAGATGGCGACAAATACTTAATGAGGCAGACAGACTTCGCGATGAGAGTAAATATCTTTGTACTATGCAACAGGGTATATCGGCGGCGCAGATGGATGAAATGCAGGCCGAGAAAGTAATTCTTGTTGTTCCAAAAGCTTATCATTCAGCATATCCGAAGGAAAAGCGGGATCGCATATGGACTCTTGGTAGGTTTGTGAATTATGTGAGGGAAATGGAAGGTATCATCTGATGGCGGATATCAAATCCCCTGAAGAACGGAGTCTTAACATGGCGAGAATTCGTAGTAAAGACACAAAACCGGAAATCTGGCTACGAAAGAAGCTGTTTGCAAAGGGATATCGATACCGGAAGAATGTGAAAAATGTGCAGGGACATCCGGATGCATGGCTTGCAAGATATAATACGGCACTCTTTGTTCACGGTTGTTTCTGGCACAGGCATAAGGGGTGTAGATATGCATACATGCCAAAAAGCAGAATTGAATTTTGGACAGACAAGTTTCAGAAAAATGTAGAGAGGGATCAGACGGTCAGAACCGAACTTGAAGCTGCTGGAATTAAAACGTTGATCATTTGGGAATGCACGATAAAACAGATGATGAGGCAGGAACAATACTCTGATGAGGTGTTGAGTCAGATAGAAGATTTTTTACGATCAGAAGAAAAATTTAAAGAGATATAAACAGATATTATCATTAAAAGCTGAGACATTTTGTTTCGGCTTTTATTGTGTGAAGAATCACAAAATCGTAACGCTACGATTAAAAGCAATGACGCTCCGAAAATCGTTAAAATGCTCCGATATTATTGGCAACGCTCCGATTTTATGATATTATCACCTCAGCCGAAAGGAGGCCTCTATGTACTATACTGAGATTACCAAAATCATAGAAGCCGGCTTGAGAAAAGATCCAACGAAAGTGGCAAGCTATTCACGTCTTCTTGCAAAAAAGTTAAGCGGCGATGGAGAAGAGCGTGCGAGCAGCAGAATTTTATCCGTACTGGAAAAGATGGGAAATGGCCATACTGCTATGGATGCATTGACAGCCATGCCGGTGGATCAGGAAAGCCGACTTGATATTGCAGATATTGATTACGCCCCCAGTGTCGATAATCTAATTTTAAGTGACTCTGCACAGAACATGCTAAATGATTTCAGAGATACAATCCAAAATAAAAGCAAGATGATATCTCTTGGACTTGAGTTTCGTAGCACTCTATTGCTATATGGTCCTCCGGGATGTGGAAAAACGAGTGCGGCAAAGTATCTTGCCGCGGAACTAAAATTGCCGCTCGTTACTGCGAGATTCGATACTCTAATATCTTCTCTTTTAGGAAATACTGCGAAGAACATACACCGTATTTTTGATTTTGCGAAAAAACAACCCTGCATTTTATTTCTTGATGAATTTGATGCTATTGCAAAGGCAAGGGATGATGCTCATGAACTTGGTGAACTAAAGAGAGTTGTTAATAGCCTGCTTCAAAATATTGACGACTTTTCGCAGGATGGTATTTTGATTGCTGCTACAAATCACGCTCAAATGTTAGATTCCGCTGTTTGGAGAAGATTTCAGGCTGTTATTGAACTTCCTAAACCTGGAAATGTAGAGATACGTAAATTTATAGATCAGTTCCCTAAGGTCGCCGATGAAAGTGGCATCAATGAACCACAATGGAGAACTATTACGGACTCCATGGAAAATCTGGCGTATTCAGATATAAAAGATATTGTTCAAAATGTATTAAAAAAAGCTGTTCTTAAAGATAAAACAGAGATTGAATGTGCTGATTATCTGGTTGAAATTTTTCTTTTTAAGAGGCGCGGGAATTATAATCAGGAGGAAGCGGTTAAGTTTTTATATGACAACGGTGTTGCACAAAAGCAGATCGCAAGATATTACTCCATATCCGAAAGACAAGTTAGAAATTTTCTGGGGAAGGGAGTGAATAAATAATGGATAAGCTATTGCCAATCAAATTTTTTGAGAAGAGAAAAATTGACGAGCAACTTACAGAAGCCGGTGGTAATAATGAGCCTCCCAAGTGGGTCTTGAAAGATGGGGAACTCGCTGCTCACTCTCAGCATCTTACAATCGGTCTATCAAAGGTTGCCGCCAATTTCGAGATACATAAAAATGAGGAACATGCACTTCCGATGGTTATGACCACAGCCGTAACCGAGGAAGCTCTCGCAAAGACTCATAGAAAAGCTATCGTTGATCTTCTCAATAGTGACAGCAACGCCAACGTTATAGGTATTGAGCCTGATAGAAAGCTGAAATCCGAAACCGCAGCTGTTGATTCATCCCGTATGGAGCCCAAGAAGGAAGAACCAAAAGAAACAAGAAGGCTACTATCCATTGTAGCAACGGACGAACTGATTTCAAATATCAACAGGGCCTTGCAGGATACGAAAGGCTCTGCAAAGATCATTTCTTCGATTGCTGATATCGAGCCTTTTGAAGCGTGGAGTGGTGATTATAATCCGGAAAACAAAGCCTATCGTGTGGTACTGATTAATTATCAGGATGCTCACAGGAATCAGTTAGCCCAGACGTTGTTTAAGAATCAATGTGCTGCACATGGAATTACAATCGACAGAGAAACACGGTATTCATCTGACATGAGACTATATAGGGTTAGTCTTGATTGTCTGGAAGAAATGGAGACCGTTCGTGATTTTGAGGGTGTCCAATCTATTGAAGAAGCGATACCAATTCGTGCGGATCTGGATTCATTTGATGCTATGTCCGTTCCTGCGGTAAAACGTCCTGTTGAAGGGAAAAAATATCCTGTTGTTGGTGTCCTTGACAGCGGCATTCAGAAAAACGGATATCTTTCCCCCTGGCTTCTTAGTCAGTCTGAAGAATATTACGAAGCGAGTCTGCAGGACAAAAGCCACGGTTCAATAGTTGCTTCTATTCTGGAATATAGCGATGAGTTAAATAATACGGGTTATTCTTCTACAGATGGGGTGATGATGCTTGAGGCTGTAATCGCTCCTAATCTAAAGAAAGAGAATGTGTATCCTGAAGATTTGATAGACAATGTCCGTGACGCAATCGAGCGTCACCCGGATATAAAGATTTGGACGATGTCTGCAGGAACGACCGAAGAATGCGATACCAATTCTTTCTCAGAATACGGTATGGCACTGGACAACATAGAAGATGAAAACCATGTGCTGATCATTAAATCGGTTGGAAACAGTACGGCTTTTATGAATGGAGGCACTGAGAGGGTTGCCAAAATGGCGGACTCAGTGAGGTCTATCATTGTTGGGTCTATTGCAAATGCGAAAGGTAAATACGATTTTGCAGAAATTGATATGCCTTCTCCGTTCAGCAGAAAAGGCCCTGGACCCTCATATATCATAAAGCCAGACCTTGTTGCTTATGGTGGTAACGCAGGTAAGCTCCCTGATGGCAGAATGACAACAACTGGAGTTAAGGCATTCGATGCTTCCGGTATTCCAACAAATGCGCCAGGCACCAGTTTTTCCACGCCTTGGGTAGCACGGATTGCTGCGGAATTAGATTTCCTTTTGGCTGGCGATTTTGATCCACTGCTAATAAAAGCCCTTATGATCCATAATTCCGTATATCCTGCCGGAGATAAGATGACAATGGACGATAAGAAGAAATACATGGGTTTCGGTATGCCCAAGGGGACGGGAGATATACTTTATAATTCGGAAAATGAGATAACGCTTGTTCTGAGGGACACTCTACAAAAGGGAATGTTTATTGATGTTCTCGATTTTCCATTTGCTGATAGCCTGATTGGATCTGATGGCAGATATCATGGACAGATAACCGTTACAATGGTAAGCGCACCAATTTTGAGATCATCTGAGGCTGCAGAATATTGCCAGTCGAATATCAACGTTGCCTTCGGAACAATGGAAGATATACAGGAGAGAGATACAACTAAGCGAACCGTTAGAAATCCTTATGGTGCTAAGGATGCAAAAAATATTATTCAAGACAGCCTTTACAGTAGCAAAGTTTTTGATGTGTTGGAAGGAGAGGTTTTCGGTAGAGAACGCACCCTTCTGAAACTTGGACAGAAGTACTATCCCGTAAAGAAATATGCAGTTAATCTGGATGAGATGACGGAAGCTAACCGCAGAAATTATCTGGATGGCAGCAGGAAATGGTACATGAAAGTTGAGGGCCTTTTCAGAGATGCGGTCGAGCGAGAGGCAAGAGATACCGGAGAAGTGCTTGAGCAGGAATTTTGTATCCTTCTGACTATCCGAGATCCAGAAGGAAAGGCTCCTGTTTATAATGAGGTTACACAGCAATTGCAGCAGAGAGGTTTCGTTTATTCGAATGTACGTCTCAAGAATGAAGTCAGAGAACATGTTCACATTGAGGAGGACAGCATAGGGTGATATCCAAGCAGCGGGAAGTATATCGCGTAACAAACTCGGAATGTGATAAAGTCAATTACGAACTTACCGAGTCTGAGGTTCTGAATCTTTATTATTCAGAGCCTCGGCTTGCTGTGCTTATGGATCTTGATGTCATCCGTTTGATAGACCGCCATCTTGTAGTAAATCTGAAAGAGTTTATTACTCCCAAAACAAATCATCTGACGGCACATGCAAGAAGACACATTTCTAATTGTTGCGTAGGGATTCATTATATAAATGAGTTTGAGAGCCAACCGCTTTCTGTAACTATAAGCAGCACGCTTGACATTTTAATTCAATCAGCAAGCTTTTTGGAAAAGGCTTCTCCAGTTGTTGGTGCGCAAACCGAAGTAGAACAAAACAAGGAATCAACACTGATCAATAAAGAAATTGACAGGCTTAATAAAATCATTATGAATCTTCCAGGGAGTTTCTCGGGTTCACTAAAAAGCCATATGGAAAGAAAAGGTTATACGGAGGAATTGTTATCACAGGAGTCGTGGGTAAGTCTTAGCACAATAAAGCAGTATCGTCAGAAAGAAGAAAAAGAAAAGACACTTAAAACGGTAACGGCTCTTTGCATTGGACTACATCTTCACCCGTGGCTGACAGAAGACTTGTTAAGGAAAGCGGGTATTGTTCCAAAAGCTACAAGGCAGGATGGTGCGTACAGATATTTATACACGGTCTTATATAAAGGGACAATCGAAGAGTGCAATGTATATTTGCGTTCTCAGAAATTGCAGGAGTTTAAGTTGCGTGAAAAAATGGCTTAGTATATATAAGCGAAAACGATATAAAGAATTGGCAAAGGCCAGGGATAAAAAGTCCCTGGCCTATTTTTTTCCTTTTTAGGACATTATTAATGTCCCTTGAGAAAGCCAAGTATTATGTGGAAACAGGCGGCATAAGCAATTATGACATTTTTAGAAAACCTACATTTTACAGGCGTTTTGAGGGCGTGAAGTGACATTTTAAATGTCTGTTGAATCAAAAGCTGTTCATATATCTTGTTAATAGAAACAGCAATGGAGGTGAATGAGATGGCACGAAACAGTAAGCATACTTCAAGACCTGTTGCTTCTAAGGCAAGCAAGATTTTGAAGGACGGACGCTATGGCAAAGACTCAAAGTCGGTAGCCGGAAGTGCTTTAGCACAGACCAGATCTGGAAAGAAGAAATAAGGTCACTTAATTTATGGGCGGTGACAGATTAGATAATCAGCCCGCCCGTCCCCTTCGGGGGAAATTCCCAAATTAAATCTCTTAGTCCGAATAGCGCTATAAGGGCGGAGGGATGCATAAGAGTTCAATGCACAGCAATAAAAGCTGTGTTTGGAACGAAGATGCTCCCACCGTAGTTTCGTGCGCCCAATTTCGGCTGACGGAGCCTGTGGTCATCTTCAACCGCAGGCTCCTTTTGCATCCTTCCGTACCGCCCTCGGACGGAAAGGAATGCAAAGATGAAATTGAAGGTACGTTATGACGAGAGCGTTCAGACAATCGATCTTGACGAGAAAGCAGCACAGGAAATGTGGGTAAGCCTCGGTTTTGAGGATGAGGAAACCGAGCAGGAAGAAAAGGAACGCCGTATCCAGGAAGCTTTTGATGAGCAGTTCAATAGACCTGAATACAACAACTGGCACAAGTTTGACCGCCATCGCGGCTACAGCAAGGCGCAGCCCGGAAAAGACAGCATCGAGGATGAGATCGATTCATCCGAGCCGTTAATGGACGAAGTCGCAGATGACCGCATCTTCCGCAAATACGAAATAGAACACGAGAAAAAAGAAGATTATGAAGCTGCCTGCCGGTGGGGGCGCAAGGTTCTCGCTAAAAAGCTGGAATGGGCTGACGCCTTTATTGCGGTTTACTTAAACGATGAATCAATTCGTGACTACGCTGCTCGCATAGGCGCAGATGAAAACAACATCACGCAGAAGTTGAAGCGGGCAAAGAAAAAACTTAGAGAAAATTATAAAAACCGTCAGATTTAATCGCCTCCCAAGGCTACCACTTAGGAGGCAATGACGTCCTCCGTGAAAAAATTTTAAGGAGGTAATTCTCATGAATGAATTACAGGTTTTTAACAATGCGGAGTTTGGCTCCGTACGCACAACCGTTATTGACGGGGAGCCTTTCTTTGTTGGCAAGGACGTGGCCGAGATTCTGGGTTACAGCAATCCCCGCAAAGCCCTGGCCGACCACGTGGATGCGGAAGATAAAACAGATGGGGTAACGATTCGTGACTCCATCGGACGAGAACAAAATCCGATTCTCATCAATGAATCAGGTCTTTACAGTCTCATCCTCCGCAGCCAGCTCCCAAAGGCAAAGCAGTTCAAAAGATGGGTAACTTCTGAGGTTCTTCCGGAAATTCGTAGACATGGCGTTTACGCAATTGATGAGATTTTAGAAAATCCGGATCTCGCCATTGCCGCGCTTACTCAGTTAAAGGAAGAGAGAAAGCGCAGGAAAGAGCTGGAGCTTACCGCTGCAGTTCAGAAACAGCAGATTGCGGAACTTAAACCGAAGGCAAGCTACTATGACCTGATCCTGCAGAACAGGAACACGGTTCCGGTTACGCAGATTGCCAAGGATTACGGCATGAGCGGGAGAAAATTCAATGACCTTCTTCATGACCTCGGCATCCAATACAAGTTCCGTAAAACCTGGCTTTTATATCAGGACTATGCGGATCTGGGATATACCCAGTCCAAGACTTTCGCCATCGATGCGGAGAAAAGCGTGATGCATACCTACTGGACGCAGAAGGGCAGACTTTTCCTTTATGACCTTTTGAAAGGCGAAGGAATACTGCCGCTAATTGAACAGGAGGTGTAAGCATGGAAGGCAAGATGATTTTTAACAACACGGCAAGGGCGGAAGAAAAACCCGCCTTCCGCCCGCTGGTATATATCTGCGCGCCTTATTCCGGTGACGTCGAAGAGAATACGAAAAGGGCGGCCGCTTTTGCGAAGTACGCCTATGACAAGGGGAATATCCCGCTGACGGCGCATCTGCTCTTCCCTTTTATGGATGACACAAACGAGGAGGACAGGAGAACTGCCATTTTCATGGACATTGTCCTGATGGGCAAATGCCAGGAGGTTTGGGTGCTTGGGAACGAAATCACCCGTGGCATGAGAATTGAAATTGAGAAAGCGAAAAAACGCAGACAGAAGGTCAGGTATTTCAACAGTGAATTTCAGGAGGTGGAGGACGTATGAGAGATCTTGCCATCGCCTATGGTAATAACCGTCAGGCGAAAAGATGGGTGAACAAAACCATAAGCTACGATGACTTGAAAGCGCGGCTTAAGGTGACCATCCGCACAACGGAGTCGGCGGAGGAATACGCCAAAATGAGCAGGGCACAGCGTGATATTGCAAAAGACCACGGAGGCTTTGTGGGCGGCGTGCTGAAAGGCGGTCGCCGCAAGGTGGATACCGTGGAGCTTCGTTCCATGATTGCGCTTGACGGCGACCGGATCGATAAAGCGTTTCTTGATGATTATGAAAAAAATGCGCCCTATGCGTCATGTCTTTATACGACACACTCCAGCACCCCGGAGAATCCGAGGGTGCGTCTTGTGTTTCCGCTGACAAGGGATGTAACAACGGAGGAGTTTGTCGCCGTATCAAGGTATCTCGCGCAGATGCTCGGAATCGACTTCTTTGATGAATGTTCCTATCAGCCTAATCAGCTGATGTACTGGCCGTCCTCTCCGCAAAACGGCATATTCGTGTTTAAGGAAACGGATAAGGACTGGCTGAATCCTGACGATATTTTATCCGCTCACCCGGAGTGGACTGATCCCACAAGGCTTCCGACATCATCTCGTGAGAGCAAGGCAAATCAGGTGACAAAAGAAAAGGTGAAGGATCCACTCGCAAAAGATGGAACGGTCGGCCTTTTCAATAGAGTCTATTTTCCAATCTCCTACGCGCTGGAGCATTTTCTTTCCGATGTCTATGAACCGACCGAAAACGAAAACCGCTGGCATCTTATAACGTCATCTAGTATGGCGGGGGTGGAAATCATCGAGGATAAATTTGTCTACTCACACCACGCAAAAGATCCCGCCTATTTGAAGCTCTGTAATGCTTTTGATATCGTCCGCATCCATAAGTTCGGTGATCTTGACGATAAGGAATCCTTTAAGGAAATGTGCGAGTTTGCTATGCGGCAGGACGAGGTAAAGGTGGCTGCCGCAAATGAGAAGCTGTCAGAGGCGGAGGAGGACTTCTCCGATGTTGACGACTGGAAGAAAAAGCTGCGCTATACCTCGAAGGGGGCAGTTTTAGAAAACTCTCTGTATAACGCGAAGCTCATCATGCAAAACGATCCTCTGCTGAAAAATATCGTGTTTAATCAGCTGGCGGACGGTCTTGAGATTAAAGGCGATGTGCCGTGGCAGCACCCGGCGAAGTTCTGGCGGGATGCTGACGACGCGCAGCTGATCTGTTACGTGGACGATCACTACGGCACATTCTCGCAGAGAAACTACGACATCGCCGGAAAATTGCTGGTAGAGCCCATCGGCTGCGGCATTAATAGAAGCAGCAGTGCGGAGCTCTTCGATGGTCTGTGCCATTTCTGCCATCTTTGACATTTTCTTTTCCTCCTTCCTCGGATTGGCTTGTGGCAAGGAGTGAAAGGTTCCTTGCCAATCTGGCGGATACGTGACTGATGGAATTTAGAAGCTTGATCTCCTCGATCACGCCTCCGCCGGTGTCTGCATAACTGTGGTACATCATGTCCACCTCGCTTTCTGAAGGCTGCATTCTCTTGCCTTCAACTTCCACTGGAGATGAACTGCTGCTTTGAGCGGAGGATTTTATAAAAATTTCCGACCACTATCTTGTTGAGGAGACAATGGCCGGAAAGAGTGTGGTTCGTGGTCTTGGTATTACTTATCGCCGGTAATCCTGCGCAGGTCAGTGCGGTACTTCTTCATCTGATCCGCGAAAGTTTTCTGCGGGCACCGAGTTCTCTTGCAATGGCGCGGTCGGAGATGCCCTCTGGGTGATCCTTCCAAAGCTGAAGGATGGTATCGGCCTCCGAATCAAGCTTACGCAGTCTGGCAAAGAGCTGCTCCAGCAGCATGCGGTCGGTGATGACTTCCTCCATCGGCTTACTGTGGTCGGGAATATAGTCACCGAGGGTGCCGTTGCCATCAGGGAGAGGCTGATCCAGAGAAGTAATGTCACCTGCCGCATGGTATTCGCAGCCGATACAGTCACCATCGCATTTCCAGATGAAGCGGTAAGGGCACATGCACCGGCCATGATCCTGCTTCTTGTTGCGGATACGGTCAGCTTCCTTATAAAAGCAATCATGCTGTTTCTTGGTGACCGGCACCTTCTCGCCAGTACTGCGAATGTAGATAAAGTAAGTCTTCTGATTGTCATTGTTTTGCATAATGAAAGCCCTCCTTCGGCTTTTGCCGAAATGGAGAGCTCCAGACATGCAAAACCAGACCACAGGCGTGAGGGCATACCGAAGGATTACTCCATTTCGGCTGCACCTCACTTCCAGTGACCGGTACAGTATTTGATTGTCATAGGTAGTCACGTGGAACCGGAAACACCCTGCGCAGATGGCTCTCACGTGCTACGCAAAGTATGCCATCTTTGAAAGAAAAAACCTCAGACACAGGTATGTCCGTTTTTGATGGGATAAAAGCTTAATTCTGTAGTGTGATCGTTCTTTTCGCCTTGTAATATGGACAAAAAAGACAGGACATAGTGGTGTCCGGTAGGATTTTTAGAGAACGCAAAAATAAAATATAATATCAACAAATAACATAAAACTGTTGAAGAAGTTCACATTTAGGATGAATAATTAGAATATTAAGCTGTAAGCACATTCGAATCGCGAGGTGAGAGAATGGATGAAATCATGAATGACAAGTGGATAAGCATAGATGAAGCGGCGGAATATTTAGGAATCAAAACGGTTACTCTCCGCAGCTGGATTAGAAACGGAAAAGAAGGTTTGCCTGCTCAAAAGATCGGAAAGCAGTGGAAGTTTAAAATATCCGAGCTCGATGAATGGGTAAAGAGCGGTAAGAGCGCTGACTGATCAAAAAGAAAATCAACGAAAATCAATGACAAGGAGCAGACAAATATGGCTGTCAAGAAAACACAATTATATGCATCGCTGTGGGCGAGCTGTGACAAACTTCGTGGAGGTATGGATTCATCAGAATACAAGGATTATATTCTGACACTGCTGTTCATGAAGTATGTCACTGATAAATTTAAGAATAAGGGAGCCTATGAAGATATTAAGGTCTTCGATAAGGCACATGATAAAGATCCCGATCCTGAAAAGAGGACGGGCTGCTCCTTTGATGACTTTATAGCTCTGAAGGGTAAGAAAAACATCGGCGAGGGTATGGACAAAATCATTGCCCGTCTTGCTGATGAGAACACTGACCTGAAGGGGGTTATAGATATTGCTCATTTCAATGATGAGAAGAAGCTCGGAAGCGGCAAGGAAATGGTCGATAAGCTGACCGACCTTGTTTCTATCTTCCAGCGTCCGGAATTGGACTTCTCTCGTAACAAGGCCGAGGGCGATGATATCATCGGTGATGCGTATGAATATCTGATGCGCAAGTTTGCTACGGAGAGCGGCAAGAGCAAAGGACAATTCTATACGCCTGCTGAGGTTTCACGAATCCTCGCTAATATTGTAGGCATCAGCCGTTGTACGGACTCCAGCGCCACAGTGTGCGATCCGGCCTGCGGAAGTGGCAGCTTGTTAATTCGCGCTATCGACGCGGCTCCGATTCCGATTATGGGATATGGCCAAGAAAAGGAAAGCACCACAGCTGGTCTGGCAAAGATGAATGCCGTCCTGCATCGTAAAGCCGAGATTACTATCAAGAGTGGTAATACCTTTTCAAATCCGCAGTATCTTGACAAATCCGATAATTCCATACTTGAGCGATTCGATTACATAGTAGCTAATCCGCCTTTTTCAATGAAAAACTGGCGTGATGGTATTGCCGGTAGAGAGTATGGTCGATTTGAGGGCTATGGGGATACTCCTCCGGAGAAGAACGGAGACTATGCTTGGCTCATGCACATTCTTAAAGCATTGAAGGCGAACGGCAAAGCTGCAGTTATTCTTCCTCATGGTGTTTTATTCCGTGGAAACGCGGAAGCTACTATCAGGGAAGCTATTATTAAGAAGCATTGGATCAAGGGTATCATCAGCCTTCCGGCAAACCTGTTTTATGGTACCGGTATCGCGGCATGTGTTCTTGTTGTTGACAAAGAGGGTGCGGCAAATCGTCAGGGTATCTTTATGATTGATGCCAGCCGTGGGTACGTTAAGAACGGAAATAAAAACCGTCTGCGTGAACGTGATATTTACAGAATCATCACAACATTCAATGAGCAGATAACAACCGATCCCAAGTATGCTCGTTTCGTAACAAACGATGAAATTGAAAAGAAGAACGGGTATAACCTGAACATCACTCGCTATATTGACTCCACAGATCCGGAGGATATTCAGGATATCTATGCGCATATTCATGGTGGCATTCCGGCGGTTGATATTGACAGTCTGTCTAAGTATTGGGAGGTGTTCCCTTCGCTGAAGGCTGAGTTGCTGACGGCGATTAGCGATAAGTATTACAGCCTGAATGTGGAGCATGAGAATATCCGTCAGACAATATATAAAAACGCCGAGTTCTCAGAATACGGTGAAAAACTCGACGAGGCTTTTGCGGCATGGAAGTCCAAGGAGTATTCTGTCCTTTCTGCCCTTGACGAGGATGTATCCGCAAGGGAGTTGATTGTAAGTCTTGCAGAGGATATTCTCGCTGAGTTTGAGCACCTGACACTGATCGATAAATACGATGTTTATCAGGTTTTGTTGGCTTATTGGAACGAGGTTATGAATGATGATGTTTCTTTGATCATCAGTGAGCCGGATGGGTATGCCAATGCCAAAGCGACAGACAATATTGAAGAAGAAATTACACAGGGTAAGAATAAAGGCGAGATGAAGGTTACCGGCTGGGAAGGCAGACTGATTCCAAAGGCCATCGTGATAGACACTTTTTTCCGTGAGGAGAAGAATGCCATAGAGGAAGCCGAGAACGTTGTTGCAGAAACTGAATCCCAACTTTCTGATTTGATTGAGAGTGCCGACGAAGAATCTGCTCTTGCCGATGTGGCTGAAAACGGAAAAGTCAAGGCCAAGGACTTAAAAACTAAGATCGAGGAACTCACCCAGCATGTAGAGACTGAGGAAACCATAGAACTGGAGCTCCTGATGAATCAGCTTCCTATGCAGAAGAAACGCCTGCAGGCATATCTTGTTGGCCATCCGCTCTGCAAGAGCGCTTTGACTGACAAGGGTACCGTCATTAAATCATCCATTATGCTGCGTTTGCGGGTTATTCGTACTGAGGAGAACATACCGGAAAGTTTGCAGGATGATGTTAACCAGCTGAAAGCTGCGTTGGAGCTGTGTGGCATGATTTCAGATTACAACAAGGTTGTCAAAGACCTGAACAAGGCGCTGGATGAAAAATGCAGAGCAAGATACGATAGTCTGACACACGAAGAAATTCTGGAGCTGCTGGTAAACAAGAAGTGGTTTGACAGTATCTTCTTTGGTATTGCTGATTTGTACGCCGCGATTTCTCATCACCTGACAAATAGGATAATTGAACTTGCGGATCGTTATGAAGATACACTTCCGAAGCTTGATAAAGACACAACTGAGAATGAGGCAAAGGTAAAGTCTCATCTGGAAAGGATGGGATTCGAATGGTAAGCAAATATAAAGAAACAGAAATGGGATCTATTCCCGAGGAATGGGATGTGACCCCACTATCAGACGCTTTTCAAAACCTTGAAGCTGGAGTAAGTGTAAATTCAGATGAAAGGCAAAATGCGGATTTCTTTGTTTTGAAGACATCTGCAATTTCCGATGGACTTATCAACATAGATGAGGCTAAGCCTGTAGTCAAAAAGGAGTATGCGCGTCTTAAATGTCCGGTAAAAAAAGGAGGCATCATCATAAGCAGGATGAACACTCCACAATTAGTAGGTGCGTGCGGATATGTAGCTGAAGACGCCAAAGGTTATTTTTTGCCAGATAGGTTATGGCAAGTGGTAAATAGCAAGCCGGAGAAGTATGACTTTCGCTGGCTAAATTACTTATTGAATCAGTATAGGTATAAAAATGCTATACATGCTGTTGCCACAGGCACAAGCAACAGTATGAAAAACATATCGAAGGAGCGTTTGCTGGAAATCCGTATTCCAAGACCGTCCATCGAAGAACAGAAATTTATTGTCAAAGCAATAAGTGATATCGAGGCACTAATTTATGACCTTGAAAAACTCATAAAGAAAAAACGAAACATTTTTACTGGGACAATGCAAAGTTTGCTCTCTGGAAAAATACGCATATCAGATTCCTTATGGGAGAAATATGTGATCGGGGATATTGGAGACTTCTATAGTGGACTAACTGGAAAGTCGAAAGATGATTTCGGCAAAGGGAATGCAAGATATATTACATTTCTCAACGTCTTAAACAATACGGTCATAGATATATCGAAACTTGAATCTGTGCAAGTAAATGAAGATGAGTATCAGAATGAGGTGTTAAAGGGTGATTTGTTTTTTAATACCTCGTCAGAAACGCCGGAAGAAGTCGGAATGTGCGCCGTAGTGATGGATTCTATAAGAAATACTTATCTAAACAGCTTCTGCTTCGGGTTTCGGTTAAAGACAAAGAAAGTACATGCGCTGTTTTTCTCCTACTATTTTAACAGTCAAGAAGGAAGAAAAATTATGCGGGTATTGGCTCAAGGAGCTACGAGATTTAACCTTTCCAAAGATTATTTTAGCCAAACAGAAATCGAGCTGCCTCCGTATGAGGATCAGGTTGAAATAGCTCAAACATTGGCAGATATGGAAGGCGACATACTATCCTTGGAAAAGAAATGCTTGAAATATAAAGCTATTAAGCAAGGCATGATGGAAGAGTTGCTGAACGGCAAGGTCAGATTGATGTAAGGAGGTGCCTGTCAGATGAGTATTTGGGATGCCGAAATCAAAACACAGGAAAGAGTGATCCGTTTCTTCAAAGATCCGGAGATCATGGGCTACCAGTATATCGGTAACCTGTCGGATTATCAGAATAAGAACATCAAGGAGGATCGACTGCGCCAGTATCTTCGACTGAAAGGCTATGCGGAAAAACTGATTGATGCTGCCATTATGCAGCTTCAGCAGGAAGCAGGGAATCTTTCTCGTGGGGTCTATGATGCCAATAAGACTGTGTATTCGCGGTTGAAGTACGGCATTCCGATCAGTGAGAGCCCGGAGAAGCCTCCGGTGACAGTTGAACTTATCGACGAGGCCAATCCGCTGAATAATGACTTTGCAATCGCTGAGGAAGTAACTGTTGTTGAGCAGCAGGAGAAGAGGCCGGATCTTGTCATCTACTTGAACGGTATTGCTGTGGCCGTTATCGAATTAAAGCGAAGCAGCATCTCCGTGTCCGAAGGCATCCGCCAGAATCTCACAAACCAGAAGAACTCCTTTATTCGAGGCTTCTTTACTACCATGCAGTTTTGTATGGCCGGAAACGAGTCGGAAGGTCTGCGCTACGGCACGCTTCTGACCGGAGAGAAGTTTTATATGGAGTGGAAGGATGACGGCTTCAAGGAACACGAGGAAGAGTGTGATCCGGTGGATATTCGTATTAGCGAAACCTGCGCAGGAATTGAAAATAAGCTCTTAAAGCAGATATATGCCTTGTTCGATAAGGAACGTTTCATCGACCTTATCATGAATTTTGTCGTCTTTGATAAAGGCACCAAAAAGGTGTGTCGGTATAATCAGTATTTTGGTATCAAGCGTACCCAGCAGAGGCTTAATAATCTGAGAACGGAGCTTCATAATCCGAATAGAGATCCGGATAAACCGATGGGCGGCATCCTGTGGCATACACAGGGTTCCGGCAAAACGCTGACAATGGTGTGGCTTGCGAAGTGGATTCTGACACATTGGGCTGAGCTTAATGCCCGTGCCCTAATTGTGACAGACCGAGATGAGCTTGATGAGCAGATAGAGAAAACATTCACTGGCGTGGATGAGAATATTGCTCGTACCAAGAGCGGTAAGGATTTGCTGAATCGCCTGAATGTATATGATGATTCGTTGATCTGCTCTCTGGTGCATAAGTTTGGCCGTCGTGGCGGAGAAGCGACAGAAAATGACTACGATAAGTATATTGAAGAGCTGAAAGCCTCCCTCCCTGCCGATTTCGAGGCAAAGGGAAATCTTGTGGTATTTGTTGACGAATGCCACAGAACGCAGTCCGGTAAACTACATACAGCGATGAAGACTATCATGCCGAATGCTGTATTTATCGGCTTTACGGGTACTCCGTTGCTGAGAAAGGATAAAAAGATCAGTATCGAAGTTTTCGGTACATATATCCATGCTTATAAATATAACGAAGGCGTTGCCGATGGTGTCGTGCTGGATTTGCGTTATGAATATCGTGATGTTCCACAGGATTTATCTTCGCAGGATCGTGTTGACCAGTGGTTTGATGTAAAGACCAGAGGCCTCTCTTCTCGTGCTAAAGCAAAGCTCAAGGAGAAGTGGGGCACGATGCAGAAGGTATATAGCTCCCGCTCTCGTCTGGAAAAGATTGCATGGGACATCATTCAAGACTTTAATATGAAGCCGCGACTGATGGATGGAAACGGTAATGCGATTCTTGTAGCTGATGGTATTCCTACGGCTTGTAAGTATTTCGAAATCTTCCAACAGATGGGATTTAAGAAGTGTGCCATCATATCTTCCTATACACCGAACAAGGGCGAACTGCGCACTGATACTGTCAGTGATGAGGATGATACTGAAACCTTCCTCAAATATGAGACGTATTTGAAGATGCTGGGGCTTGATCCGTCTGACCTTCCGAATGCAGGATCGGTTCAGGCTAAGGTGGAGGAATTTGAAAAGGAGGCAAAGCGCAAATTCGTAGAGGAGCCCGCGAATATGAAGCTCCTTATCGTCGTGGACAAGCTCCTCACCGGATTTGATGCGCCTCCTTGTACCTACCTTTACATCGACAAGAGGATGCAGGATCACGGCCTGTTTCAGGCGATTTGCCGCGTCAACCGCCTTGATGATAGTAAAGACTTTGGCTATATCGTGGATTACAAGCAGCTATTTGGACAACTCCAGACGGCATTGAAGGACTATACTTCCGGAGCTTTTGAAGGATATGATCCGGAGGATGTAAAAGGACTTGTTAAGGATCGCCACGATGCTACGGTATCCTATTTTGAGGAAGTGTATGATGCCGTCGAAGAACTCTGCGAAGGTGTCGAGGAACCTCGTGGGGAAATCCAGTACATCCATTATTTCTGTGGTGTTTCCGGTCAGTCGGAGGAGAGCGACGAGATTTATGCACGCCTGAGAGAAAAACTCTATCGTCTGGTGAGCAGTCTTGTCAGAGCGTTCGCGGAAGCAAAACCATATCTGGTTGATGACATCTCATCTGGCAAACTGAATGAATATGACAAGAAGGTCACTTTCTACATTGAGTTGAAGAAAGCCATCGGTACGGCCAGTGGTGACTTCCTCGATTTGAAGGCCTATGAGCCTGATATGAGAAAGATGATCGATAACTATATCACGGCAGCGGATGCTGAGAAGATTGGCGATTTTGATGATCTTACCCTATTGGATTTTGTAGCAAAGCAGGGTGAGACGCTTACCGGTGAAGGCGATAGCGGCCACAAAGAAGGTGCAGCAGAGGCCATCGAGAATAACATCCGTAAGAAGGTTATCGAAAAGGTCACTGTCAATCCGCGCTACTACGCAAAAATGTCAGAAATCCTTGATAAGCTCATTGAAGAACGTAACCAGGGAGTTCTTGACTATGCTGAGATGCTTGAGAAATATATAAAGCTGGCTAAGGACGTTGATTGCCCGGAGGATAACGATAAATATCCGGAAAGCATCCGTAAGAGCAAGGCGCTCATGGCTATTTATGACAACACTGGCGAGGACGAGAAACTTGCCCTACGAATTCACAAAGCCGTGAAAAAGCAAGCACTGTCTGGTTTCAGGGATAATCAGGTTGTTGTCAGAAGAATAAAAAAGGCTCTCTTTGAGATTCTGGGTGATGATTCCGAGGTGGAGCGCATCTATAAGATCATTGAGAAACAGGAGGAGTATTAATGCGCATTGTCATTTCCGGAATTCCGATTGATGTGCAAAAAAAGAATATAAAGAATATGCACCTTCAGGTGAAGCCGCCGGATGGACATGTTGTAATTTCTGCGCCTTTATCTGTGGACGATAAAGCTATAGAGGCTTATGCCAGAACTCAGCTGGGCTTTATCAAGAGGGCTATCGCGCAGTTTCAGGATCAGCCAAGAGCATCGAAGCGGCAGTATGTTTCAGGTGAGACGATGTATATATGGGGAAAGCAGTACTTTCTTGTCTTTAAGCCTGACAATCAAAAGAACAGCTTCGAGATTCAGAATCAAAATATTGTTCTATCCATGAGCGCCAAGAGTACCGTGAAACAGCGAGATGCTTATGTGAAAGAAGAATATCGAAAGATTCTGAAGGAAGAAATAGAAAAGCGTCTGCCTAAGTGGGAGGCGCAGACAGGACTTAAATGTGATTCTTGGCAAACAAAATATATGGTTACAAAATGGGGTGCCTGCAGTACAGGTAAAAAGAAGCTGTGGTTTAACCTGCAGCTCGCCCAGAAACCGTATGCCTGCCTTGACTATATTATTTTACATGAGCTTACACATTTAATCACAAGAAAGCATGACGCTACATTTATCGCTCACATGGATAAGCGCATGCCTAATTGGCGTGAAATTCGTAAAGAACTCAATGACAGCAGGCTGGACTACTATGAAGCACAGGATGAAAGCCCACTGCAGAAACTGATTGACCAATCTCGTTATGACGATATCCGGGATGCGGCCATAGCTTATATTCAAGAGGAACGTTCTGGTGACACGAAAAGGCTGTCGGTCGTTGATATGGAAATCGAGAATGTTATCCATATTGAACAGCCAGAAGATGGCGTGATTGCATTCGATGTAATTACATCATGCGATGTCGAGATGTCGTCCGCTTCTCACAAGGGATATTTTAATGAGCGCTGGCTTAAGATTCATTGTCAGGTTACTCTTGGCATTGATATGAGCGGGTTCCGGATCATGTCTGTTGGTAATTGTGAGCCGCAAGAGGAATCTGATAATGACCGCCTGTCCGGAGAGCTGGTACCTATTATCTCACGTGACCAGTTTGAAGACGAAGCTGAGAAGTTCCTGACAAGGTATTGTCCGGCTGCGTTGGATAAACCGATGAGGATTCCAATCGAGACGATAGCCAGCGATATGAAACTACAGGTTATCGAGGATGTACCTCTATCGGATGATCTTACTTATTTTGGGACAATCATATTTGATAACGGGAATGTTCTCGATAAGCACAGGAAGATTACAATTCGCAATGCTAAACGTGGAACCGTATATCTTGATCCGCGTGTTTCCTATGAGAGATCTGTGGGAACAAAACGTACTACGCTGGCGCACGAGTGTTTTCACTGGCATCGTCATCAACCATACTATGTGCTTATGAAAATGATAGGTGCCAATGATAATCTTGGAAAAGCAATTCAATGCCAGATAGCCGCTAATTCCACGGATGCAGATAAATGGAAGGCCGTAGACTGGATGGAGTGGCAAGCGAAGGGTGTTGCTCCGAGAATCTTGATGCCTTCAAAAACGACTCGAGTGAAAGCGGATCAGCTGCTTGCAGAGTATGGTGAAACTGATGATGTGAGCATTACAGCGTATGAGAACGTTATAGATGAGCTTGCAGAGCTGTTCGACGTATCAAGGCAGGCTGCAAAAGTACGGTTGATAGATCTGGGATATTCCAAAGCTGAAGGCGCATATCCGTTTGTGGATGGCCAGTATGTTCGCGGATATTCGTTTGAAGCTGGTGCTTTGGATAAGGGTCAGACCTTCACTATTCCCTATGCCGATTTATTTAAGGCTTATTGTTTCGACCGCGAATTTAAGAAGTTGATTGACAGCGGCCAGTTTGTTTTTGCAGATCGTCACCTCGTTCTCAATAACGAGAAATACATAACGAGAGATCAAGTCGGGAATGCAGCTCTGTCAGAATATGCGCTCTTGCACATGGATGAGTGCTGTGTGGTTTTCTCGAAGGGCTATAGCTATCAATCGAAATATCAAGGCGCGAAGTATTACACGCAGTTCATGCGGAATGCCGCACCGGTTGAAAATCAGGTCGAGTATTCCTTTGAGCTTAATGCGCACAACAAAGCATTACTTGACCAGATAACAAACGCCAAGCGCAGATCAGAAACGCTGCACAGGTATCCCGGATCGTTTTCCGAAACGATGGTAGAACTGCAGAAAGAACGAAAACTCTCTAATAAGCAGTTGGCAAATCGTTCACTTGTCGGGGAAAAGACTATCCAGCGATTAAGAAATAACGAGGAATACCCCACAACAGTACAAACCGTACTGGCTTTATGCGTAGGGCTGAAGTTACCGCTGCCTGAAGCTGAGATGTTACTCGGAAAAACAGACTTCAAATTGAATTCCATGAAAGGCGAAGGATATGTGTATCAATGCGTGTTATCAGCATGTGCAGAGAACTCAATTTATGAAATAAATGAAATGCTTCAAGCAAACGGTGTCCAGCCACTTGGCAGTGATCCGTCTTTGCAATAGGAGGAGGAAATATATGAGACTCACTGTATACCATGCAACATCATCGATATTTATGCGCTCTATTAAGGGGCGCGGTTTGGTTGGCATTGATATTCGCAAGAAACTCCCAAGTCTTAGCAATGCAATGAATGAAATGATAGGCAGGCTGGATCAAGGCTACTCATGTGCCGGTACAGACTGGGGAGAACCTATTGGGTTTCGTGGCAATTGCCAAAGAATGGCTAATACGGAATACAAGAATAGATCCGGAATGGACTACGAATATGGGAGCGTTTATGTGACGCCAAGTATGACCCGAATTGCAATTTACAATAATAATGAGTTCGGCAGTGAGCTACTTACATATTTCTACAGACTATATCGTTGCTTATATCAGAAGCATGAAGATAAGGCAAAAACGGAATTTGATGCCAAATATCCAGAACTGATTAATGTAATCAGCATTGAGAATAGAAAGAATCTGATTTTTAAGTCTGATGTGGATACGTCAGACCTACTGAATGATAGTACAGGCGCGGCACTTGAAGAGGCTGAAGTTGAATATATTCAGTTCATGCAGAAAGCAGGTAACGATGATGTACAACGTAGCTATAGAATGGCGAAGGTACTCAATCCTGATGAGATAGAAGTTTTAACATTGGAAAAGGATAACTTTGCATCTTTCGGAATGTTATCGGACTTTGAAATTCCGGATACTTGGGAACAGATAAGAATATAAGCTGAGAGAAATAAACTATAAGTAATTGTGAAGGTGCAACATGGCTATACCAAAATTTGATGACAAGTATATAACTGAAGCAATAAAGTCTATCGATGAAAAAGGCGTCCTGGTGCACAATCAGAGCACAAAGTATGAGCTCGTTGTGGAGGATGAAAAGAAATATCCGCCTAAATATGTATTCCGGTGAAGAGCCTGTCTTTACATAGGCAGATGTTTTTACGACGATTATTCCTTTATCGGCGGCAACAGCAACAGTCGAGCCGACTACCCAAGGTACTATCCAAGCAGTTACCAAAGGCACTATGCCAGCTGAACTGAGTGAAAGAGATAAGATGTTAGTAAATCTCTTACTGAAGCATCCGGACTATACACAAGCAAAGATTGCGAAGGCATTAAACTGGGATGTTAATACTGTGAAATATTATATGAATAAGCTAAAGGAGAATTCCGTAATTCTACGCCACGGGACAAGTCAGAACGGCTATTGGGAAGTTATTTATAAGAATTGAGGTAATATACATTCTATACATTCATCTGCATTTTAGAGCACTCCAAAGTGCTCTTATAGATCAAACTAAAGTGCCAAAACGCCAAGATGACGTTTTGAATGACGTTCTTTGCAAAGAAAAAATGGATGAGATGAAAGATTCTGGCTGCATAGAACACATTGGTGGCAAGCGTTATGATCACTGGAAGATTAATGAATGATGGATAAGAGTTGAGGCGATGGGATTTCAGACTTGTTTCGTCAGAGCGAAGTCTTGAAGTGGTCGGTAAATCTGTGCGTTTACATATCAATAGGTAGGAACATGGCTTTTGACCTGTTTCCGAGAACGGACAAGGATGAAGCCCTAACTTTGATGGTGCGAGAGCCGCAAATCGGCTCGAAGCAGCATCAAAAGTAGGTCAGCAGACATTTGCCCCAAATCAAAGATTTGGGCAAATGGTTGCATCAGACCTACATTGATTCGCTTTCGCTCATCATGTTAGGTCTTGATCATGCCAAGGCGGCCCTCGAAGTCAAGCGAAGCGCAGGCTGAGCGGCAAGCCGCCGACGGCGGAGAGTGTTGTATTGATGTCGAAAGTCAAAGGGGAATATTCGAGACAGCCCAGTAATACTGCGGTTTTCGGGCAATCGGGCAAATTCAGCATCAGGCAGGACGAATGCTTCTCGGTAACTTATCCAAGGGCAGATCAGGTCAAAAAGTGTGAGAAGTTGAGTTGCCTTAATAGATGTCACTATGTTGAGTTGCCGAGTTAGATGTTGGGGTAGTTGTGGCTGTGAGATAGATGCCTAATTCGGATAATAGTTTTCGGCAGGAAAGATCATTATGAAACTGTAATATATGCAAATAGGAAGGCCTATGCGATAAATTCAGGGATTTTAGGAGAAAAGGAATATATGGATATTTGGGATACAATGTATGAAAAGGCGAAGGCACAATTTCATCCGGAGGAAGTTTCTCCATTTGTTTACGCACATCATGTTGTATGTGCAATAGAAGCTGAAAACGGAGAAATTTTCACGGGTTTCTGCATTGAGAGCTGCAGTGGGGTTCTTAATTTGTGCGCAGAACGCGTGGCCGCTCTTAATATGTATGTGAATAGCGGACAGACGAAGGTGAAGCGCCTGATCGCATTCCGCGACAAGGCATCTTATGGCGCGGAAAGCGGTATGCCTTGTGGAGCGTGTAGAGAGTTCTTTTATCAATTGAATGAAGAAAATGAAAAAATGGAGATTATGGAGGACTTTGAACAGCGGAAGACTGTCACATTGAAGGAGCTCCTGCCAAATTGGTGGGGCAAAGATAGATATGCTGAAGCGAAAGCAAAATGACCGTCCCGCTTGTATAGACAGATCAAGTCTCCCACACTGCCATCACCGTCAGCCATAAGCCCGTCTGCAATCTTATCCATACCAAGGGTAAAAATCGATGTGTTTCGAGGCAAAAACACGCTTTGATAAATACCCGCGAAAGACCGCGAAAATCTGACGTCAATCTGGAGCAATCGAGCCACGTTGAGAGCGTTGTGTTGATGTCAAAGGTAAAGGACTAAGGCGTACAGAAAAGGCTTGAAATACGTTGATGCCGGAGCAATGATCATTGAATTCGGTGGAGAGGAAGAAGAAAAACAGAAGGCTAAAGCGGAGTCTCAAACCTTGATACTTGAAACACTTATGTTTTGGATTGATTACCGTAGTCCCTTTACACTGCCAAGACGGGAAATATCAGATTGTGTAAATTAGCATTTGAAGGAGAAATCAATGAGCTTAGATGAATTGAGGAATGATATCATCATAAAGCAGAAAAAAGGTCTGCCGTTTATTCTTACGTCCGTCGTAATATGGTTATTGATTACGGTTGTCGCAGCATTGGATATAAATATTGCGATGAAAAATATCTTAGTGTTTTGTTGTTCAACGCCTATGCTTCCGCTGTCATGGCTGATAGGGAAGAAAATTGGCGTGGATATATTTTCAAAGGACAACGAGCTGGGAAATTTAGGGTTTTTATTTACAATGAATCAGATTTTATATCTTCTCATTGTAATATGGGTGTTTAACGCCGTACCTGATAAAATGATTATGGTGTATGCAATGGTCTTTGGCGCACATTTACTGCCGTATTCATGGCTGTACAAATCAAAAGCCTACCGGGCTTTCGCAATTATCATTCCTGTTTTATCGCTTGTTTTAGGAAATCTTTTTGGTGGATTTGTTGTTGCAGGAACAGCTGCAGCTGTCGAAATTGCCTTTTTTTTTATTTTGCGAAATGAACTGAATGGTATATAGATAAGTAAATGGAATTCTTTATTGAATATGTTCACAAACGCAATATTGCTCGGAATTATGGGATGCAATCAGTCGTTATATCTATTCCGGCCTACAAGGCGGTTCCATAATGAAAGGCTGGATGGCAAAGGAAAATGAAATGATAGCCTGCTGTTCTGATGGAACAAGACCGGTTATCTTCAAGATAGAACGGATTGATTACGAAGACTAATCCCGGTTAGTAAGGATACTTAAGCTCAAAATTATACCTTAGATACGCACGTTCCAACGACATTCCCATTGCCATCTTCCATCGTGCAACGAGCGTGCAGACCTTTTCTTGATGTAGGGTTATCATCAGGGTAGTCTTGAAACATGTGAGACTGTCGTATTGATGTCAAAGGCTGATTAGGTGGGTGCAAGTTTGCCCTTGTGTAGCAAGGCTTAGCGAGGGCTAACGTTAAAAGGTGCACCCAGTATCCATGGTGTGCATTCAAAAAAGTGTAGATACACTACCCGTACTTTTCTAGCTCCAATCGCGTATTAGTTGTTTGGGTCGTTAGCAATGTTTTCGATGTTTCGGCCTGAGTAGAATATGCGAATAACTGTTACAGTCATTTGGTTTTCGTCAACTAGGTAGAAAACGGTGTAGTTGTCGACTGGAACTCTGTGTATCCCTTTAGAACACCAAGGATCCCAATCAACAAGCTGATATCGCATAGGCATAGTCTCTAGAGAACGGATAGCATGCTTAATGCGGTTGAATTGTTTAGGAACTTGTAAATTAAAGCGAATGTATTCGTATAGTTCAGTGAGATCAAGGAACGCTTGCGGAGAATAGATGATGTTATATGTTGTACTCATGCACCATATTCCTTTGCAAAGAACTGATCTACTTCATCTGCACTATAAGATTTGCCGGATCTTAGAGAGTCTAAGCCTTTCTGCAATTCCTTATCCAACTCATCACGAGTGATACTGCCTAAAGCAATAGGTTTATTTACTGGCAGGCGAAGTTCAAATGGCATGCCTTTTTGTAAAACAATTTGACTATAAAGCATTTGAATCGCAGAAGACGGTGTTATGCCAAGCTGGTTCAATATGCTTTCAGCGTTTTCTTTAAGTGTGGCGTCGATTCGCGCATATACAACATTGGTATTTGCCATGATATTCACACTCCTTTCTGTCTGCGTTTTACAAATGATAGCAAGCAATTGCAAGC
>ERZ1673752.1807-NODE-1807-length-27439-cov-9.719581_pt1 | contig 27439 bp, 27 predicted proteins | sample MGYA00580195_ERZ1673752 | MGnify/ENA primary metagenome ERZ1673752 (study PRJEB41218, sample SAMN15661744) | gut metagenome | host: Homo sapiens | place: Canada: London | collected 2015-08-20/2019-03-30 | study: EMG produced TPA metagenomics assembly of...
ACGGGAACAGGATGCCATCATTCTGACCTCGGTCGACAATGTCATCACAGATTTTGTGGATGATCCCCACATGCTGAATGTGGCGGTTTCCCGCGCAGTTCATTCGCTGGCGGTGGTCACATCGCAGGACCCACGCAATGACCGGACCAACTACGGCGACCTAATGCGGTACATCGAATATAACAATTTTGAGGTTATCCAGAGTCATGTGTACTCCGTGTTCGACATGCTCTATCAGGGCTACGCCGAGCAGCGCAAAATATATCTGCAAAAACATAAGCGGGTATCGGAATACGATTCTGAGAATCTCATGTACGCTTTGATTCAGGAGGTACTGTCCGAGGAGGCGTTTTCCTCCATCGGCTGTGCGGTACATGTTTCTCTTGCGACGCTGGTGAAGAGCTATGAGCCGCTGACAAAGGAAGAACGCCAATATGCTCGCAATCCGTTGACCCATGTGGATTTTCTGCTGTTCAATCAGATGGATAAGCAGCCCGTGCTGGCGATTGAAGTAGACGGGACTGGCTTCCACGAAGCGGGGAGCAACCAGGCAGCGCGAGATATGAAGAAAAACTCCATTTTGGAGAAGTGCGCCGTTCCGCTCCTGCGCCTCCGTACAGATGGTAGTGGAGAAAAAGAGAAGATCAGAAATGCGCTAAAGAGGGAATGATTATGCCGAAAATTATCAGGAACGCAATCAGGTGCAAGAAATGTGGAGAAGTCATCGAGAGCGAAACCGTCCATGATTTCAGGGTTTGCAGCTGCGGGGCATGTGCCGTAGATGGCGGGCACGATTATCTTCGCAGATGCGGCAATCTTGAAGATTGGGAGGAACTGTCCAAAGCCGAAAAAGTGGAGGACAACAGTGTATTGAACTGATTTCCAATTATTAGATTGGTGGTGAAACGATGCCCCTTATCATTGTTCGCAATGACATCACGAAAATGAGCGTAGACGCCATCGTCAACGCGGCGAAGGAATCTCTGCTGGGCGGTGGCGGCGTGGATGGCTGTATCCATCGGGCGGCAGGACCGGAGCTGCTGGCAGAGTGCCAGACTTTGGGCGGCTGCCGGACCGGCGAGGCAAAAATCACCGGTGCGTACCGCCTGTCGTGCCGCTACATCATCCACACCGTCGGCCCCGTGTGGAACGGCGGTAAGTGCGGCGAGCGGGAGCAGCTCGCCTCCTGCTATCGCACCAGCCTTGTGCTGGCGAAGGAGCACGGCTGTGAGACGGTGGCATTTCCGCTGATCTCCTCCGGCATTTATGGTTACCCCAAGGATCAGGCGCTCCGCGTAGCGGTGGACACCATCAGCGATTTTTCGGCTGAAAACGACATGACGGTGTACATCGTCATTTTCGACCGCGCGGCGTACCAGATCGGCAACAAGCTGTTCGCGGATATCGCCGCCTATATCGACGACCACTATGTGGACGCGCACACCGACCTTCGCCGGGAGCGGATGCGCTGGATGGGCGTCGTTGAAAGCCGGATGCTGACCGCCTACGAGGACGCGCCCATGGCGGTGGGCGGGCTGGACGAGGCGCTTGCGCATTTGGACGCCGGGTTTTCGGAGACGCTGCTGAAGCTTATCGACCGCAGCGGCAAAAAGGACACCGAGGTCTACAAGAAGGCCAACATAGACCGCAAGCTGTTCTCGAAAATCCGCAACAACCCGGACTACAAGCCCTCCAAGCCCACGGCGGTGGCCTTCGCCATCGCGCTGGAGCTGAGCCTGCCAGAGACCCGCGACCTCATCGCCCGCGCGGGCTACGCCCTGAGCCCCAGCAGCAAGTTTGACGTCATTATCGAGTATTTCATCATGCAGCGGGACTACGACATTTTCAAGATCAACGAGGCGCTGTTCGCGTTTGACCAGAGTTTGCTGGGGGCGTGAGGAAGAGAAATGAAAATTATACTCAGTCGAAAAGGATTTGATTCCGCAAACGGCGGCATTGTCAGCCCTATCTTTGAAGATGGCACGATGATTTCCTTTCCCATTCCCAGTGGGGATACCGATACCTATGATTCGCTCTACTACAATGGGATTCCATACTCCAAGATTTTACATGATTTGAGGTATAAGGGTGGGAACCACTGCCATGTCGACCCGGATTTGGATTTGAGTCGGCGTGCAAAGGAAATTGACGGCTGGTTTCCAGCGTTCGGTCAGCGGGATGCCGCGGCTTCTTACCTAAAGAATCTGGGTGTTGCGCCTGAAGATATTTTCCTGTTTTTTGGAAATTTCCACTTTGTTGAGCGCAGAAACGGGGAATACAAGTATTCGCGGGGTTGCGGTGATTTTTACCGTGAAAAAGATATTCAGGCGATTTGGGGCTACCTACAGGTGGGGGAAATCCTTTCTGCGCCTGAAAAACAAAAAGAAGCGTGGTGGCACCCTCATTCAACCGATGAGCGGACAAGCGGCACAGCGAATGTTATATTCAAAGCATCTGAGAGGCTTTCGCTGGATATCACCAAGCCTGGAGCGGGTTTGCTGCCTTTTGACAAGAAGCGCGTGCTGACGATGGAGGGCGCAACAAAAGCAACTTGGGCGATGAATGAAGTGTACGATACGCAGCACATATACGGAAAGAGAAAGAACGGCGCAAAGGATCCAATAAAGGGATTATACTACGCGGGCATTTGGCAGGAACTTGGACTGATGGAATCGGATGCCTGCACGGAGTGGGCAAAAAATATGCTTTTATAACGAAGGAGCGTAACACCATGACTTTTATCTGCTACCCCAAATGCACCACCTGCCAGAAGGCGCAGAAGTGGCTGGACGAGAACGGCATTTCCTATACATTCCGGGACATCAAAATGGAATATCCCACTTATGGGGAACTGTCTGCGTGGCATCGGCGCAGCGGGCTGCCGCTCAAGAAATTCTTCAACACCAGCGGTCTTCTCTATAAATCCATGGCGTTGAAGGATAAGCTCCCCACCATGAACGAGGACGAGATGCTGAAGCTCCTTGCAACAGACGGGATGCTGGTCAAGCGCCCGCTGCTGGTGGACGAGGACTTCGTGCTGGTGGGCTTCAAAGAAGCCGAGTGGGAGCGCCACCTGAAAACCCAATAAATGTCGCCCCACAGGCGACCAAACCCTCCTTCGGATGCGCTACAATGTGAGCGTAATCAAACGAAGGAGGGCTTTTTTATGACGGAATTGGTTTTTATTTTGGATCGCAGCGGCTCTATGTCTGGGCTGGAGGCGGACACCATCGGTGGCTTCAACTCCATGATCGCACAGCAGAAGAAGGAGGCGGGCGAGGCGGTGGTCTCCACGGTGCTTTTCGCCAACGACAGCACGGTCATCCATGACCGCCTGCCGCTGGGCGAAGTGCCGCCTCTGACGGAAAAGGAGTATTTCACCTGCGGCTGCACGGCGCTTTTGGACGCCGTGGGCGGTGCCATCCACCACATCGGCAACATTCACAAGTACGCCCGCCGGGAGGATGTGCCGGAGAAGACGATGTTCATCATCACCACCGACGGCTACGAAAACGCCAGCCGCCGCTACGATTACGAGCGTGTGCGCCGCATGATTGAACGGCAGAAAGAGAGATACGGCTGGGAATTTCTGTTCCTCGGCGCAAACATCGACGCGGCCAAGGAGGCGGCACGTTTCGGCATCGGTGCGGACCGCTCGGTGAACTACAAGTGCGACGAGGCGGGCACGGCGCTCAATTACGAGGTCATCAGCGAGGCCGTGTGCAGCGTCCGTGCCGCCCGGCCGCTTAACGCCGACTGGAAGCGCCGCATCGACGAGGACGTGCAGAAAAGAGGGAGGTAAGCGTATGTACGGCGCGATTTTGGGCGACATCGTGGGCAGCCCCTACGAGTTCGACTGCAACAACTATAAGGCGAAGGATTTCCCCCTGTTCAGCCGCCGTTCCGACTTCACCGACGATACGGTGATGACGCTGGCGGTGGCGAAGGCGCTGCTCAGCAGCCGTGGGCAGGACGATACCGCCATCAAAGCGGCACTGGTGCGGGAGATGCAGCAGCTAGGCCGCGCCTACCCTGACCGGGGCTATGGCACCCATTTTGTCGGCTGGCTCTATGAGGACGACCCGCAGCCCTACCAGAGCTACGGCAACGGCAGCGCCATGCGGGTGTCGTCTGCCGCATGGCTGGCAGCAGATATGGCGGAGACGCTGTGTCTGGCGCGGCTCACCGCCCAGGTGACCCACGACCACCCGGAGGGCATCAAGGGCGCACAGGCCACCGCCGCGGCCATCTTTCTCGCCCGCACGGGTCACGACAAAGCGGAAATCAAAGCGTATGTGGAGCGCGAATTCGGCTACGACCTCAGCCGAACCTGCGACGAAATTCGTCCCACCTACCATCATGTAGAGAGCTGCCAGGAAACCGTGCCGCAGGCAATCACCGCGTTTTTGGAGAGTCGCGATTTTGAAGACGCTCTCCGCACGGTGGTGTCCCTCGGCGGCGACAGCGACACCCTCGCCGCCATTACTGGCAGCATCGCTGAGGCATTCTACGGCGTGCCGGAGGAACTGCGGCATGAGTGCCGCAAACGTCTGACACCGAAGCTGGCGGCGATTCTGTGTGAGTTAGAAAATGCACTTTCTGGAAGCACCCCCAAGACTTGAGCAGCTGGAACCCATCCTGTGAACGAGATTGTCTTTCGTACCGTATTTTGCTATAATGAAGCAAATTAAGCTTTGTGAGGGCGGAATATGCAGCTTTGAGAGTATCAACTTTCCGACTGCGCACAGATGGCCGAGCTTTTTTACTAGACTGTTCACAGCGTGAACGCGAAGGACTACACAAAAGAACAACTGGATGCTTGGGCGATCGGAGAGGTTGGTTTACAGGCGTGGGACAAGTCTTTTCGGGCTCACAAGACGATCTGCGGGACCAGCTTACAGATTGACAAAACGGGGGACGGCTGACCGTCCTCCGTCATTTTTTACGCCTGCCGCGTCCAGAGCATCTGAATCTCCGCTTCGTTCGTATCCTCGTCGATGCCTTCCGACTGCACAACGAATTGCTCACGCCGGTAAAACGCGAGTGCCCGCTCGTTTTTCTGATAGACGCTCAGGTCCAAGCGCGGTTTGCGCGACTTCGCATACTCCAGCAGTGCTTTGCCAATGCCCTTAGAACGCGCAGCTTTTGCAACGAAAATCCCCTCAATGTGGTTCTCCGTCAGACCGATGAAGCCGTCGATTTGCCGGGGGGGCTTCGTTCTCGTGAACGTAGAGTTCCACCTGCGGGAGCATATCGCGCACGATCTCGAAATGCCCTCTCCAAAAGCTCGCCGGGATAAACACATGGGCGTCCAAATTGCCGTGCAGCCAGATCTGCATGACGGTGTCCAGATCCTGAGTTTCAAATTTTCGTACCATGATTCTCGATCTTCGTTACCCTGTTAACATACACGGCCCCGACAACACTGACAATAAGAAACAGCGCCAGCCCGATCCACAGCAAGGCGATTTTCTTGAAAATCTCGCTCGACGCAGTAACCAGCCAGCAGCCGGCCAGCGCAAACATCAGCCGTGACATGGCCTTGCAGAGCTTCTTTTTGTCGTAGTTTGCTTTTTCCTCGGCACTAGCTGTGTTATAACCGGCGATCAACCCGGTTCCCTTTCCGGCCGCAAACACAACGCCCAGCAGAACGAACAATCCGGTCATAGCAAGATAAATCGCAAACAGCATATAAGTACCCTCCCCTATCGTTGATTATTTTCTGTGAAATTTCTCTTTACAGCGCCTCAAAGTGATACCTCGGCTGTCCAACGCTCTTTTTGCCGTACTCGATCGCGCTGACCGGACAGTAGCAGATGCACGCCATGCAGTGTGTGCAGACTTTGCCCCAAACCGGCTTGCCGTCTTTCAGCGCGACATTGTTCATCGGACAGCGCTTCGCGCACTGCCCGCAGCCGATGCAGGCATCCGAAGCAGTGAAAGCATCTGCCTTGACGAAGCATTTATAGAAAATCGGATTGACCGGGCCGCTCATGAAGCGGTCGTAGAGATTGTTTCGCGTCGGCGCAAACGGTTGATTGCTCTGAATTGACGCGATGACGCAGTCAATATTCGGTTCGGCTTTGGCGACGATTTGCCGCGCTTTGTCCGCCTGCGGTGCGGAAAACATCGCAATGTAGTTCTCCGGCATGACGATCTGCGCCGTGCCCATGCAGGAAATCGCCTTTTCCGCGCAGAGGTCGCCATTATACTTGTTGGCATTGCCGATCTCGCTGCCGCAGGTCATGACGAACCATGACCGCTTTGCGCCGCACAGTTCCGTTTTCCGAAGCCAGTCGCGCACGACGCGCGGAATGCGCCAGGCATAGGTCGGCGTGACGATAATCAGCCGTTCGTCGGTTTCGATGGGTGAAGTATCTGAAGCCTTGATGCGGTCGTTCAAATTTACGATCTCATCACCAAGCGCGTCCGCGATTCGCTTGGCGACATATTTGCTGTTTCCGGTGCCGGAAAAGTATAAAATCATATCAAAATTCCCTCGCAATGGTCAATTTCATGCTGAATGATCTGCGCTGCCCAGCCGGTGAACGTTTTAATGCGCGTCTGGAACTGCTCATTCTGCCACTGCACCTTGATGGTCTGATAACGCTTCGTTTTCCGCGTGCCGGTCAGGGACAGGCAGCCCTCCTCCGCGTCATACGGCGCGGATTTTTTGACGATCACGGGGTTGAACATGACCATGTACTCACCAATGTTGTCGAACGCAATAATGCGCTTGTTCCATCCTATCATATTCGCCGCCATGCCCACGCAGCTGTCCTTGTGCGCGGCCAGCGTGTCCAATAAGTCCTGCGCCACGCTCAGATCATCCGCCGTCGCGGGTTCTGCCTTCTGAGACAGAAAAAATTCATCTTTGCAGATATCACGGATCATGGAAGAACCTCCGCTGCGTTTTTCTTATTGTAATTGTAGCAGAGAAATGGGAAAGGCTCAACTGCATTTGTGGGAGTTTCGGTGAAGACACTTAATTAATGTTTGCGCATTCGGTACGAATAGCATAGAATTTTCGCGCGCAAAACAGCATAATTCATGTGTCTTATGAGATGCAGAATTTGCGCGGCAATAAACAAAGATAAGGACGAATTCGATAAGTGGTCTTCGAAATAAAAATCGTTCGTATTTATCATTTCCTTGCATTTTCCATCCTGTTTTGATACAATAAAATACAACGCTGCGAAGCGCTGTTGTTAGACTTGGCAGCTTTGCACAAAGGTGTTCTGCAAAGCAGCAGAGCACTTTTTTCATCTGGAGGAATCGAACTATGGCTGTGAGCTACAAGAAGCTTTGGAAACTGCTGATTGACAAGGATATGAAAAAGAAGGATCTGTGCGCGAAAGCGGGCATTAGCCCGGCATCCGTCACAAAAATGGGGCGAAATGGTCATGTTACGACGGAAATACTTTTGAAAATTTGCACGGCACTGGACTGCGGCGTGGAAGATATTATGGAAATTGTGCCGGATTCGCGTGAAAACACATGATCAAGTCCGCTTTATGGGACAGCCAATATGATAACAATGAGCTTGGGAGACAGGCTCGGATGGAGAAGCGAATGGAACGATCTCTGATTTATAACGGAACGATCACAGCGGAACAGTTCCTCTTCTATGAAATCCGCATTGCATCGAAATATTACCTCGATGGGACATCCGTGGAGGACGCTATCGAAGAAATCAAAAAGAACAATCTGTTTCAATACCCGACCGAGCGGCTTGTTGCCCGTATGGCGCGAAGCTGCTATAAGCGGCTGGACGCATTAGATGATGAACAGCTTCGGCAGGAATTATCATCGGCTCCGGCTGAGATTGCAAAGCAGATCAACCTTTATGCCATGATGCGATACAACCGCATTGTCTGGGAGTTCATGGTCGGCGTGATCGGAGAAAAGTTCCGGAGTCAGGACTTCGAGTTTTCGCGGAAAGACCTGAATGTCTTCTTCTCTCACTTGCAGGAGCAGAACGATGACATCGCCGGATGGAGTGAATCAACGGTCAATAAGATCAAGCAAGTGCTGACGAAGATTTTAGTTGAGGTTGAGATCCTTGACACCTTCAAATCCACGTGGCTCAATCCGCTGTTCCTCTGCGAAGAGCTGGAAGAAGGCATCCGTAGGAATAATGATCTCGAAGCACTTGCGGCTTTTAACTGCTTTAGATAGGAGGCTCTGGCATGAGTGACATCAAGCAAGAGTTAGATAAAATCAGAGGACGTATTTCCGAACCAAGTTTTCTGAAAAACGAAGGCTTGAGCAACGAGGTCGGCATTCATGTGTTCTGTTATGATCCGGCAGACGAATTGATCGTCAGAGACTTCGTTTCCAGGCTGAAAGCGGCGAGCGGAACGCCGTACCACATCAAGGAATGCGACCTCTATGAGATTTTTCTCAAGCTCTTGGAGGACAAGCGCGTTCTGAAATCCGTGGACGGGCTGGAAGAAAAACGCGGAAAGGAATACCTTCTCAAGCAGCTTCAAAAGATCGCAACGCCGGAGGCACTTCTGGAATACATGAAGTATGAGCCGCATGAGTACGGTGATGTTCTCTTCCTGACCGGCGTGGGAAAAATCTTCCCGTTTATGCGCTCTCATAAAATGCTGGACAGTATGCAGCATCTCTTTGAAGACATCCCTATTGTGATGTTTTATCCGGGATCGTTCAACGGACAAAACCTCGGATTGTTCGGAAAGTTTCTGGACGGACATTACTATCGGGCATTCAACCTTTTGTAATTGGAGGAAGGCAGCATGAAAATACAAAGTATGTTCCAAAAGGACATCGACCGTGACATCAATGGTGTTGTTCAGGTATCGCAGGACGATCAGCGGAGTTTGAAGCAGGAACTTGACGAGTATATTATCACGAAAGAACTACGGCGTCATTTTGCCACATTTTTTGATAACTACGTCAAAGCCATCGATTATCCGACAGGAAAAATTGGCGTCTGGATTTCTGGTTTCTTTGGAAGCGGTAAATCTCACTTTCTGAAAATGCTGTCTTACCTGCTCTCCAACAAAGAGGTGGATGGTAAACACGCCATTGATTATTTCGCAAACAAATTCGACGACCCGATGATGTACGCCGATGCAGTCAGAAGCTCATCAATGCCGACTGAGACAATCTTGTTTGATATTCTAAAGCAGGCGCCAGTGAACAAGGATGAAACTGCGATTCTGCGTGTTTTTGCAAAGATGTTTTATCGGCACTGCGGCTTTTATGGGGATGATCTGAAGGTTGCTCGTTTGGAGCGTTTTATCGAGAAACAGGGTAAAACCGAGGCGTTTCGTGCGGCGTTTGAAAGTGTACATGGTGCGCCGTGGGTGGATGATCGTGACGCGTTTGCCTTTTTTGAAGATGATCTTGTAACAGTTTTACAAGATGTACTTGGAATGAGCGAACGGGCGGCACATAATTGGTTTAACGGAGAGGAAACAAATGAGTTAAGCGTCGCTCAGTTGGTGGACGACATCGTCGCGTATGTTGACACCAAGCCGAATAATTTCCGCCTTTTGTTTATGGTGGATGAAGTTGGCTTCTTTATTGGAGACAACAGTGATCTGATGGGAAATTTACAAGCCATTGTAGAGGAAATTGGTCGGCGATGCTGTGGCAAGGTCTGGGTCATGGTGACAAGTCAGGAAGCGATCGACTCCGTTGTGAAAGTGTCCGGCGATGACTTCTCCAAGATTCAGGGACGCTTCAACACCCGTCTGAGCCTGTCTTCCTCTTCCGTCGATGAAGTCATCAAAAAGCGTGTTCTGGCGAAGACAGAGGACGCAGATCACCTCCTGCAAATGGAGTATGAGAAAGAGACTTCGGGTCTCAAGAGCCTGTTTGCCTTCGATAACCCTATCCTCGACATCAAGGGCTTTACCAGCGCAGCGGAGTTCAGCGCGACCTTCCCCTTTGTGCCGTATCAGTTCATCGTCATCCAGAAGGTTCTCGCAGAGATCCGCAAGCACGGCAACTCCGGTAAGCACCTTTCGGGCGGCGAACGCTCCATGCTGTCCGGCTTCCAAGAGGCGGCGCAGAAAATTGAAAACAAGGATGAAAACGCTCTTGTGCCGTTCTATCAGTTCTATGACACGGTACATACCTTCTTGGAGAGTGCCATCCGCCGGGTCATCGACCGCTGCCAGAATGCGGCGGATGCCAACGACGGCTTGGAACAGCAGGACGTGAATGTCCTCAAGCTGCTCTACCTTGTCCGTTACATCGAGGATGTCAAGGCGAACATTGAGAATATCGCCATCCTGATGATCGACGATATTCACACGGACAAGATTGCCCTCCGTGCATCCATCACGGCTTCTCTGGAACGCCTTCTGTCTCAGAACTACATCTCCCGCAATGGCGATACCTACGCCTTCCTGACGGATGAGGAACAGGATATTGCCATCGACATCAAGAATACGCCGGTTGACAGCGCACAGATCGTCCAGAGTATTTCTCAGACGGTCTACGGCGAAATCTATCCGGCAAAGAAATATAAATACGGCAAGTATGACTTTGCCTACGATCAGTACGTTGACGAGACGCTGAACGGCGCGTCCACTGGCGGAATGCGGCTTCGCATCGTCACCGTGGCAAGTGACCTCTACGGCGTTGGAGACCAGCGGCTTATCATGGACTCGCAGGTCAACAACGAGGCAATCGTCATTCTCTCGGCGGACACGCCCTACTTTGATGAGCTGGAACAGGCGATGAAGATCCGCAAGTATGTCAAGCAGCGGAATGTGTCGCAGATGCCAGAGAGCATTCAGCGGATCATCCGCGACCGTAACGACGAGGCACGGAAGCTGGAAAGCCATGCCCGCAGCCTGATTGAAAAAGCCATCGTCGAGGGCAAGTTCTACGTTCACGGCGAAATCCTTGACCTGAAATACGGTTCTGCGAAGGACAAGCTGGATGAGGCGATGAAGAGCCTTGTCGAGAGCGTCTATTCCAAGCTGAACATGGTCAATCAGTTTGTGGACAGCGACGCTGATATTCTCGCTATCCTCAACGGCGCATACGAAGAAGTCGGCTTCACCGGACTGGGCGCGAACAACGAAGATGCGCTCAATGAGATCAGTCAGTGGTTGGAGCTGCAAAACCAGAAGATGCTCAAGACCTCGATGGGTGATGTGCAGCGCCGGTATCAGGCGATCCCCTACGGCTGGAAGGAAATCGACATCGCAGCCCTGATTGCCCGTCTCATCGTCCAGCAGAAAATTCAGATCAACTATGGCGGCGCAGTTGTTGGCAAGGAAGAGCGCCGTTTGGTGGACTTCCTGCGCAAGAAGACGGAGATCGACAAAGCCATTGTCGCACGGCGCATTGCCCCCTCCGAAGAGCTGATCCGCAAGAGCGTCAACTTCCTGCGGGACTATCTGGGCGCGATGGACATTCCCTCCGATGAGGACGGGCTGATTCACTTCGTTCTGAACACCTTTGAAACCAAGCAGAGCCACTATCAGAAGCTCCTTGACGAGTTCTACGCCAAAGAGCGTTACCCCGAAAAAGAAACCGTTACCGCTGCCCGTGACTTGATGAACGACGTTCTGAGCCAGCGCAAGGACAATGTTGCATTGCTCAAGCGGATGGTGCAGCAGCAGGATGATCTTCTCGATTCCGCCGAGGATATGGAAGGCGTGGAGATGTTCTTCAAGGCGCAGCGGACGGTGTTCGATGATGCCAAGAAGCGCCTTGCCAGCATTCTCAAGGAAAGAGACTACTTTGCGGCGGATGCAGACACGTTGAATGTCATCAGCACGATGTCCACGATTCTTGCCATGCCAAAGCCCTATTCCCGCATCGGGGAGCTGCCGGAGCTTGTCCAGAAGGTCAAGACCGCTTACGACAGCTTGCTGGATATGAAGCGCGAGGAAGTTGCTGAAAACATCCGTCAGTGTATGCAGGATGTTCACCAGCTTGCCAGCGAAGCGCGGGACGCCGGGGCGTTGCTCCGTCAGGCGGACGATCATTTCGTGAACAAGCGCGAAGCGGCGAAAACCGCGACCTCCCTCACCGAGCTGGACGCCATGATTACCCAGCTTCTCAATTACAAGGACACGATCTGCCGCCGCATGGAGGTCATGTCTGCCTCCCGTCAGCAGGATGCGCAGAAGCCCGCGCCCGCAGCGACCGCAAAGCCCGGAACGCCCGCGCCGAAGCCCCCGAAGATCATGACTGTGCGCCGTTATGACCTTTGCTCGGTCAAGCGTCTGCAAAGCAAGGAAGATATTGATAAGTACGTCGAGGCGATCCGCGAAAAGCTCATGAAAACGCTCGAAAGCTGCGACGGTGTGCAGATCAACTAAAGGAGGTTGCGGTAGTATGAACAGAGAGGAGTTCCTGCGCGACTGCTGGGCATATTATATGATGCTCGAAGAAAAGTTTATCCATACGCTCGACTTTGTTGCCTTATCCACAGACAATGAAGCAACATACTCAAATGAATATGCCGGTTTAATCCAGATGATCGGTGCGGAAATGGACTCTTTTTTCAAAGAATACTGCGGATTTGCTCCGACGGACAACAAGAACATTTCCCACTATTATCCCGTCGTAACAGCCGATTTCCCGGATGTTACAAACCAGGAAGTCCACATCCGCATGGCTGATATGACGATCAAGCCGTTTGACGGATGGAATGGACAGCAACCAAAGCAATCCCTTTTTTGGTGGGAAGCCTTCGACAATATCAAGCACAGCAGAATAGTAAATAAAAAGGATGGATGTCAGAAAACCACTCTGTATGCGCTTGCGGCACTATATCTTCTTGAGATGAAATACTTGCAAAAAATCACTGATGGAACTCAAGAGCCGGATATTCCTAATGAAAAATCGAAGATTTTTAGCCTCCCAAAGTGGAAATTTCATTTTTTGGACGCAAAAGATGTTTTTATGCAGCTTCATGATGACGCAGTTGTACTTGGCGGCGGTAATGCTTCAAGTTAAAAAGAATTTGGCTTAGAGGAAGAGGATGAGGACATGAACAAGAACGCAATTCAGAAGTTCGCGATCTGGGCGCGGAACGAGCTGATCGCTCAGGTTTCCCAACGTGCCTATCAATATGGAATTGACGAGTCCGGCTTTGGTGACGCCTCTGCGGACACCCTCAATGGGCGGCTGCTGACTGCGGAGGAAAAGTCCCAGCGGCAGGAACTTATCAAGCAGATCAAGGAAAAGGGCTATAAACAGGTCATGGAAGAGGTTGCCTACACTTGGTTCAACCGCTTTATCGCCCTGCGCTTTATGGAGGTCAACAACTATCTGCCCTCCCATATCCGCGTGTTTTCGGACGCATCCGGCGCATTTAAGCCCGAGATCCTGAACGATGTGCTGCACCTCGATCTGCCGGGACTGGACAGCGGCAAGGTGGCGGAGTACATCGAGAGCAACGACACCGAAGCCCTCTACCGCTATCTGCTGTTGACGCAGTGCAACGCGCTGAACAGTGCGCTTCCTGTCATGTTCGAGCGGATGGGCGGCTACACGGAAATGCTGCTGCCCAACAACATTCTCCGTCAGGACAGCGTTCTTGGTCACATGGTTTCCGACATTCCCGAAGAGGACTGGCAGGATGCCGTCCAGATCATCGGCTGGCTGTATCAGTATTACAACACCGAACTGAAAGACGATACCTTCGCCCAGCTCAAGAAGAACGTCAAGATCACGAAGGAGCGCATCCCCGCCGCCACGCAGCTTTTCACGCCGGACTGGATCGTCCGCTACATGGTGGAAAACTCCCTCGGCAGACTTTGGCTGGAAGGTCACCCCAACGCCGAACTGCGGGGCGGCTGGAAATACTATCTGGACGAAGCCGAGCAGGAGCCGGAGGTGGAAGCGCAGCTTGCCAAGCTCCGGGAGGAATACAAAACCATCAAGCCGGAAGAGATCAAGGTCATCGACCCCTGCATGGGCAGCGGACATATCCTCGTCTACGCGTTCGATGTGCTGATGCAGATTTATACCGCTGCCGGTTGGGATCAGAGGGAGGCGGCGCAGAGCATTCTCAAGAATAATCTCTTTGGGTTAGACATTGATGACCGCGCGGCGCAGCTTGCCTATTTCGCGGTCATGATGAAGGCGCGGCAGTATGACCGGCGATTGCTCACGCGCGGCATTCAACCCCATATATACGCTTTTGCGGAGAGCAACACCATTACAACCGCGCCGCTTCACGATATGGGTATTACACTTTCGCAGGATGAGTATGATACTGCCGTAAAACAGGTGTTACGTCTGTTGGATGAATTGCGGGATGCAAAGGAGTACGGCAGTATTTTGACGGTAACGCCTTGCGACTGGGATTTGCTGAGGCGTTTCGCAGTCCCGAGGACAGAAGATGAGGGCGGGCAGCAGTTGTTGGGAATCCACGGTGAGCAGATTGCTGCACCGCTTCTGCAAAGACTTATCAATATTGGCGAAGCACTATCTCAGCAGTACGATGTGGTGGTGACAAATCCGCCGTATATGGCGGTCAGCAACGCCGGGGCAAAGGTCAACGACTATGTAAAGAAGAACTTCCCGGACAGCAAAGCGGATCTGTTCGCTGTGTTTATCGAGCGCTGCGGACAGATGGCAAAGAAAAACGGCTATCAGGCGATGATCACGCAGCACGCATGGATGTTCTTGTCCAGCTTTGAAAAACTGCGAGCGAAGCTGCTCGCAAAATCGTTGGTAATTTCTTTAGTGCATTTGGGTGTAGGTACTTTCGTCGATTTGAACAGTAAAGTCGTCCAATCTGTTAGCTTCATCTTGAAACACAGTCAGTTAAAAAGGTATTTAGGGAGATATGATCGGTTATTTGAACAGCCGGGACTCTACGAAGATAAGCGCGAAAAAGAAATCTGGCTAATAACAGGAAAACATAAGTTCTTGAGAGCGCAAGATAACTTTTATAAAATTCCGGGTAGCCCGGTGGCGTATTGGGTGAGTGATAACTTGCTTAACGATTTTTCTGTTGGAGAAATATTGAAGAAAAAAGGTGACACTCGCCAAGGGATGGCAACATCTGATAACAACCGCTTTTTGAGACTTTGGTATGAAATAGCAGTTGATAGACTTGGTTTAGACTGTAAAAGTGCGGAAGATGCACTTGCTCTCAATAAAAAGTGGTACCCGTACAATAAAGGCGGCGAATTTAGAAAGTGGTACGGCAATATTGATTATACCGTTAATTATGAAAATGACGGTTTTGAAATCAAAGGCTACGCAGCATCATTGTACAAATCTGCCAGCAGAACAATCAAAAGTATGAGTGAGTATTTTAAGCCATGCTTGAGCTGGTCGAAAATTTCAAGCGGAAGTATTGCATTTAGATATTATCCCGATGGATTCATTTTCGATGTAGCAGGTTGCTGCATTTTCTATAAAAACATAGATGCAATGTTTTATGATTTTGGCTTCCTTAATTCTATTGTATCTAAAGAAATACTTTCTGCAATTTCTCCGACGCTTAACTATGAGGCAGGGCATATTGCAAGTCTTCCGGTTATTAGGCGGGAAGAATATATGTCCCATGCAACTGAGTTGACACAAGAGAATATAAGCATAGGAAAAGATGATTGGGATTCCTACGAAACCTCGTGGGATTTCAAACGGAATCCGCTGGTGTGAGAGGGGATTAAAATGATTCTAAAACGAATTACTTTGGTGTGGAACAAGTCACAACATGGGTTTACGCAAGGAATTAAAGGACGAGAAAACTATAGGCACTATTCGCCAGATGGGTACTATAATGGAAAGGGCGCGGCATGGCTAAATATAGACTCAGAATTGCTGATTGAGGGATATGGCGCAAAAAACAGAAAGTTCCGTATAGATGTAAAAGAACTTCTTGAACGAGTAGGCCGCAAGAGAATGAGCGAAAAGTTATATTGTCAGCTTCGGGAAGCTTTACCCGAAAATGTGGAAGTTGACGATGCTACAGGAACAATTACAAAAGAATCATTAAATCTTATCATTGAGAACTATAACAAAAAGAATCAATAATCAGAAAAGAGGTTATACGATGGATTTCAAGGGGCTTATAAATGCTGTTTACCCCCAAAAGCGTAAAGTTGTTGTATCTGCACTGGTAAATGCAGATACATATGGTAGACAATTCGACGACATTAACGTTGGGAAAGTTGAACTTATGGACATCCCTGAAACGAAGGAAAATGTAATTGTCTTTTCCGAGCTGAGTGATGACAAGAAGACGGCATTTCTGATAAACGCCTGTATTATTATCAGGGAGACGGAAGTGCAGTCCATCAATGAACACGATGGGAAGATAATCGTTTTACTCCTTAATGGAGCTTATAGTATCTCGCTTAACTAACCGAATGCGGTTGCCTAACTTGGGGCGAACTTAGAACCAACTTGCGACTAACTTGCAACCTGACACGCAAGTTCGTATCAAGTAACAGGAGGAATCAATGATATGGGAAAACTGACTTCCGAGAAATATGCTGCTTCGCAGCACAAAAGCAATCTCCGCAATATCCGCGGAACCTTTGCCGCCGAAGGCATGACGATCAGCAAATCCACCCGCGGTAACCTTGACCGGATCGCCAGCGGGCAGACCAGCTACCAGCAGGTCTTGACCGAGCTGCGGGCAAAGTACGAAAAGAGAGGATAACGCCATGTTCTCCAAATATGACGTCTACACCACAGTCCAGTCCATGTACTGTTATCCAGACAGCGATGTTCTGAAAAACAAGCTGAATATCCGTGACAAGGCGGAGCTGAAACAGGCGGAAGAGGAGTTTACCGCCGTCAAACAGCTTGTCCTGCTGCAAGAGCCGATGAAGGGACGCTTTACCAAAACGCATCTCCTGCGGATTCACCGTTTTCTCTTTGAAGACGTTTATCCCTTCGCCGGTCATATCCGCAGAGAACAAATCAGCAAGGGTGATACAATGTTCTATCCGCCGGAGATGATCGACCGGCAGTTAGGACGCGTCTTTGATGAGATCCACGCAAAGAAGCTGCTGTCAGAACAAGATTCGGAAAAGCAGATTCAGAACCTCTCTCATGTGATGACGGAGTTGAACATCATTCACCCGTTCCGTGAGGGCAACGGACGCAGCATCCGTGAGCTGATCCGCTGCATGGGATTGGAATACGGTCTGCGCCTGAACTGGGGCAACACCGACCGTGATACACTGATCGACGCCGCGATTGCCTCAGTGGATGATGATATGGCGTTCTGCGATGTCCTGACGCAATGTTTGGAAACGGAGGAATAAGCAATGGGAAGACTGATTTCCGAGAAATATGCTGCTTGGCAAGCCGAGTGCGAAGAACGCTTCCAGCAGCTCAAAAAGAACGAAGAAGAACTCAACCGCATTTTCATTGACATTTACGGTTTGCAGGACGAATTGACGCCGGATGTGGCGGACAAGGATGTGACGGTGCATCGCGTGTTTGACAGCAAAGACGATGTGCCGGAGTCCATGAAGGGCAGCAACTACGTCCGCACCATGCGCGATGAGATCGTTTCCCTCATCTCCTACGCTGTGGGCTGTATGTTCGGACGGTACTCTCTGGACGTGGACGGACTTGCCTATGCGGGCGGCGAATGGGACGCCAGTAAGTATAAGACCATCATCCCGGACAACGACAACATCATCCCCATCTGCGATGACGAGTATTTTGATGATGACATCACCGGACGCTTCGTGGAGTTTGTCCGTAAGGTCTACGGCGATGATACGCTGGAAGAAAACCTAAAGTTTGTTGCCGACGCGCTCGGCGGCAAAGGTACGCCCCGCGAAGTGATCCGCAGCTACTTCCTGAATGACTTCTACGCCGACCACCTGAAAACCTATCAGAAGCGTCCGATCTACTGGCTCTTTGACAGTGGCAAGAAGAACGGGTTCAAAGCGCTTTGCTATATGCACCGCTATCAGCGCGATCTTCTCGCCCGTCTGCGCACCGACTATGTACATGAACAGCAGGAGCGTTACCGCACCCAGCTTGCCCAGCTTGGTGATGCCATCGACCATGCCAGCGCATCCGAGCGCGTGAAGCTGACCAAACAGCAGAAGAAGTTCCAAGATCAAGCGACCGAGCTGCAAAAGTACGAGGAAAAGGTTCACCACCTTGCCGACCAGAACATCGAGATCGACCTTGATGACGGCGTGAAACATAACTATGAACTGTTTGCCGACGTGCTGGCGAAGATTAAGTAAGGGAGATATACGCTATGTCGAACGAGCGCGTACAATTTAATCTGACGGAGCGTTTTGCAGCCCCCTTGCCGGAGTTCTATCGTCGCAGGATCGTCTTCTGGAAGGACGAGGATCGGGAGTTTGAGAAGGACGTTGACGAGCTGAATTTGGAAGGTGTCAAGATCATCAAGTTGACCGGCACAAACAACTTTGCCGTCAAGAAGCTGCTGCTTCACGATGACTTGGACAGCAACTATCTGATCTACTGCCCGATTACATACACCAGCGACGAAGACAACTGGCTTCAGGACATTGAATATTACAGCGAACCATTCCGCGCAGATTTTATCTCCATGCAGATGGATGAGCTGAATATCGCACCGTCTGCCGCAATGCGGAAGACGGTCAAGCTCTATGCAAAGTTCTTCGACAGCAAAGAGCGTATTCAAAAGCTGCGCAGGATCGGGCGTGACTATCAGACGCCCCTCCAACTCCACATCGACATTATGGCGGTTCTCGCCAGTTTGAGCGAAGGTTCCGCGCAGGATGTCATCATCGCCGTCCTTGCCGCGGGTCTCGATAAGGAGACGAACAGTGTCTTGCAGAACATCCGCAAGTTTGGCAGCATCGAAGCCTTCTGGCAGCTCGCGCGGAAGTACACCGGCTACATTGAGGAAGAGGACAAGCCTTTGGGCTGCTTTGCAGCGCACGTTCTGCTGACCGCGCTTTCTCAGACGATGAACGCCTCCGTCCTGAAAGGCTTGGAGCGTTTCGTTTCCGAGACCAACAAGGCGTACTGTTACAGCATCGTCCATGAATGGCGTTCCCGCGAGGATAACGAGGACTTGTACGAGCTGTGCCGCACCGTGGAGAACGAATTGCAGCTCCCGACGCGCTTTGACAAATTTGAGCCGGAAACGCTGATTACGGGAGACGTCTTCCCGTGCATCAACGAGAGCATCCTGAAACAGCTCTATGCTGAGATCAGCGACCATGTTGTGAAGGTCGATCTCATTAGGAAGGTCTGTGAAAACAGACGGACAGCCGGATGGTACAAGCGGTTTTCAAATTATTTTGACTGCCTCTTCTTCATCGGAAAGATGCAGACCTTCTATCAGGAACACGGCGGCGGATTCCATATCGTCGAGCCGAAGAAAATCTGGAAGCTCTATACGAGTGATCTCTACCGTATGGATGCCTACTATCGCCACTTCCATTATGCCTTCGGCAACTCGCTCAAGAATGCAAATGACATTCTGGAAGACGGCTTGAAGCACTCGACGGAGTTTGTCGAGGCACTGTATCAGAACTGGTTCCTCCGGGAACTGACCGCTTGCTGGACAAACGCAGCGGCAGATGACCTCGCTGCTCTGGGCTATGTCTCGGAGATTGAGAAGCAGCGGGATTTCAATAAGAGATATGTCGCTCCCGCAAGCAGTAAGAACACCCGTGCGTTTGTGATCATCTCGGACGCGCTTCGCTATGAGGTCGCCTCCGAGCTTTCCGAACGCATTGTCCGCAACACAAAGGGGACCGCCGAACTTATGTCGATGCAAGCGATCTTCCCGTCCATCACGAAGTTTGGCATGGCAGCACTTCTTCCGGGAAAGAGCATTTCCGTGAACGACAGCATGGATGTTCTTGTTGACGGGAATCCCACCCGTTCCACCGCGGAGCGAAGCGCGATCCTGAACGCGACGCCGAAAGCCAGCGTTGCCATTCAATACAACGATCTTCTGAACATGAAGAAGGATGAGCGGCGGGAGCTGGTAGCCGGAAAAGATGTGATCTACATCTACCACAACTCCATCGACGCCATCGGAGACAAAGCCCCTACGGAGTCCAAAGTCTTTGACGCCTGTGAGACGGCAATTCAGGAGATTTCCGGCATCCTGCGTATCATTGTGAACGAACTGAGCGGAACGAACATTTTCATCACGGCGGATCACGGCTTCCTCTATACCTATAAGCCTCTGAATGAGAGCGACAAAATTGACCGGAAAGCCTTCTCAGGCAACGTGTATGAGCTTGGAAGGCGTTATGCGCTGACTGCTCCTGACACAACCGCTGATTTCCTGCTTCCCGTCAATCTGGAACGGGAGCTGGATGGAACTCCTGTCAAGGGCTATGCCCCGCAGGACACCATCCGCATGAAGGTTCAGGGCGGCGGTGAGAACTATGTCCACGGCGGTATCAGCTTACAGGAGCTTGTCGTGCCTGTGATCGCCTTCAAGAACCTCCGCACGAGCAACAAGAATTACGTCGAGGTGAAGAACGCGGAGCTGAAGCTTCTGAGCGAAAGCCGCAAGATTTCCAACCTGATCTTCTCGTTGGAGTTCCACCAGCGTCAGCCCGTGGGCGATAAGATCCAACCCTGCACCTACTCCATCTACATGACGGACGATGAGGGCGTGGTGATCAGCGACCGGCAGACAGTCATCGCGGATAAGACCAGCGACAACGCGGCAGATCGCGTGTTCCGTGTCCGGTTCAATCTGAAAGCCGGAACGTATGATAAGAAGAAAGTCTACCGTCTGGTGATCGCAAACGAGATTGACGTGGAAGAGATCGAGTTCCACATCGACATCGCGTTTGCGGACGATTTTGGCTTTGACCTGTGAGGTGGCAAGAATGGATGAGCAGAGAATGACCGGAGAAACCGGCGATAAAAACGCAGTGATTGACCGAAAACTGCGGCAGTTCTTTGACGGAAAGATCGTCCGGAAAGACCTGACGAAGAAGATCAAGGAAGGCGCGAATGTGCCGGTCTATGTCCTTGAGTTTTTGCTTGGTCAGTATTGCAGCTCGGATGATCCTGAGGTCATTGAAACCGGCGTGGAGAATGTCAAGCGCATCTTGGCGGACAACTATGTCCGTCCGGACGAGGCACAGAAGATCCTCTCCATGCTTCGTCAGCGCGGGATGCACACGGTCATCGACAAGATCACTGTCAATCTGAATATGAAAAAAGATACCTATGAGGCGGAGTTCTCCAACCTTGGTATCAAGAATATCCCTATTTCAGAGGACTATCCCGCAAAGTTTGACCGGCTGCTCTGCGGCGGTATCTGGTGCATTGTGCAGCTCGAATATGAGTTTCTGGAAGAAGAGAAAAATGCCTCTCCCATCCACATCCGCAAGCTGACACCGATCCAGATGCCCCATGTGGACATTGAGGAATTGAAGGAAGGCAGAAAGAACTTCACCGAAGAAGAGTGGCTTGAAATCATGCTGCGCTCCTGCGGTTATGAGCCGGATAAGCTGAACGAGCGCGAACGCTGGCTTCTGCTTGCCCGTATGCTGCCGCTTGTCGAGAACAACTTCAACCTCTGTGAGTTAGGTCCGCGAAGCACCGGTAAATCCCATATCTACAAGGAAATCTCCCCGAACAGCATCCTTGTTTCCGGCGGTCAGACTACGGTTGCGAACCTGTTCTACAACATGGGCAGAAAAACCGTGGGCTTGGTCGGCTTGTGGGACTGCGTAGCGTTCGACGAGGTTGCCGGTATCAACTTCAAGGACAAAGACGGCATCCAGATCATGAAGGACTATATGGCGTCCGGCTCCTTTGCCCGTGGAAAGGAAGAAAAAGCCGCGACCGCATCAATGGTCTTTGTCGGAAATATCAATCAGAGCGTGGATGTGCTGCTGAAAACGTCCAGCCTCTTTGACCCGTTCCCTCCCGAAATGGGAACGGACACGGCGTTCCTTGACCGTATGCACTGCTATATTCCCGGTTGGGAGATACCGAAGTTCCGTCCGGAGCATTTCACCAACGACTACGGCTTCATCACCGACTATCTGGCAGAGTTCATCCGGGAGCTTCGCAAGGAGCAGTACGGCGATGCGCTGGACAAGTATTTCCGCCTTGGCAAGAACCTCAATCAGCGTGACACCATTGCAGTCCGCAAGATGGTTGGTGGCATGATCAAGCTGCTTTATCCGGACGGGGAGTTTACGAAGGAACAGCTTGAAGAAATCCTCAAGTTTGCGCTTGAAATGCGCCGCCGCGTCAAGGAACAGCTCAAGAAACTGGGCGGCATGGAGTTCTACGATGTCAATTTTTCGTACATTGACAACGACACCTTTGAGGAACATTTTGTTTCCGTTCCCGAACAGGGCGGTGGAAAACTGATCCCCGAAGGAATGTGCAATCCCGGTCAGGTCTATATGGTTTCACAGGGAAAGAGCGGTATGATCGGCGTCTTCCGCCTGGAATCGCAGATGCTTCCCGGCAGCGGAAAGTTTGAGCGGACTGGCTTGAACTCTGACGGCAAATGCAAGGAAGCGGCGAACACTGCTTTCAACTATCTGAAAGCGAACGGGAACCGCATCAGTGGTGCGATCAGCACCACAACGAAGGACTATATCATCAACTATCAGGATTTGCAGGGCATCGGCATGACCGAAAAGCTGGCACTTCCCACGCTGATCGCGCTCTGTTCGATTGCGCTTGGAAAGCCGACCCTTAGCAGTCTGGCGGTGCTGGGTGAGATCAGCATTGCAGGAACGATGCTCAAGGTGGACGAGCTTGCAAACGCCCTTCAGGTCTGCCTTGACAGTGGCGCAAAGAAGGTGCTGCTGCCGATCACATCGGCGGCTGATCTCGGACTTGTCCCAGCAGATTTGATTGGCTGCTTCAATCTGGTTTTCTATCAGAGCGCAGAAGACGCGGTATATAAGGCATTGGGCGTTGAGTAATTCCGATCAAAAGGGGTGAGAGCAATATGCGCTGTCCGTGGTGCGGAAGTCCAGTTATGATACGCGGGTCATCTTGGGAATGCGGCTGGTGTGGAGATTCTGGAAGTCTAAAAAGGACGCCGTTACAGCAACCGGAGATCACATTGACGCTTTCCTTCGTCTACCACGTCGATCTCCCCGAAACGTGGAACGATCTGAAAAAGGCGCTGGGGCAGCTTGCGCCCAAGAACACCTTGCTTTTTCAGCTTCTCGGAAAAGTGCTGCTGCACAACATTTCCACCGGAAACCAGAACGCGGGAGCTTTGCCTGACGAGAAAAAGGCGGCGGAACTGCGGACTTTTCTGACTACGACCGCTGACCTAAATCTGGGCGAAAACGCAGAAGAGATCATGCGCGATGCCAAATGCGGCGTTCTGTTCCGTGAAGAAGCAGCCCTTTCCGAAACGAACTGCGGCACGTTCTGGACGGAACTGCTTGCCACGCGCCCGGTGGAGGACTACTATAACCGCGTTGATCCGGACGGCTTATTCGAGCTGTTCTCCGAGTTGTCCTCTGCTTATGCCTACTTCGGCGGGAAAAAGGATGAGGAAATGGGCGAAGCGCAGGACTACCGGAATACGCTGGAAGAAGCCTATCACACCCATTGGCAGAACAAGGTGCTGCTGCACCCAGACGTGGAGCGCGCCAAACGTCTCTTGGCGCAGGGCAAGTTTCCGGATTACGAGGATATTTGCCGCGAGATTTTGCTGGTCGAATATCCGGAGGAAGTTCCGCATGAAACCGCCGAGGATTTCGATGAATTGTCGTGGAACCGCATTTTGGACGATGTGTTTGCAGACGAGCCGGAAAAGGGCATGGAGATGTGGCGGCGGCTTCTGGACATCGCAGAACCGTCTCTGAAAACCGATGCCAAAACAGCCGAGAAACTGCTCCCGGACTGGGATTGGCTGGATTCTCCAACTGACGATCAGGCGCTTCCGCTTTTGGTCGCGTTGGATGACGAGCAGTTTGTATCACAGCTTTTTGAAAGCGCGTACCTCGACAGATTGCAGTTCAATGTTCTGGAGATCTGTCGGGATTGTGGGGCGGAAACGCTGGCGCGGCATTGTATGGACCTTGCACTGAAAAATCCTTGGCTGGAGGAGCGGTGGAGGAAACGGTATACACAGGTCCTTGCGGCTGCACCTTCTTCAAAACGCACAAAGCCACCTGCCCGTGCACTTGCAAGACCGCCTGTCAGCACACAGAAAAAGCCGGCTGGCGAAAGCTATTATCAGTTCTGCAATGTGCAGTTCAAGGAGGATGGAGCGGCGTATGCCTATCTGACCGGGGGAATTTCGCTGAAAGCAGGCGATTTTGTAGTCGTTCCGATCGGCGATCATCAAGCAGAAAAGCTTGCTCGGGTGACAGAGGTGTTCGTTTGCAGTACACAGAATGCGCCATATCCGCCGGAGAAGGCGAAATTTGTGCTCCGGAAGTCTGAACGGACAGCCTTTCCGGAACGCACAAAGCCGCAGCATCCTGCTCCAAAGCAGGCAGACGTGTCAGCACCGACTGAATCGAAGCACGCAGTTCCGCCTGTGCAGTCCGCACCGACCGCAAATCCGCAGAAGTCTGCGCCGACTGTACAATCGGCAATCACACCGCCGATCGTCAGCCAGACGCCGACGGAGCCAGAAATAACCGAAAAGAAATCTACGCTGTCAAAGAAGCCGTTTCCGCTTGGAAAGCTCATCGCGGCAGTTCTGGCAGTAGCCGTGATTGCGTGGGTCTCTATTTCCGTCTCAAGCCGCAATAAGCAGAGGGCAGCAGCTTATGACGCAGCCCTGCAAGAGCTGTCAAACGGCAATTACACTTCTGCCGAGCAGGACTTCTCTGGGCTTTCCGGCTATCGGGATGCCGCATCGCTGTCCGTCTACTGCAAGTACGCCGATATGTACAAAGACAGGACGGACTACGCAGGCGGGCAGGATGAATTGGCGAACATCACACTGCAATATGACACGAACTGGCAGCAGGATGTTGACGCGCTGGAAACCCGCGTTAATGGCTATAAGGCGGAAAAAGACGCCGCCGAGGAAGCCGAGCGTCAACGAATTGCAGCCGAGAATGCTGCAAAGCGGGAACAAAGTCTGAAGGATCAGTATTCCGGAAAACTGCCTGTGGATGGTATGCCTGTGAGTTGCTTGAAGTACACGTCACTCGGCGCACCTACCAAAACTGAAAAGTGTCAGTTCTATGACAGCATGGATGTCCATAGGCGGTACAAAATCCTGCATTGGTACAACAGCGAAGGGCAGACCGTAGCATACTGTCATTCTCATCAACCAAAGGGTGAGTATACAGAAGTCATTTATGCTTTTACTTACTATGGAACACCCATCGGACGTCCCAACTCTGCCCCTGCTTGGACGCCGCCGAATACATCGGGCGGTAACAATTCCGGAAGCGTCCGGGATGACTACGACAATCCGGAAGACCTTTGGGAAGATAACCGGGATTGGTATGAAGATGAAGACGAAGCATGGGATGAGTGGGAGAACGGATAATAGGCCTTGGGTTGTGCGACGGGGCAGAGCAATTATAGACTCGCTATAGACAAAGAATACGCGGCCGGCAAATTTGTCGGCCGCGTAGTTTTATATTTTCGAGTCTTGGAGCCACTGCCGGAACTCTTCCAGCGAGATGATCTCACGGTCGCATTTTTTCTTTTCTTCTCGGGCTTTCTCGCTCCACGCATAAAACTGCTCATCGGTGATGCGCCCGGCTTTAATCCATGCGAAGCGCTTTTTGTACTCCTTGCGGTATGCCTTGAAAATCGGGTCATCGGTCTGCTTTTTTGTCCACTGCCGGAACGCGCCGATCTCGCGGCAGCGCTGCTCACCGTACTTTACCGGGCGCTCGCAGTACTCCGCGCTCACGCGCCCGGTCTGTGGAAACCAGCGGCCGCAATTTTTGCAGCGGCGCACGGTCACGCCGTGCTCGACGCAGCTTCGCAGCGAATAGTCGATCATGTCCCGCACGGCGGAGGAATACAAAACAGGCGCGCAGCGCCCTGGCTCGACCGGCTCGAAACTCAGAGGAATCGGCTCAAATCGGAACAACTCCGGATTTCTCGGCTGGTCGTGATGGTAGTTTTTCACCGCCTGCTTCTGCGGCTCACGACCGGCGGAATCCACATCCAGCACACATTCCAAAAACTTCTCGACCTGCTTCCTTGTCTCTGAAAACTGCGTTACAAACTCCTTTAGATCCAAAGCAATCGCCTGAATCTCCGCTTGATCGAAGCCATTAACGGAAATGCAGCCGAAGCAGCGCGTATATAAAAGGCGAAGATAAATGTGCTTCTCGGCCAGCACACCGAGCTCCACCATCGCGGCTGTATACGCTTCGCGGGCGCGGCTCTCGACGAAGCGCTCCCAATTCACGCTGATGCGTTCCAGCATCGGCGTGATTTCTTTTTCGTCCAATTTCTGAAATGTCAGACGACTTTCTGCCGTAGAAATACATCTTTGTATACCACATGGTTGTCACCTTAATAATGGCTGATGATGTAGCAACACAAATCAGCCAAAAAGCCGTCCGGCTGCTGCAACAGTCGGACGGCGCGCCGCGTCTCGGAAAACACGGACTGCAACTGTGTTTAGTTCAGGGTGTATCTGAAAGCCGCCAACGCGCCAGACAGCGGGTCTTTTCGCGCTGAGCTACGTCATTTTTCCTTGAAATACGAAAAGTATTCCTGCGGAAAAATGTCTTGCACAGCACGAGAATCCCTCGCTGCTGGATACGCTGTCGGCTTCCAGATGCACCCTGACAGAGATACCTCCGAAACGCAAGTTTTTTCTCTGAAATTTCTAAAATCAGATGGAGGTAAAAAGAATTTGAACACAGCGAGCATCAAAAATTTTGACGAGCTGCCGCTGTTTCCCAACGCGCAGCTTGTCTCCCGCACGCTGGGCGTATCGCCGTCAAGCGCCTACGAGCTTCTGCATGAGGATGGCTTCCCGTCTCTGCGGATCGGCAGCCGGCTGGTCGTGCCGAAGGAGCAGTTTCGTCTCTGGGTGGAGCGGCAGACGGGAGGAACGCATGAGGAATAAGTATTACACGTCGCACGATCCAATCAAAAACTACTTTCCTCTGCCGAATGAGGCTTTCGCCCTCGGTCTTTCACCGGGCGCGTTGGCTGTCTACAGCTATCTGATGTACATTGAGGATCGGACGACATATCAGTGCCATGCAAGCTACAAAACGATTGGTAAAGCCGTCAATATGAGTCCGAACACGGTACGCAAATATGTGACCGAGCTGGTCGAACGTGGCCTCATTCAAACGGAGCACACAAGCATCATCACACAGGACGGACGCAAGCAGAACGGAAGCCTTCTGTATACGCTTCTGCCCATTCAGTTCTCCATCCAGCAGTTTTACGAGCAGAAGCTCGCAAAGTTGGACACGGAATGTGAGCAGGAACGCATCCGAAAACGCTTGGAAGCGTTCCAACTGGCGCAGCAGGAAACCGCCCGTCCGCCCGCGTGAGCCGCGTGTCGCGGCTGTGTCCGGTTTTCCGGGCACAGCCG
>ERZ1673752.1810-NODE-1810-length-27423-cov-10.110384_pt1 | contig 27423 bp, 28 predicted proteins | sample MGYA00580195_ERZ1673752 | MGnify/ENA primary metagenome ERZ1673752 (study PRJEB41218, sample SAMN15661744) | gut metagenome | host: Homo sapiens | place: Canada: London | collected 2015-08-20/2019-03-30 | study: EMG produced TPA metagenomics assembly of...
AAACATTTAAGATAAAACCAGGTACAAATATTTATGACTTCCAGCTGCCAACTAATAAGAATATTTTTGATAATATTTCTGCCATGCCAGCTGATGATTCTTATTCCGATCTTAAATGGGAACCAGAAAACTATATTGTTAGTGAAAACAATAAGTCCTTTACTGCAAAGGCTGTTAAGTCATTTAAAATAAGTTTTGAGTTTAATGGTTATGATTCTGATAAAGGTAATAGTGATATAAATTCCTTACCTAAAGAATTAAAAGATAAAATGCCAAGTGAGATTAAGGTTAAAAAGGGAGAAGCCTATGAACCAACTAAACCAGAAAACTTCGTTGAAACTCTAAAAGATAAGGCTGGTGAAGTTACTAAGGTTTATGAGTGGACTTTTGCTGGATGGAATCCAACAAAATTTTTAAAAGTAGAAAAGGATGAAAGGATTTCTGGAACATGGAAGAGAAAACAAGCCACATCTCTTAAACCTACAGCTGACAAGGTAAGTGAAGGCGACAAGGTCATTAAGGGTACAGGTACTCTTGGTTCAACAATAAAAATTTATCTTGGTGAAAAGAAAATACTTGAAGCTAAAGTTTCTGACAGGGGAAATTGGGAAGTTAAATTAGATAGGGAAGTAAAGAAGGTCGACAAGCTTTACTTTACGCAAATTGAAAAGGGAAAAAAAGAATCTGATAAAGTAGAATCAAATGTTGTTGAAAAAACTAAGCCAACCCCAAATCCTAATCCTAATACTAAACCAGACCAAAAACCAGACCAAAAACCAAACCCTAAGCCAAGACCTAGGACAGGAAATATTTTTCCAAAGCTAAAAAATAGAGATTACAATAAAAATTCTAGCGAGATTAAAACTTATCTAGCTAAAAGCAAAATTAGTGAAAATAAAAATAAGGGCGTAAAGCACATCATAAATGTTTTAAGTGGAGAATACGAAATTGTGAAGGATGGAGTTTCTCAAAAGAAAAGAATGGACCTTGTGCCTCAAATAAAAAATGACAGACTTATGCTGCCACTTAGGTCTCTTGCAGAAATGATTGGGTCAAAAGTGGAATGGGATTCACAAACTAGAATTGCAACTTTTACAAATAATTATTTAGTTGCGAAAATTCAAATTGATGGAAATGAAATTGTCTTGTCTAATGGAAAAGTTATAAAAATGGATTCAAAGCCATTAAATATTAATGGAAGAATTTTAGTTTCTCTTTCCAATGTAGCAAATGTTTTTGGACTGACAAATGGAAATACAAAGGACGGCATTGACCAAGATATTGAGTGGGACGAAGCCAATAAGACAGTTACAATTAATTTAAAAAAATAAATTTTGATAAAAGAAAATTAAAGTGAAAAGAACTTGGCAATAAAACCAAGTTCTTTTTTAGTATTTAAAATGGTGATGATAAATAAATTAAATGGCTTGAAGAGCTCCTTTGATATCTTCAATGATGTCTTCTGCATCTTCAATGCCCACGCTCATTCTTATTAAGTCAGAGCTAATGCCAGCTTGTTTAAGTTCTTCTTCATTCATTTGTCTATGAGTTGTTGAAGCAGGGTGAAGGACGCAAGTTCTTGAGTCAGCAACATGAGTTACAACGGCTGCAAGTTTTAGGGAGTCCATGAATTTTGTAGCGGCATCTCTTCCGCCCTTTACTCCAAAGGAAATTACTCCACAGGAACCTTCTGGCAAATATTTTTGTGCAAGTTCATGTTGTGAATCATTTTCTAGGGCAGAAAAACTTACCCAAGAAATTTTATCGTTGGAGTCTAAGAATTTTGCAACTGCAAGAGCATTTTCGTAGTGTCTTGGCATTCTCAAATGTAAGGTTTCAAGTCCAAGTCCTAAATAAAAGGAATTTTGTGGAGATGGAATGCTGCCAAGGTCTCTCATTAGAGTTGTAGTCATTTTTGTAATGTAAGCACCTTTGCCAAAACTTTCTGTGTAAACTACTCCGTGATAAGTTTCATCTGGTTCAGTAAGTCCTGGGAATTTGTCCTTGTGTTTTGACCAGTCAAAGTTTCCAGAGTCAATTACAGCTCCGCCAACAGAGTTGGCAAATCCATTCATGTACTTTGTTGTTGAGTGAGTTACAATGTCAGCTCCCCATTCAATTGGTCTCAAGAAAATTGGAGTAGGGAAGGTGTTGTCAACTATTAGTGGAACTCCGTGGTCGTGAGCAGCTTTTGCAAAAGTTTCAATATCCAAAATTTGAAGGGATGGATTGGAAAGAGTTTCGCCAAAGACAACCTTTGTATTTTCTTTAAATTCCTTATTTAAGTCTTCAAGTGAAATTGCTGGATCAACAAAAGTTGATTCGATGCCAAGGTCCTTCATTGTGTGGGCAATTAAATTGTATGTTCCACCATATATGGCTGATGATGAAATTACATGGTCGCCTGCTTTTAAAATATTTAAAAGTGCATAAAAGTTTGCTGCTTGACCTGATGATGTTAAAATTCCTGCAACGCCACCTTCAAGAGCTACAATTTTATTTGCAACAGCATCATTTGTTGGGTTTGATAGTCTTGTGTAAAAGTAACCAGCTTCCTTTAAGTCAAAAAGATTACCCATTTGTTCAGATGAATCGTATTTAAAAGTTGTTGATTGAATAATTGGCAATACTCTTGGTTCACCATTTTTTGGTTCGTAACCAGCTTGAACACATAATGTTCCTAAATTTTTCTTTGTCATTTTGTCCTCCATAAATTATAAATAAATTTGTCGGCAGCTCAAAGGATTAAAAATAAATTCTGATAAGATAAAGCTTTTATAAAATAAAAAAAGCTCCCGTCCCTAAAGGACGAAAGCTGTGCTTCGTGTTACCACCTTTTTTTATTATTTTATCGCTAAAATAACCTCATAGAGTACCAACATACTCCGAACGCTATAACAGGCGTACCTGTCGCAGCCTAAACACTTGTCTCGGTGCGATAACTCCAAGGCCATGTTCCAAGGTAATTCTTTTGATTTCTTTCACCAAATGAAATCTCTCTGTGAAAAGTTTTACAATGTACTCTCCTCTTCAAAGTCTATGTGTGCAATTATAAATAGCAAAAATTTTTTTGTCAAGTAAATTTTAATAAAAATTTTTTTGAAAATATTTTTTTATCATTCATACTTTAAAAATCTATTTGAAAAATTTGAAAAAATAATAGTTTCAATTAATGAAAATACAAGAATCTTTATTCCGTCAATTTTATTTATTAGTTCAAAATGATTTGTAGTAATAGCAAGTTTACTTGAGGCTACAATATATTGAAGTGATGGAATTATATTCTGTGCCACAAGACCAAAACCAAAAATTGAAATTAATACTGAAATAAGAACTATTAAGCCAAGAGATTTTGTTTTTAAACTCAGATAATTCATTATGGAAATAATTGGAATGGAGGATAGGATACTTATTCCAACATAATAAAAGTATAGCCCTAATCCTTCAATGTTAAATCCACATATAAATTTACCACTTAATACAAATAGTAATAAAAAGTATATTTGAGTGAAGGCTATTATTATAAAGGCGATAAAGGATTTTGCCATAATAAAATTAATATTTTTTAGGGGACTGGTCCTTATTAATTTTAATCCCGCCTTATGTTCTACTGACCATAGGCTTGAAACGATAATAGCTATAAGGGGAATTATAAAAAACATAAAGTAAAATAGTGATGTCTGAGTCCAAAGACTTTGCCATTTATTTTGTAAAACTTCTTTATTTAACAAATAATTTAGGGTCCCAAAAATATTTGCCAGCAAGGGAATTATTAATATTGTCGCTAAGAGTGAAAATAATTTTAATTTTTTTAATTCTATTTTTAACATTTTTGCCTCCTATACTTCTTTAGATAGCCTAAATTTATTATTTTTTAAGATATAAATAAGGGCAAGGAAAATATAAAACAAACTAATTAATAATGTGAGATAATTTATATTATTTATAGTCTGCCTAAAAACCTCTCCATCTTTTACATAATTTATATTTAAGATAGTAGCAAAGAGTCCAAAGGGATTTATTTGCGATAAAACTTTTGACGTTAGCATAGTAATTATTCCAGACATTGCACCAACTATTGAAAAGAAAAGGGAGAAGTAAATTTTTTTACTTTTAATTTCAATTATTGTAAAAATTAAGAGCATGGAAATATTAATGGATAAAGTTGTTAAAAAGTAAATTACAATTCTCTTTATCAAGTCTATTTCTAAGTTAAAATTTTTGCTTTTACTTGATAAAAATATAATTAGTGACCATTCAATAATCTGGATTAATAAAATTTTTAAGGACAAAGTTTTAATTTTATTTAATAATATTTTTTGAACTCTTAAGCCAAGACTTATTTGCATTTGCCACATATTATTCTTCTCTTCAATCTCAATTACTTTTTTTACAAGGGATGATAGGGCGATGGGATTAAAAAACAAAGAGATTGCTAAATAAGAATCTAATATCCTTGCAAGGGGATATTTATTAACTTGAAAGTCTTTTGTCTTAAAGGCTATAAGGATAGAAAATAAATGTATGGCAAATAAAATTAAAATTGTGAAATTTAATTTCAGCCCCTTATTCTTTTTTATTTCTAAATTTTTCATGGCATCACCTAGCACTTGTCTCTTGAATAAATAATTTTTCAAGACTTTCCTTTCTTTTTTCTACTCTATAAATATCAACTGTATTTACGAGGATTTTTATTATTTTTGCAACTTCTTCCTCACTTTTATTTCCCAGTACTAAATAATCATCAAGAATATTTCCTTGAGATAAAGCTAGGATTTTTGAAGCCTTAAGATTATCTGAAGTCTTTAAGACAATTACTGGTGGATGAAGTTCTCTATATTCTTCTAGGGAACCACTGTAAGTTAAGGATCCATTTTTAAGAATTCCAATGTGAGTGGAAATTTTTTCAATTTCGTCCAAAATATGTGAAGAAATTAAAATGCTAGTATTAGAATTTTTTACAATATTTTTGAATAAATCTCTCATTTCTTCAATGCCATAGGGATCAAGTCCATTAATAGGTTCATCTAAGATCAAAAATTTAGGATTACCAATAAGAGCTATGGCTATACCCAGCCTTTGCTTCATGCCAAGAGAAAAATCTCTGACTTTTTTATTTTTACTTGTAAATAACCCAACATCCTTTAAAACCTTATCAATATTATCTTTTTTTATATTTTTCATATCACAGATAAGGTCTAAATTGTCATAGGCAGTTAGATGGTCATAAAAGGATGGGTTTTCAATTAAGGACCCTAAATTTTTATTTGTTTCTTTTTGATTTTTTGCATTAATTTCCTTTCCATATAAACTTATGCTGCCAGAATCTTTTTTAACTAAACCTAAAATTGATTTCATCAGAGTGGATTTTCCAGCTCCATTGGGACCTATAAGCCCAAAAATACTTCCTTCTTCAATTTCTAAATTAATATTTTTTAAAACTAAATTTTTATCATAGGATTTGCTAAGATTTTCGATTTTTAAAATATTCGTCATTATATTCTCCCTTCTTTTTTTATTCATTATAAATAGACTCCATAACACAAGGGTTTTAAGTAGATTACTTTTACATCACAATTACAAATATTAAATTTTTATGTGATAAAATAAGCCTAAAGGAGAAAGAAATGAATAATTTTAGAGATGCAAGGCTACTATTAGTTGACGATGAAGATTATTTGATAACTAGTATGTATAAATTTTTAAAAAACAAGGGCTATAACAATGTTATGACGGCAAAAAACATTAAGGAAGCAAGCTTTAAGCTTAAGAATAATAAAGTGGATTTAATGATATTAGATATAATGCTTCCCGATGGCAGCGGTTTTGATTTATTAGAGAAACTTAGGGAAAAATCTAGCTTGCCTGTGATTATTCTATCAGCCTTAAGCGGAATTGATGACAAAAAAGAAGGCTTTGACTTAGAAGTTGATGATTATATTGTGAAACCTTTTTTGCCTGAAGATTTGTTATGGAGAATTGAGGCAGTCCTAAGAAGAACTTATCAAAACAAAAACCATAAAATCACCTTATTAGGTGGAATTGTTTTTGATAGGGAAAGGGCAATTTTAATAAAGAATAAGGAAGAAATACAATTAACGGCAAAACAATTCAAAATTTTAGATTATCTTGCTATTAATATTAATAAAATTGTTTCCATTGACCAAATAATAGATAGGTGTTGGGAGGAAAGTTTTGGCTACGAAAACACACTTATTACACATATCTATAGACTAAGGGATAAACTTGAAGATGATCCAGCAAATCCCAAGATACTTATTACAGTAAAGGGCTTGGGTTACAAGTTACTTGGAGAGAATAAAGAATGTTAAATTATTTTTTAAAAAAACTAAAAAAATTCGTCTTATTTGTCTTAATTTTATTAATTTTAATGATTTTAAGCCTAATTGGTGTTTTTTATTCAAGTTTTAAGTTTTCAAAAAAATATACAGATCCAAATAAGGTTTATGAATTTTTGGAAGAAAATAAATATAATGATATTTATTTTACCAAGGAAAATGAGACCTATTTAGGGGAAAAAGATATCTGGGCTATAAGAATTGATAAGAATGGAAATGTTATAGAGAATTTTAATAAACCTAAAGAAGTTAAAAATAAATTTGACATAAGTGATGTTGTCAGATTTACAAGGTATTACTTAAATGACTATCCTGTCTTTACTTTTGTGGTAAAAGATGGAATTTTAGTTTTGGCTTATCCAAAAAATTCCTTGGACAAGTTTCCCTCTAATTACTATAGTTTTGATTTGTTAAAAATCGATTTTTTTATCTTTATTATTAGTATTCTCTTTTTTGTCCTATTAGTTTATATATTTTATCTACATGAAGTTAAAAGCATTTTTAAAAAATTAAATCCTCTTCAAGAAGCTATAAATAATGTTTTTGACCATGATTATAAAAAGCTCCAAGAGGAAGGAGAATTAAAAGAAATTTCTGAGACTATTAATGAGGCTCATAGCAATTACATTAAGCTAAAGAAAAGTCAATCTAGTTGGCTTAGAGGAATCAGTCACGACATAAGGACTCCTTTAACAAAGCTTTCCTGGGAACTGGAAGACATTAAAACAAGGGAAAACTCAGTGGAAATTGAAAAAATGGAAGATCAAATTATAAAGATAAGTAAAATTATAGAGGACTTAAATTTGACCAATAGTCTTGAAAACCTAAGTGACAAGCATTTTGAATATAGGGATCCAATTTCTGTTATAAGAAAGTTGATTGTTAATAGTTTAAATGAAAATCCCAGCAAGGATCTTATTTTTGAAAATAGAATAAATAAAGAAGTAAAAATTAAAATGGAGGACCATTTATTTTATAGGATGCTGGAAAATATTTTAAACAATAGCATTAAATATGGAAAGGGAAAAACTTATATAATTTATGACATTATAGATAAAAAATTGCGAGTCTCAATTAAAGATGAAGAAGGTACAATTGAAGATAGGGTAATAAATAGACTATATGAAGAAAATCTATCTGAAATTCAGACCCATGGCATGGGCTTATTTGTGTCAAAACAAATTTGCAAACTTCATAAGGGGAAAATGGAAGTTAAAAATCTATCTCCAGGTGTAATAGTTTCTTTTACTTTTGATATAAAATAAAAAGCACAAGAATCTTCTACTTATGTCCATACTATTGACGATTTGTTAAAGTATGTAATATAATAATCAATATGCTAAAAATAGCGATTTATATAGAAAGGTGATTAAATGTCAGGACATTCTAAATGGAATAATATTAAAAATAAAAAAGGTAAGGAAGACGCAAAGAAGGGCAAGATTTTTACTAAACTTGCTAGACAAATAACTGTTGCTGCTAAGGAAGGTGGACTTGATCCAGATTACAATCCATCTCTTAAGGTTGCCATTGATAAGGCCAAGGCCGAAAATATGCCTAACGACAATATTGATAGGGCAATTGCAAAAGCTGGCGGCGGAGATAATGACGATAACTTTGAAGAAATTGTTTACGAAGGTTATGGTCCAGGTGGAGTTGCCGTTATGGTAAATTGTTTAACAGACAATAGAAATAGAACTGCACCAGATGTAAGACATTTATTTGACAAGTATGCTGGAAATCTTGGACAACCTGGTTGTGTTTCTTTTATGTTTGACAAAAAGGGTTCTCTTGGAGTTCTAAAGGAAGGACTTGACGACGAAGATGAATTTACTCTTACTGCCATTGATGCAGGAGCTGAAGATGTAATCGATAGGGGAGAAGCCTTTGAAATTGTAACTGCTCCAGAAGATTATATTGAAGTTAGAAAAGTTTTAGAAGATGCTGGACATTCTTTTATTGAATCTGAAATAACTTACATCCCACAAACTACAACTGAGCTTACTGATGAAGATGATATTAAAAACATGGATAAGTTAATTGACGCCTTGGAAGACAATGACGATGTAACTGATGTCTACACTTCTTGGGAGAGAGATTAATGGAAATTAATAGAATTATCGATCATACACTTTTAAAGCCTGAAGCAAATGAAGAGCAAATAGAAAAACTTGTTAAAGAAGCAATAGAATATAATTTCTTTTCAGTTTGTGTAAACCCTACTTGGGTTAAAAAGTGTGCTGAAATGTTAAAGGATAGTGGCGTAAAAGTCTGCACAGTTATTGGTTTTCCTTTAGGGGCAAACACTCTTGAAACTAAGGCCTTTGAAACAAAAAATGCTCTTGATAATGGCGCAGACGAAATTGACATGGTCATTAACATTGGCTACATGAAGTCAAAGAAATTCCATGAAGTTGAAAATGAAATTGCTGAGCTTGCAAAAATTTGTCATGAAAAGGACGCAATATTAAAAGTAATTTTAGAAAACTGCCTTTTAACTAAGGATGAAATAAAAAAAGCCTGCCAACTTTCTGATAAAGCTGGAGCTGATTTTGTTAAAACTTCAACTGGTTTTTCAACTTCAGGCGCTGATGCAGAAGATGTTAAACTAATGAAAGATTCTGTTTCTGACAGGGTTAAAGTAAAGGCAAGTGGTGGAATTAGAGACTATAAAAAAGCAATGGAAATGGTAAATAATGGAGCAGATAGACTTGGAGTCTCAGCCGGCCTTGCAATTTATAAGGAGAGCAAATCATTATGAGAATAAATCCCGTTGCCTTTACAATTTTCGGAATAGAAGTAAAGTGGTACGGAATTTTAATAGCCCTTGGAGTCTTTTTAGGCATATTTTTTACTGAAAAAATGGCAGAAAAGAAAAATTATAGCAGGGGTCTTTATAAGGATATTTCCACAGATGTTTCACTCTTTGCAGTTTTAATTGGAGTTCTTGGTGCAAGGCTTTACTATGTAATTTTTGAATGGGATTATTATAGCCAGCACTTAGATGAAATTTTTGCCATAAGAAATGGCGGACTTGCCATTTATGGAGGCATCATAGCTGGTGGACTTACTATTTATTTTTTCTGCAAGCGAAAAAAAGTAAACTGCTTGACACTACTTGACTGTGTTGCGCCAGGTCTTGCCCTTGCACAAGCAATTGGCAGATGGGGAAATTATATCAACGGCGAAGCTCACGGTGGCGTAACAGATGTACCTTGGGCAATTTTGGTTGATGGACAGAGGGTTCATCCAACATTTTTTTATGAATCAATAGTGAATTTTTCAATTTTCTTGTTTTTGTACTTTTATCTTTCAAAAAGACAAAAATTTGAGGGTCAGCTTATTTCTGTTTACACTATAGTTTATGGTATAGCAAGATTTTTCATTGAAGGAATGAGAACAGATTCACTTTATATTGGTGATTTTAGAGTATCTCAACTTGTCAGCCTTGGCATAATAATTTTTGGGATTGCAATTAGACTCATAGCTAAGAAGGAACAAAAGAATATAAAATAATTTGGACTAGGCAACTAGTCTAATTTTTTAGGTGATATTTTGAATAAAATTAATTACAATTTGGAAATGGAAAAAGTTATAAAAAATATTAGCGGGGAAGATAAGCCTAAACTACTTTTGCACTCTTGCTGTGGTCCCTGCTCTTCTGCAGTCTTGGAGAGAATAGAGTGTTATTTTGCCATTGATGTCTTTTATTACAACCCGAACATAGACAGCGCAGATGAGTTTTATAGAAGATCTGATGAGCAAATTAAGCTCGTAGAAGACTTGGGACTTGATGATAAAATTGATGTGAAAGTAATAAAATACAATCACCAAGAATTTTTATCTTACATCAAGGGCTTTGAAAAATATGAGGAAGGCGGAGCCAGATGCTTTAGGTGTTATAGGCAAAGGCTTGAGGCAGCAGCCAAGTATGCTGCAGAAAATAATTACGACTACTTCACAACAACTCTTTCCATTTCACCCCACAAGGATTCACAAATTTTAAATCGATTAGGTAAATTTCTTTCAAAAAAATATAAGGTTAACTATTTATTTTCAGATTTTAAAAAGAAAAATGGTTTTAAGAGGTCAGTTGAGCTAACTGATAAATTTAATATGTATAGACAAGATTATTGTGGTTGCGAATTTAGCAGAGGTGAAGATTGAAAAATTTAAAAAATATTTTCATTATTACTATAATTTTTATTTTGACACTGGGACTTTATCTTTCCTATACTATGAATTTTGATTTTAGCAATAATGAAAATAAATTAGGAGAAGCTAAAAATTTAAAAACTGAAGAAACAAAAAAGGAAGACAAGTCAGAAGTAAAAATCCTTGCCATGGGGGATATGATTTTTCATCAACCTATAGTAAAAAATTATAGGAGCAATGATACCTACGACTTCACGCCAATTTTTGCCAATATTTCTGCTGACATCAATGAAGCAGACCTTGCCCTAGCAAACTTTGAAGGCTCAGTAAATTCAAATAGAAAGTTATCAGGATTTCCACTTTTTAATTTTCCTAAGGAAACAATTTATTCCCTAAAAAATGCTGGTTTTGATGCACTTTCGACTGCAAATAATCATGCCCTTGATACAGGACTAGAAGGTATAGGGGAAACTATCTCTCACATAAGGGAAAGTGGAATGAAAAATTTTGGAACTCTTACAGAAGATGGCGACAAGGGAATAATTATTGAAAAAAATGGAATAAAAATTGGACTTATTTCCTTTACAGACACTTTAAATGGCATGGATTCTTTGATGAGAGGTAAGGAGTATTCTGTTAATACCTTTGCTCAAGATGTGAAGTCTGACATTCAAAACTTAAAGGACAATTCTGACCTTGTAATTGTCTACCCTCATTGGGGAAATGAGTATCAACTAGTGCCAAATGAAAGGCAGATTTTTTTAAAGGAAATGCTGCAAGAATCTGGTGCAGATATTATTTTGGGTTCTCATCCTCATGTTCTTCAGAGATATGAAGTTGAAGATAAAAATAATAAAAAATATTTTACAATTTATTCCATGGGCAATGCTCTTTCAAACCAAAGAGTTGAGAATTTAAAAAAATCTGGTGTAGACACTGGAGCACTTATAAAATTAGTCATAGAAAAGGACAATGTAAGCGGCGAAACGAAATTAAAATCCTATGGTGTTTATCCAACCTATGTCAACAGATATTATGCTAATGGAAAATTAAATTATGATTTAGTAAAGTTAGAAGACCTAATGCCAGGTGGTAGGCTAGATGACGTAACTACAAAGGAATTGAAGGCTAAAGCAGATAAAAAATATAAGGAAGCTCTAAAGGTTTTAAAGGGTGAAATATGAAAAGGGACCAGGTTCCAGGTACAAATTATATAATTTTTCAAGAAGAGGAAGAATTTAAGTATACAAGCGATGCTTTAATCTTGTCTTCCCTTGTTAAGGGTGGTCAAAGAGCTCTAGACCTTGGCTGCGGCAATGGAATTTTATCTCTAAGAATTTGTCCTAGATTCTCTGAGGTTCACGCAGTAGATAAAAATAAAAATGTCTTGGAAGCTTTTAAAAAATCTATTTTTTTAAATAAATTAGAAGACAAAATAAATTTATTTGAAGAAGATATTTTTAACTTAAAAAATTATTATGCTACAAATTATTTTGACGCAGTGGTTTTTAATCCGCCTTACTATGATTATAAAAATATGAAGTTTGAAACAAGCCAAGCCAAGCATTTTTTTGATATAGAAAAAAGCCTTTACATAGTAAATTATCTTCTCAAAAATTCTGGCAGTCTTTATATAATTTATCCTACTTATAGGCTGGCGGAAGTGATTTATAAAATAAATAAGAATGGCCTAAAAGTAAAAAATATTATAAACATTCATGGAAATAAAAATAAGAAGGCAAAGTCATCTATAATTGTTGCAAAAAAACAGGCGAATTTTGGCAATGATTTTAGAGATTTTTACATAAGAGATGGTTTAGAATATACAGATGAGATGAAAAGAGTTTATAGAAACGAGGTGATACTGTGATTTATTTTTGCCCAACACCTATAGGGAATTTAGGCGACATAAGCCTAAGGACAATTGAAATTTTAAAGTCAGTTGACATTATTTTTGCTGAGGACACAAGAGTTACAGTAAAACTTTTAAATCACTACGACATAAAGGCAGAACTTAGAACTTATCACAAGTTTAATGAAGCTGAAATGTCTGAAAAAATAATTGAAAACATAAAAGACAAGGACCTTGCCCTAGTAACTGACGCAGGAATGCCTGGCATATCTGATCCCGGTGCTGTTCTTGTGAAAAAATTAATCGAAGAGGACATTGATTTTAGAGTTTTACCTGGTGCCAATGCAGCTTTAACAGCCTTGGTTTTATCTGGGCTTGACACAGACCATTTTCTTTTCTATGGATTTACATCAAATAAATCTTCTGCAAGGAAGAAGGAATTTGAAGCCTTAAAGGACTTAAAATTTACTTTAATATTTTACGAGGCACCTCATAGGATCAAGGACTTTTTAAAGGATGTCTGCGAAGTTTTTGGCGAGAGAAAAATTTCCATATCAAGAGAAATCACTAAGGTTTTTGAGGAGACTATTAGGTCTACTACATCAGAAATACTTGAAAAAGATATAACAGAAAAGGGCGAATTTGTCATTTGCTTAGAGGAAAAGACTGAAGAAGAGACCTACGACATAAAAGAACTTTTGGAAGAAGAGTTGAAAAAGGGAATGAAAAAATCTCAAGCTGTTAAGGAAGTTTCAAAAAAATATAATATTCCAAAGAATGATGTTTACAAGGAGAGTTTGGATTTATGATAAATTTAAATGAACTTGAAGGACAAATAAAAGATGTAAATATAAATTTAAGGGACAAGTACGACTTTGTTTTTAAATTAAACAACGAAGATTTTAGGAATCAAATAAATAGTGAAGTTGGAAAAATTATAAAAATGGAGAAATTTCACAAGGAAGAAATTTCAAAATACAAGAGGACAGTTGGAGTTGATGGGTCCAACAACAGGTCTGGAGGAGCCTTTCCTCACTTTATAGAAATTTTTCAAGGTCTTGCCAAGTCCACAGATGGCAATGAAGTTTATAAGACCAAGGTCTACACGCCCACACTAAATTCACTCTTTGATGAGCAAAATCTTTCACAAAAACTTTTGGCGACTATAGAAATTGAAACTGCCCTTGAATACATTGATAAATACGATTTTGATTATTTAATGATGGACGGTGGGTTTATAAGATATAAAATCAACTGCCTCGATTTATTTAAAGAGCTTCGTGACAAATGTGAGAGGAAAAATATAATTCTCTTTGGTCTTATAAAAGACATAAAGACAAATGTAATATCAAGAAGTCTTGAAATTGACGAATCCATTTACGACAGAGAAATTTTATTTAATAGGTTAAAAACTGGGGAAGCAATTTTAATAAAAAATGAAATAAATAAAAAATTCATCAAAGACGGAATGGGCGAGGGCTTTTCTTCTGCCTTTATGAGAACTTCAAAATTTCCAGGAGCAGTTGGAGTGGATATTTTAGATACGCAAGAGGATTACCTTGAAGAAATTTGCAATTTGATTTACACGCTTACGCCCATGTCGTCAAGAGGAGTGCCCCTTTGGCTTGACATAGTGGATAAGGATGTAAAAATTACAGATGATATTTTAAAAATGCTTTTAGAAGAATATTTAGACAGAGATGTTTACGAGAGATTTTTTATTTCTGAAAGAGACAAGAGAACTTTATAGGAGGAAAAATGAAGGTACTTGGAATTACTACCACAAGGGAAGTATATATTGGTTCAAAGGAAAAAAACTTTAGAAACAATGAATTTTTAATAGTTGAAGACCCAGTTCAAGGCGATATCATTGGGGAAGTTGTAGATTCAAAGACTTTTAACAGATTTATTCCTCTTGATATTGGCGGAGATTTTATTGACAGTGATGTCTTATCTTCTCTTGGCTCTATGGGTTATGATGTTGGAGATGAGACAGTTTATGTTGCAAAACTAAGATTTTTTGAGGAGTTACTTTATCCACCTCTAACTGGAAGTGACTTAAGGGCACCAGAATTTAATGAAATTAAAAATTTGTTAATAGACACTAAGCCAAATAATTCATTGATTCTCGGTTCAATAAAAAACACTGACAACATTGCAAAGGGCATGGATGATATTTATAAAAATCTCTTCAGCACCTTCGAAAACAATGAATACTTAAAGCAAAGGGAACTTCCTTATCTATTTGACTACAAATCCATGCACCAATATCCACACATAGGTGTCTTTGGAGGATCAGGTTCTGGTAAGTCCTTTGGCTTAAGAGTTGTACTAGAAGAATTAATGGAAATGGGCGTGCCTGCCATAGTAATGGACCCTCATTATGAAATGGATTTTTCAAATAATTCTGAAATTTCTGACAAAAATTATTCTGACAAGTTCAAGTGTCTTGAGATTGGTCTCCATACAGGAATAAAATTTCAAGAACTACAAAAAAGAGACTTAAAAAATCTTTTAAATGCAGCTTCACCTTTAACTGATTCAATGAAAAATGTAATTGATGTAATGTTAGCCAAGGGTTCTAGCTACGAGTCCTTTAAAAATAAATTAGATATGCTTTTGGAAGGGCAAGAAATTGGCTCAAGAGATAAAATTCTTGCTGAAATTGCTGCAGAGCCAGACATAAGTAAACAAAATAGGCTGGAAGAAGTTCTCGATGTTTATGAAAGATATGACAAGACTTGCAACTCCATGAGCGTGCGTGGAGTCTTGTGGAGACTAATTAATCTTCAAAATGAAGGAATTTTCTCCCACAATATTGATGAGCTCTTGGATTTATTAAAGAGAAGAAAATTAGTTGTTCTTCAAGGCTCAACTAGAATGATAAATGTATTTTCAACTTATCTTTTGGCGAAATTATATTATCTAAGAAAGGAATATAGGGACGAACTTTACAGAAACAATGCAAAGGTAGACTATTTCCCACCTTTTGTAATAATTACTGACGAAGCCCACAATTTTGCACCAAAGGGTTTTGACACTCCATCAAAAAGTATTTTGCGTGAAATTTCTCAAGAGGGAAGAAAGTATGGAGTATTTTTAATTCTTGCAACGCAAAGACCTACGCTTTTAGATGAAACAATTACAGCTCAGCTAAACACAAAATTAATTTTTAGAACTGTAAGGGCATCTGACATTGACACAATAAAAGAAGAAACAGACCTTTCCTCAGATGAGACCAAGAGACTTCCATATTTGAGTTCAGGAGATGTATTTATTTCATCAGCAAAAAAAGGTCGCACATCCTTTGTAAGAATTAGGGCGGCAAATACAGTTTCTCCTCACACAGAAAATCCTTTTGATGAACTTGAAGGTCATGAAAATGAAGAATATGAAAAGTTTTTTATGGACATAAAGGATTTACTTCCAATAGATGCTTCAAATTTAAGCCAAGTTTTAATGAATTACAATAAAAAAAGTGGGGAAAATTTGTCCTATGACGACTTAAAAAATAAGTTAGATGAATTATGCCAAAGAGACTTTATAGAAAAAGAAGATAACTTTTTAACAGAAATGTATAAAATAAAGTAAAAAATAACTGACTCTATAAAAATTTTAGAGTCAGTTTTTATTTTTCAGTTTTTTTTAAAAGATATTCATCATACAAGTCTTGAAGGGATAATTTTTTTTCAATTAACTTAATTTTATCTTTGCGGCTTAAAGTTTTTATAAAATATTCTTTTTTTAGGGCGTCGGACTTGTCCTTGCATTCTTCACTAAAGACCATCACAAGGGGGAGTCTTGAGGCAGTATATTTTGATGCAATGCCCTTTTTGTGAGCCTTAAGTCTCTTGTCTAAGTCATTGGTATAGCCAGTGTAGAGGCTTCCATCTCCACACTTTAAAATATATACGAAGCTAGACATTTAAGTCTCCCCCTAAAAACTCATCAACTGCAAAATTTATAATTTCAAATTCAAAGCCCCGACCCTGCAAATATTTTTTTGCAGAATTTATTTTTTTGGGGTCTTTTTCCTCTGAATCTAATTTTTTACTGAGAAGGTCTTCTGCATTTAGATATTCAAGTTCATAGTCGTAATCTCTCATAATTTTTTCTATTATGTCATTTTTAATTCCCTTAGACCTTAGCATATAAATGATCTTTATCTTACCGTACTTTTTTATATTCATGGCATCATTTAAGTAACGCCTTGCATAGTCTTCGTCATTTAAATATTTTTTCTCATTTAAAATTTGAATAACTGTGTCAATAATTTCACCACTAATTTTATTTTTATACAAGTAGTCAATGAGCTGTTTTTCAGTTTTATTTCTTTGCAAAAATCTATAGGACAAAAGAAGTGCTTCAGTCTTTTCATCTTCAAATTTTAATTTATCAATAATTTCATCTTCAACTTCTTGACCCTTATAGAGTCCAGACTCAATAAGAGTTTCTTCAGAAATTTCAATTTCCTCGCTGCTGTCAAAGTGAATGTGAAATTTTTTCTTTTCAAAACTTATATTTGATATAATCATTTTATCACCAAATTAATTTTAACATAAAATTTGAAAATCCCCAATTCATCTAAATTAACAAAATGTGGAAAAATAAAAGCAAAGAGTATATAATTATATAGAGTTTAAGACAAAAGAGGTGCAATATGTTTGAGTTAATCTCGCAAGTGTTGAGATATGTTTTTATAATCTTAATTTATCTTTTTATTTTTAGTATTTTAAGATTAATGTATCTTGATGTAAAAAGCATGACAAATAGGGGAGACTCTCTTGACAATGCTTATTTAAAAGTAGTGAATAGACTTGATTCCTTGGACTTTAAAATGCAGGAGTATTATGTAATTGATGGTGACTTAACTCTTGGCAGAAGTTCAAGAAATGACATAGTTATAAAAGATAAATTCGTAAGTAAAAACCATTTAAAAATTCATGATGACAGTGAGGCCTATTATATTGAGGATCTTGGGTCTGCCAATGGAACTTTTTTAAATGGTGCAAAAATTGATCCTAATGAGTTAATTGAACTTCAAAACAATGACAAAATTGGAGTTGGATTTATTCAATTTATTTTTGTAGATAAAAGGTGAAAAAGTGTTAGATAATATTTTAAAACAGCGAAAACCTAGAAATCTTCTCTTGATTTTTGAAATTCTAAGTATTTTATTGTTATTTTCTTACAACAATAACAATGTTGACAGGTACATAGTTATTTTATTTTTGGGTTTGATTTTAATCGTATATATATCAAATTTAGTTCTAGGTAAAGTATCTTCAGGAGACAATTATATATTTTTAATAGTCTCCATGCTTTTAAGTCTAGGAATTATAACTATATACAGATTGTCGCCAAAACTTGGATTGAGGCAACTTATTTGGGTACTAGCAGGTATATTAGTTTTTTACTTAACTTATTTTATAATTAGGGCCATGAGAAGGCTTGAGTATATGACAGGTCTTTATTTAGGGCTTTCAATTTTATTTTTCTTACTAACAATTATTCTTGCTCCAGATAAATATGGTGCTAAAAACTGGATAGAAATTTCTGAAGGAATTACAATTCAGTTGTCAGAATTTACTAAGATTTTAGTTATATTTTTAATAGCTTCTTTTTATACAACATTCCAAAATAGACTTAAAAAATTAAATTATAAGTACACTTCATATTACTTGATGGGAGTAATATATATTTTTGTGGGCTTTTTATTTATTCAAAGAGACTTGGGAACTGCTGCTATATTCGTAGCTATCTACACACTCCTTCAGTATATTTATGACGAGGATAGGGTTTCAATTTTAGTCAATATTGGACTAATGATAATTGGTTCAGTTGTTGGTTACTTTTTATTCTCTCATGTTAGGAAAAGAGTGGATATATGGCTAAACCCATGGACAGCTGATAAGGTTGTAAATGATGCTAGACAAATTGTACAGTCACTATTTGGCATAAGTGAAGGTGGTTTTTTTGGTCAAGGAATAGGTCTTGGCTATCCAAAACAAATTACCCTTGCTCACTCTGATGTGATTTTCTCTGCAATTTGTGAAGAGATGGGAATACTTACTGGAATAGGAATAATTATGCTCTACATGCTTTTAGTTTATAGGGCTATTAAGATTGCACTAAATCAAGAATATTTATTTTACAGAATTCTTGCCCTAGCTGTTGCAATCTTATTTACAGTGCAAGCTTTTCTAAATATTGGTGGAGTAATAAAATTAATACCAATGACTGGGCTCACACTTCCTTTTATATCCTATGGAGGAAGCTCAATGATCTCTAGTTTTATTTTACTGGGAATACTTCAGGTTACCAGCGAAGATTTATCATACAAATACGATAGGGGAATAGACAATGAATAGTAAAGACAATAAGAGAATTTTAGTTTTACTTGTTTTTTTAATAATGCTATTAGTTGCTCCAATAATTTATTTAACTTATTTCACAGTTTTTAAGGCAGGAGATATTATAAATCATCCAGCCAATAGAAGAAGTGAGCTTAGAGAAAATTCTGTCAAGAGGGGAACTATTTACGATAGAAATCACGAGGTCCTTGCCTATTCCAATGGAGAAAAATATAATTATCACAGAATTTATAATCAACCAGTTATTTATTCTCATATCATTGGTTATTCTGACAAAATTGTAGACAAGTATGGACTAGAAAAAGAGTTAAATAGTTATCTTGTTGGAAAAGAAGGCTCTAAAATTCTAAAGACCTTTAAATCAATAATAAATAAAAAATACGATCCCTATACTGGAGACGATGTAACTTTAACTACAGACACTGACCTTCAAGAAAAGACTAGGTCTGTCTTATCATCAAATGCTGAAAAGGGTTCAGTTGTCATTATGAATCCAAAAACTGGAGAGGTTCTGTCAATGGTATCTCTGCCAGATTTTAATTCTCAAAATATAGCCAAGGATATGCAAGCTATTAATGAAGCCAACAATGGAGCTCTCTTTAATGCTTCAACAAAGGGAAAGTTTGCTCCTGGTTCAGTTTTTAAAATAGTAACAACTACTGCTATACTTGAGTCTGGAATTTCTCAAAAATATACAGATGAAGGTGTGGAAAAAATTGACAATGGTCGTGAGTTTAAAAATGCCGGCAATAAAACTTATGGAAGAGTTGACCTTAAAAAGGCATTTACAAATTCATTAAACACTTACTTTGTAAGAAAATCTGTAGACATGGGCATAGATGTAATGTCACAAGTTGCAGAAAAATACATGATTAATAAAAAAGTTGAATTTGAACTTCCACTAGAAACTTCGACTTGGGACTATAAGAGAAGTGGTTTTGACAAAACTGCACTTGGAGCTGCAGGGATTGGCCATGATACGCTTTTAGTTACGCCTCTGGAAATGTGCATGGTGGCATCAACTATTGCCAATGACGGTGTAATGATGCAACCTCACATAGTTAAGAGAATAGATTCTTCTGATGGCAAGAATGTTGTGAGAAATACACCTACAGTTTTAAGTGAAGTTACTTCTAAGGAAAATGCAGATCAAATTACAAAATATATGATAAATGTTGTCAACAATGGTACTGGTACAGAAGCCTATGTATCTGGCATGAAGGTTGCAGGCAAGACTGGTACTGCACAACTAGACTTAAAAGAAGGAACAAATAACGCCTGGTTCGTTGGTTTTGCCCCAGCAGATGATCCAAAGGTTGCAATTGCAGTTGTAATTCCAAATGTAAAGGATTTTGGGTCACAAGCTGCAGCTCCTATAGCAGGTGAACTTTTAAAATACGCTGTAAATAATTTGCAGCTTGAAGAAGAGTGATGCCATGTTTAATAATAATTTCGTAACAGCCTTTGTTGCTGCAGCAGGCATGGGCAAGAGGATGAAAATGGGAATTAACAAACAATTCCTTGCCATTGATGGAAAGCCAATACTTGCTCACACTATTAAAAAAATTGAAAAATCTAAGTATGTTGACTTTTTGATCTTAATCGTAAAAAAAAGTGACATGCACTATGTAAATGACATAATTGATAAATACAAAATCAACATGAACTATAAAATTGTCTACGGAGGCAAGGAGAGGCAAGATTCTATAAATAACGGCCTCTTAAATATGCCTGAGGAAACGGACATAGTCCTTACTCATGACGGTGCAAGACCCTTTGTTTCAGTGGAAAAAATTGATGAAGCCATTGAAAGTGTAATGGAAACTGGGGCAACAGTTTTGGCTAATCCTGTTAAGGACACTATAAAGGTCTCCATGGACGGAGAAATAGTTGATTACACGCCAAATAGGAATAGACTTTGGCAAGTTCAAACTCCACAAGTTTTTAAAAAAGAAATTCTTATGAAAGCCTATGAGCAAGCTTATTCAGAAGGTTATTATGGGACTGATGATTGTTCCTTAGTTGAAAAAACTGGAGTTAAGGTAAAATTAATTTACAACTCCTATGACAATATAAAAATTACTACAAGAGAAGATTTATCTATTGCAAATATACTTGTGAAGAAGGTGAAGACATGAGAATAGGAATTGGTTATGATGTCCACAAGTTGGTAGATGATAGGAAACTTTTTATTGGCGGAATAGAAATCCCCTATGAGAAAGGACTTCTTGGTCATTCAGATGCAGATGTGCTTATCCACGCAATAATGGATTCAATTTTAGGCGCCCTTGCCCTCCGAGACATTGGCTATCATTTTCCAGATACTGACAATGAATACAAGGATATTGATTCAAAAATTCTTTTAAAGAGAGTTTATGAAATAATGAAAGCAAAAAACTACAAAATTGGAAACATAGATTCAGTTATTGCTTGCCAAAAGCCAAAGCTGGCTCCCTATATTGACGACATGAGGAAGGTAATTGCCGAGATTTTAAATACTGATGTAGAAAATATTTCTATAAAGGCAACTACAACTGAAAAGCTTGGTTTTATCGGCAGAGGAGAGGGAATTTCCTCAGAAGCAGTATGTTTACTTGAAAGGGATGATTAAAAAAGATGAAATTTTTTATTGACACAGCAAATATCGAAGAAATTCGAGAAATTAATTCTTGGGGAGTGCTTTCTGGAGTTACAACTAATCCAAGTTTAATTGCAAAAAGCGGTGGAGTTTTTGAAGATGTAATTAAAGAAATTTCAGATATTGTTGATGGAGATATTTCAGCAGAAGTTATTTCTACAGACTTAGATGGAATGCTTAAAGAGGCTAGAGAACTTGCTAAAATTTCCAAAAATATTGTAATAAAAATTCCCATGATTGAAGAGGGACTTAAGGCTGTAAGTATTTTAAGTAAAGAAGGCATAAGAACCAATGTCACTTTAGTATTTTCAGTTTCACAAGCTCTTCTTGCAGCAAATGCTGGAGCTACTTTCGTAAGTCCTTTTATGGGTAGGCTAGATGATATTGGTGAATCTGGCATGGATCTTGTGGCTGATATTGCCTATATTTTTAAAGAGTATGGATATGAAACTAAAATTATTGCGGCAAGCATAAGACACATTAATCATGTAGAAGATGTTGCAAGAACTGGTGCTGATATTGCAACAATTCCATATAAAATATTTAAAGAAATGATTAAGCATCAATTGACAGATAGTGGTTTAGAAAAATTTTTAGAAGATTTTAAAAATGTAAAGACAAAGGAGAAATAAGATGGACAGAAATTTAGCATTAAACTTAGCAAGAGTAACAGAAGCAGCAGCACTTTCAGCAGGCAAATGGCTTGGAAAAGGCGACAAAAACGCAGCAGATGGGGCTGCAGTAGATGCCATGAGAAGAATGTTTGACACAGTTGACATTGACGGAACTGTTGTAATAGGCGAAGGAGAAATTGATGAAGCTCCTATGCTATACATTGGCGAAAAAATTGGCACAAAAGATGGGGAAGAAGAAGTAGACATTGCCGTTGACCCAATTGACGGAACAAATTCTATTGCCAATGGTATGGATAATTCTATTGCTGTTTTGGCAGTAGCTCCAAAGGGATGCCTTTTAAATGCTCCTGATATTTATATGGATAAAATTGCCTGCGGACCTAAGGCTAAGGGACTTATAAAGTTAGATGATAGTCCATCAGAAAATATTAAGAGAGTTGCCAAGGCCTTAAACAAAAACATTGATGATATTGTAGTTGCAGTTCTTGATAGACCTAGACATGAAGACTTAATAAATGAAATTATTTCTATTGGTGCAAGAGTTAAAAAAGTTTCTGACGGAGATGTAGTTACAGCTATTGAAACTTGTTATGAAGATTCTGGAGTGGACCTTGTTATTGGTCGTGGCGGTGCTCCTGAAGGTGTAATTGCTGCAGCAGCTCTAAAATGTTTAGGTGGAGATTTCCAAGGAAGACTTCATCCAACAGATGAAAAACAAGAACAAAGATGTAGAGACTTAGATTCAGACTTGAAAAAAGTTTATACAATTGAAGATTTAGTTAAGGGAAATGAAGTTATTTTCTCAGTAACTGGCATCACTTCAGGAGAAATTCTTGAAGGAGTAAAATATTTCGGAGACAATAAGGCAAAAACTGATACCTTAGTTTTAAGACTTCCAAGTGGAACTCAAAGATTTATTAAATCAATCCATTCACTTGACTTAAAACCAGACTACGCTAAATAATTTATTATGAGTAATGACAATGAATTAAAAAATAAGTCAATTGATGATTTGAGGAGAATTTCTAAATCCTTGGGTTTAAAAGATGCAGATAATTACGATATTGATGATTTGAAGCACTATATTATAAGAGGAGAATTGCCAATAAAAGATATGCCTTTAGACAAATTAAAGGTAGCTGAGCTTAGGGAAATTGCAAAGGATTATGGAATAGAAAAATCCTACAATTTAAAGAAGGAAGACTTAATTAAAAAAATAAACTCACTAAGAGAAAATGAAAAAATAGAGAAATTAGACCTTTCTGAAAATGCTCAAGAAACATTAAAAAATTTAGAAGATAAGGACTATGTTAAGGGTATTTTGGAGCTACATCAAGATGGCTATGGATTTTTGAGAAGAATTAATTATCTTCCAAGCGAAGAAGACATTTATGTATCTCCATCGCAAATTAGAAAATTTAGGCTAAGAAATGGCGACGAAATTCTTGGAATTAAATCTCCTCCAAAGGATGGAGAAAATTTCAACGCCCTTCTATTTATTAAATCAGTAAATGGCATGCACCCATCAAAAATTTTAAATAGACCATTTTTTGACAACTTGACACCAATTTATCCTAAGAAGAAAATTAATCTTGAAACAGAGGAAGAAGACATTGCCATGAGAGTAATTGATTTACTCTCACCAGTTGGTCTAGGTCAAAGGGGACTCATAGTTTCACAACCTAAATCAGGAAAGACAACTCTATTAAAAAAGATCTCTAAGTCTTTAAATACTAATTATCCTGATCTACATTTAATCGTTCTTCTTGTAGATGAAAGACCTGAAGAGGTTACTGACATGAAAAGATCAGTGAAGGGAGAAGTTGTATATTCAACCTTTGATGAAAATCCTAAAAACCACACTCGAGTTGCAGAAATGGTAATCGATAGGGCAAAGAGATTAGTAGAAAACAAAGAGGATGTAGTAATACTTTTAGACTCCCTTACAAGACTTTCTCGTGCCTATAATTTAATTACTCCTACAAGTGGAAAGACTCTTTCAGGTGGACTTGATCCATTGTCTCTTCACAAGCCAAAGAGATTTTTTGGCGCAGCAAGAAACATTGAAGAGGGCGGAAGTTTGACAATCCTTGCCACTGCACTTGTAGATACCGGTTCCAGGATGGACGATGTAATCTTTGAAGAGTTTAAGGGAACAGGCAATATGGAGCTTCACCTCAACAGAAGTCTTTCGGAAAAGAGAATTTTCCCAGCAATTGATATTTTAAAATCAGGCACTAGGAAAGAAGAGTTCTTGTTGACTAAAGAAGAACTTGCCTTTAATTATGAATTTAGAAATAATTTAAATGAAGACAACATTGAAGATGTGACAGAAAACTTTTTAGATAAATTATCAAAGACAAAAAATAACAAAGAATTTTTAGAAAAATAATTATCTTTCTTGCTTCAAATGTTGATTTATAGCCTTATATATTGTATAATAATTAAGGTGATAAATATATTTGTACTACAATGAAAATTGTGTTATAATATTAAAATTGAGTTATAAAAAAGTTTAAGGGGGCTAAACAATGAAAAAAGGAATTCATCCAGATTATAAAGAAGCTACAGTAACTTGTGCTTGTGGCAACACTTTTAAAACAGGATCTGTTAAAGAAGATTTAAAAGTTGAAATTTGTTCAGCTTGTCATCCTTTCTTTACAGGAAAGCAAAAACTCTCTGATCATGGCGGAAGAATTGAAAAATTCAATAGCAGATACAAGAGAAATAAATGACAATGAGGTTAGCCTAGCTAACCTTTTTTATTACTTAAATTTATGAAGATAAAAGAAGCCCTAATAGAGGGAAGAGATTTTTTAAAAAACTTAGAATATACAGATCCTATTTATGAAACTAGAAAAATTTTAGGAGAAATTTTGGAGAGAGACTTATCTTACTTAGTTTCTCACGATAATGAAGAACTATCTCCTTCAGTTGAAAAAAAATATTTTGACATTTTAAAAAAGAGGCAAGAGGGTCTGCCTCTACAATATATTTTGGGAAGAGAAGATTTTTACGGAAGAACTTTTACTGTATTAGAAGGCGTTTTAATACCAAGACAGGATACAGAAATTTCTGTAGAAGTAATTTTAAAAATTCTAAAGGAAAATAATATAAAAAATCTTCTTGAAATTGGTTGTGGTAGTGGAATTGTTAGTATTACACTTGACCTTGAAACTAAGGGAAAGGTGGATATAACTGCAGTTGATATAAGTCCTCAGGCTATCAAAAATACTAATGTAAATAAAAATAATTTAAAATCAAATATTAAAATTATAGAGAGCGATTTATTTGAAGAGATTAATGAAAAGTTTGATATAATCTATTCAAATCCGCCTTATATTAAATCGCATGAAATAGAAAAATTGCAAGTAGAAGTGAGAGACCATGAACCGAGACTTGCACTAGATGGCGGAAGTGATGGTCTTTATTTTTACAGAAAAATCATTAAAGATGCACCAAATTTTTTAAACAGTCATGGATATTTAGTATTTGAGATAGGCTATGACCAAGCTGAAGATATTTCTTCAATAATGAAGGAAAATTTTGATCTTAAAATTTATAAGGATCTGAATAATTTAGATAGAGTAATAGTGGGACGATTAAAGGTATAGGGGTAAATATGTACGAAAAACTTTCGGTTTTTGAAGAAAGATTAGTAGAGCTCGAAAAAGATTTGAGCAATGTGGAAATTATTAATGACTCTAAACTTTACCAACAAAAGGCCATTGAACATGCTGAGATAGAGCCAATTGTTGCAAAATATAGAGAATATAAAAATACGCTAAAGGCTTTAAACGAAAATAAAGAATTGATAAAAGAAAAATTAGATGATGAATTTAAAGATTTAGTTAGAGAAGAAATTAACGAAGGAACAAAGAAAGTTGAAACTTTAGAAAATGATTTAAAGGTTTTACTTATTCCTAAAGACAAAAATGACAGCAAAAATGTTATGGTAGAAATTCGTGCAGGTGCTGGGGGAGATGAAGCAGCACTTTTTGCTGGAGTATTGTACAGACAATATGTTAGATACGCCGAAAGAAAAGGATTTAAGGTAGAAACTATTTCTTCCAATGAAATTGGCATTGGCGGATTTAAAGAAATTGTCTTTATGATAATAGGTAATGGAGCATACTCAAGACTTAAATATGAATCAGGAGTTCACAGAGTTCAAAGAGTTCCTGAAACAGAAAGTGGAGGTAGAATTCACACTTCCACAGCAACAGTTGCAGTTTTACCAGAAGCTGAAGATGTGGATATTGAAATTGATCCATCTGAAATTAAATTTGATGTCTTCCGTGCATCAGGCAATGGTGGACAATGTGTCAACACAACTGACTCGGCAGTTAGACTTACTCACATTCCAACTGGAATAGTAATTTCTTGCCAAGATGAAAAATCACAACTTAGAAATAAAGAGAAAGCCATGAAGTTACTTAGATCAAAATTATATGATTTAAAACTTCAAGAACAAAATGAAAAAGAATCCATGGAGAGATCTTCACAAATTGGAACTGGAGATAGGTCTGAAAGAATTAGGACCTACAATTATCCGCAAGGAAGAGTAACTGATCACAGAATTAACTTCACATCTCACAGAATTGACGCCATTAACGACGGTGACTTGGATGAAATAATTGATGCTTTGATAACACATGATCAAACTCAAAAAATCGAAAATATTGATTAAAAAACAAAAAATAAATATTAGATTTATTTAGTGCATATATTTGATTTTTCATAAACAATAGTCTATAATATTAATTGTAATTTTATTATTAAATTAATATTATGGGGGTAATATTATGAATCAAATGACAAGTGACAATCTAAGATCCGCATTCGGTGGAGAATCTCAAGCTCGTACTAGATATAATATCTGGGGCAATGTAGCTGAAAAAGATGGCTTCAAAAATGTTAAGAGACTTTTTGATGCAACTGCTGATGCAGAAAAAATTCACGCAACACTTCACTTCAAAGCTTTAAGAGATGTATCTGGAGATTTTGCTGTAACTTCTATGGCAGGATTTGGAATCAACAGCACATCTGATAACCTTGAAGCTGCAAGAAATGGTGAAATATTTGAATCAACTCAAATGTATCCAGCATTTATAGCTGTTGCAGAAATGCAAGGTGAACAAGAAGCAGTTAAGGCTATGAAATTCGCTACAGCTGCAGAAAAAGTTCACGCTGAAAGATATTTAGAAGCAAAAGAAGCAGTTGATGCAGGAAAAGACCTTGATGTTGAAAAAATCTATCTATGTCCTGTATGTGGATATATCACTTTTGAAGAAGAAGATAAATGTCCAATTTGCGGATGTGCAGGAAGCAAATTTGTTGCTTACTAATTTCATTAAGAAAATCTCTCCACATGGAGAGGTTTTACATAAAGGAGTCAGTGTTTTATAAG
>ERZ1673752.1816-NODE-1816-length-27324-cov-25.960615_pt1 | contig 27324 bp, 33 predicted proteins | sample MGYA00580195_ERZ1673752 | MGnify/ENA primary metagenome ERZ1673752 (study PRJEB41218, sample SAMN15661744) | gut metagenome | host: Homo sapiens | place: Canada: London | collected 2015-08-20/2019-03-30 | study: EMG produced TPA metagenomics assembly of...
CTTGAGCCATGTATCCCCAACGACGACGGGATATATATCCTCAACATACTTGGGGGATGACCAGCGACAGCTCGCCTATATCGAGGACGATCTCCGTGACCTCCTTAATGCCGTTTTGCTCGGCAAAATCGGTGACGGTTTTGACCATTGAGCGGGCAACTCCGATCTCGTGCATAGCGGCTCCTTACTTTCTTGCGATCTTCTTGGTGACAAGCTTTGCGACTGCCGCCGGAGTATTGCCGGCTGCGCCGAGAAGCGCCTTGAAGTACGGTGCTCCGACATAGTCGGTGACCTTCTCAAGGTGGATGGCGTCGAACTTGCACTTGGTGGTGCAGATGCCGCAGCCCACGCGCAGGCTCTCGTCAACGACGGCTGCGCCGCAGCCGAGGCAGCGGGAGGTCTCTATCTTCATCTGCTCCTCGGTGAAGGTACCACGCAGATCCTTGAAACGCTCTTTTTGCACTTCTTTGCAAGCTCCTCTGCGGAAAACTCCTTCTCAAGACGCATACGCATCATGACAGAGCACATATCGTCGTCGACGATGGGCTCAAGAATTCTATACTCGGGATCCTTGCAGGTAATACCGGTATAGGTCATGCTTTCAAGGCTGATCTTAGAAGCCAGCGCAAGAATATTCGGTCTGTTTGCTATTGTTTTTCCCCCTATAAATAATATATTTTGCAGTTTCGGTCTATCAATAGTTTATATCATGAAACTATACACTTTGTCAATTATTTGGCGTTGGTATCAAGTGACTGTTAAGCTATTTTTTCAGAGGCACATTGACGCACCCATTGGCTCCCTTGCGTAAAGAGAGCTGTCACCGCGAGGGACAATACGCTGCCGACACCGGCAGTTCGTTTAGCTGCGCTGTCACGGTAATGCACTGCGGAAAAGCTTCTGCCCTTGGCTTCCCCTTGAGGGGAAGCTGTCGGCGTTAGCCGACTGATGAGGTGAAAATAAATCCGTGCGCTTTGCGCACACCACAACGATTCACTCTTCACTATTAACGATTCACTTGCGAGCAAAGCTCGTACCCTTGCCTCCCTTGTGTAAAGGGAGGCGGGTTGCCGCATGGCGGCAAGCCGGAGGGATTGTGCCACTCGCCGTGGCGGGCATTGCGTTACCAACACTGGTAGTGGGTTTAGCTGCGTCATCTCGACAATAACAAACCGCGAATATGCGGGCGACCAAAGGTGTCTCCCGATAAGAAAACATCGTGGGGCAAGAGAGAAACGGTATAGCTTCGGCTATGCCGTTTTTCTCATTCTTGCCTTGATGAAGTGACTTTGGATACTTCCAGGGCTCCAATGCCCTTATAGTAGATGTCAATTTCCTGGGTGCGGTTCTTGCCCTTCGGATCGCTGGCAGCATGGACAACGATCTTCTCGACAAACTCATGCAAGATACATGGGGTCAATTCGGGAATTTCCGTATACCGTTCTACAACGGAGAGAAACCTCTCAACATTGGCACTTTTTTGTTCCTCTGCTTCGATTTCACCACGGAGGACAGCCGCTAACTCTTGAAGCTGATGCTGTTCTTTCTCGTAGTCAGCGGAGAGCTTTTGGAAACGCTCGTCAGAAAGTTTTCCCGAAATGGTATCCTCATAGAGCCGCTTGAAAATGGTGTCCAGCTCTGCGATCCGCTTTTCAGTATCGGCCAATGATTTCTGACGTTTTGCTAAACCACGGTTACGCTGGCGCATATCCGCATCCATGACCATCTTCACAAAATCGTCTTTGCGCTGTGATGCGAAGGAAACAATCTCGCGCAGATTTTGCAGAACCAATTCTTCCAAGATAACAGTTCGGATGGAATGTGTCTGCCCACATACGTCACGGCTTTTCCGATAGCCCGAACACAGGTAATATTCCTGATCGCGCCGGAAATTGGTTGCCCTGCATTGATACATGATGGAGCCGCAGTCGGCGCAAAACATCATGCCGGAGAACATCCCCATTTCTCCCATCTTTGTGGGGCGGCGCCGCGTCTGCCTTGCGAGCCTTGCTGCATCGGCAATCGCCTCCGTCCAGATGGCTTCATGGGTATTCTCAAAAATCTTCCATTCACTTTCTGGATTGAGCAGGGTCTTTTTGCTCTTGTAGGATTTTTTACGGGTTTTGAAATTAACCGTGTGCCCCAGGTACTCACGCCAGCGGTCCATAATGTCGGCGATTGTAGAGGAATCCCAAGCATAAGGAGAACCTTTCTTTGTGACATTGGTCGTCCTGCCTTTACTCTCATAGTAAGCAGCCGGAGTAAGGATTTTTCTTTCCGTCAGCTTTCTTGCAATCTGCGAGGGTCCCAATCCGTCCATGATATAAAGACCGATTTCATAAACCACCTGGGCCGCTTCTTCATCCTTCACCCATTGCTTTTTATCATCAGACGATTTCATGTATCCATACGGAGGCATGGTAGCCAAATGCTCCCCCGCATTGCCTTTTACTTTCATAACGGCACGGATTTTTTTGCTGGTGTCTTTGGCGTACCATTCATTGATGATATTGCGGAAGGGCGTAAACTCGTTATCGCCCTGAGTGCTGTCTACACCATCATTCACCGCAATAAAGTGAATATCATGTTCGGGAAACATGATCTCCGTATACATGCCGACTTGCAGATAATCACGTCCGAAACGTGACATATCCTTGATGATGACCCTCTTAACAAGGCCAGCCTCAATGTCTGCAATCATCTGCTGAAAGCCTGGGCGGTTGAAGGTCGTACCTGAGATGCCGTCATCAACATAGAATTTGAAATTGCTGTATCCATGCTCACGGGCATACTTTTCCAGGATTTTTTTCTGGTTTACAATACTATTGCTGTCACCCTGCAATTCATCGTCACGGGATAAGCGACAATACAAAGCCGTAAGTTCTTCGGAGCTCATAGCCGTGTAAGGGAATTGAAGCGCGGCAGCGGTGTTTGACTGATAATACATAAATACCTCCTATCCGGCAGTCAAACACGATATTGAAGTCCAACTTCATTATACCGCGCTTTCTTTTCCCTGTCTGCCTGTTAGGAGGTTTTCAAGTCACAGTTTGTTTCTGAATATCGGCTTTTATCAGGTTCTCCAGTTTGGAGGCTATCGTCTGATTTCCCGTTTGAGGGAAAAAGGAATTGACGATAAAGGTCGTGTTGCCGATTTTCTTTGTGCTCCGCATAGGCGGGGCATATTTATTTTCAGATTGAATTTTCTGCATAATAAGGCCCCTTTCATGCCATTACACTAAAACCATAAACGAGGCAGAAAACGGACGGCTGCTGGCCGCAGCTCCACGGGAATCTCACCCCGGCCCATGCTGATGGGTGCGCCGCGCAATGCTTTGAGGGCGTTCAACGCGGGAGTCTCATTATCCTGCCTGTGCATCCTCGCCCACAAGCTGCCACACCTGTTTCGCGGCCTGGTTTTGTCGCTCACCTGTTTGGTAGGGGTCCCGTCCTGCGGACTTGCAACAGGGTTATGGCGCACCGGCCGACCGGCTCCACACAGACAGATTGTATCCGTCTGCCTTATGCTGCCCACAGGCTTTCTTTTTCAAGGATCATGGACTCCGCTGCCGGATCATCAGGGGCAAGGAAAGGGAGCAAAACTTACCCCGAACAACTTTAGACCGGCAGCACCTTGAAGCTCGTCACGATGCTATGTATCAGCTTCGTTTCCAGCCTGAGCCGCATATCTTCGTCCACATACAGGTATTCGTTGCCATACTCGTCTTTCACCGGTCTGGTGGCGAGAGCCCGAATGTACTTCTGATAATGAGCGACGACAGCAGCAAGAGCATTTTCGTCACCGTTCACGGCCGCCAGAATCACAGGCACCGGAATGGGCTTTACATGTCCGGCCATTCAAATCCCTCCTTTACCAGATATTCGTACAGTTCTTTCAGCGTAACGAGCCGCCGCTTGGATACGGTCTGATGGACGATATGCAGCTTTTCGCTGATTTCCCGATCCGTCATACCCAGGAAGTAGGACAGCAGGATCACATCCCGCTTGCCCTCCGGCAACTGCGCTAACGCATCGGCCAGGACATTGCCGGTTACGACTACCGGAAGTCCCAATACTTCAAAGACATGCTCGTCCATAAAGTAATCGTCCCACACGGCGGTCTGATCCAGCTCGGAGGCTGTCAGCTCGTCCAAAGGCTTTTCCTGGTCCAGAAGGCTGGCATAGTCACGTTGGATATGCCGGGCCTCATTCTTCAAAACCCTGACGCAGAAGGCGCCAAACTGATTTTGAATGCGTTGCTCATAGGAGTCTTTCATATTCTCACCTCCCTTCGCGCCGCACAGGTGCGGGGTGGTGATTTCCTCCCTTTCGCCTCAGTAATCCAAGACTTGCGATTTTGGCAACCTGGAAAGGAAAGAAATTTTTATGAAAGGCTCCGTCAGGTGACGAAGGCCCACATAAACAGCAAAAAGCGCCCATCCGCAAAATGCGGACAGGCGCAAATGAAATGGTAGAAGTATTTACATGATTTGACTGTTCATCTTCATGACCGTAACATCCCGATAATGGGCACAGACTTTTTTTGACAAGATGGCTCTTGTCGTTTTATGTCGAATAGCTTTGTGGCACATGGCGGCATCCTCCTATTGCCGCCGTGCCAAATGACAAGGTGTAGGGTCGTCGTTGGATTTTCCGCAAAATGAAACGGCGGCTCAATTTTAGAGCCGCCGTTTCATAGGCGCGCGAATAGGGCTGCTGTACGACGGCTTTTTTTCTTTGCCATCGTGCGGCAGATTATTCCAGATTTATGAAACTTGGTGTTTTGCAAATATACTCCGAGAAAAACTTGCGCCAATTCCCCCAAAAATCAACGCCGCCGGAATTGCCCATATTGCATACAGCATACCGTTACTCATTTGTTCCACCGACAGAAGCGAAATGGCCTGAACATGATAGATCGGAAGCAGTCCGACCAATCGGAACAACGGATTTGCTTCGGTGATCGGCAGCAAAACGGGAAAAAGAAAAATTGCCATCGCCGCAACCAAAGCTACAATCTGATTTTTACTGATTGCGGATAGAAAAAGTGTAATTCCAGTAACGCTAAGGGTGCAGGTAAAGGCCAACAGAATTTGATATTTGAGCAGCGTCCCGCAAGTGATATTGAAAGGAATAAACGCTTCCACATAGCCGCTGGGGGCAAATAAAATACTGCAATCCAATCCTTCCATTCCGTAAAAGATAAGAGCAAGAAGTAGGTTAAAAACTGCTATCAGCGCAGTAGAGAGAATGGCTGTGAGAATACCTGCAATCACCTTTGCAGTTGCACATTTGGTTTTGCCGTATTTACTCGTCAATATGATATTATCAACACCTTCGTACTCGCCGGAGAAAATCGGAGCAAGCATGATGATAATCGCAAGAGCAAGCGCAATAAAAACCCGCACCATGTTTTGGCTGGTAGAAAGCCAACCGTCTACATAGCCAATTTTGATTTCTTCATCACCAAAGACATCAGAAACACTTAATCCGTTCCAATTTCCGTCTTTATCAGAAAACCGTGCAAAGGCTGCCGATTGCATGGCGTTTTGATAAATATAGATTGCATTCAGCCCATGTAAATCTGATGTCTGTGCAAAATCAGACATCATTTGCTGCACTTTTTCATCTGTCAATAATCCTTCATATTTTGCGGCTATTTCCTTATCAATTTCTACTGCTGTTCTTCCAGAGCCTTGGCCGATATTCTGGTCAAAGGCATACTTGTTTTGAAAGGTGGAAAAGGATAGCAAGGCCGAAAATAGGATAATTCCAATTAGAGCGATGAACGTCAAACGCTTTGAAAATACCTTCCGCAATTCAAAAAGAATTAGTTTTTTCATTCTTCACAGCCCCCTTTGAAATAGAACAGGTACAAATCTTCCAAAGTGGGTTGCACCCTTACCGCGTTTTCCATCGGCGGACGATCTCCAATGATCCGTAAAATTGTCTGGTTTTCGCTGGTGTTCCGCAAATTGCTTATGTTGTAGGCTGCTGCGTATTTTTCTGCATAGGCAGTTGGAACCGTACATTCCCATACTTGGCCGTCGATTTCAGAAGTGATCTCCTGCGGATTTCCAAAGTGAATGATTTGCCCGGATTTCATCATGATGATTTCCTCCGCGATAAACTCCACATCGGAAACAATATGCGTAGACAGGATCACAATACGATTTTTGGAAAAGGCACTGATCAAATTGCGGAAACGGACGCGCTCTTTTGGGTCAAGTCCCGCTGTCGGCTCATCCAAAATCAAAATATGAGGGTCATTGAGCATGGCCTGTGCAATCCCCAAACGCTGCTTCATGCCCCCGGAAAAGGTTTTGATTTTGTGGTTACTTTCCCTCGATAAGTCTACTGCTTCCAGCAGCTCCTTTGACTTCTTCCGCGCCGCCTTCTCATCCAACCCTTTTAGGGCAGAAACATAGAGTAGAAAGTCAAACGCTGAAAAATCCGGGTAATATCCGAAGTGCTGGGGCAAGTAACCCAAAAGATTGCGATAGCGTTCACCAAGCCCAACAATGTTTTTTCCGTTCAGCAGAATTTTCCCGGAAGTAGGATTTTGGATATTGCAGAGCAGACGCATAAGCGTTGTTTTCCCTGCGCCATTTGCGCCCAGTAAGCCGTAGACTCCATTTGTTAAGGTAATATTCAAATCGTCCACGGCGGTTTTGGAACCGAACTTTTTTGTCAGCCCGATTGTTTTTAATTCCATAAAAAAGCTCCTTTCTCCATAGGCAGCAAAAAAATACTCTCCATGTGTTTTCATGGAGAGTATAGAGGGGAAATATCTACTTTTTATCTACAAGGCAGGAGATTTGAAGTAGGTGGATACCTTTGCCCCGGTTGTAGTATTTTCGATCTTCAAATAGCCGTTGTGGTGTTCACAAAGCAGCTTACAAATATACAGTCCAAGTCCAAAATGCTCGGAATGGTTGCTTTCCTCTGTGTAATATGGGCTGGTAGCTTTTTGCAGACCGCTTTTGTCAAACCCCTTTCCATCATCTGATACGGAAAGCAGCAGACCATTGTCACGCAAGGCAAAAGAGATTGTCACCGCAGTCTGGGCATACCGAACTGCATTAGAGATCAGGTTATTACACACTTGCGAAACAAAGGCCCCATCAAGGGATAACTGCGAAACAGGTATGTCATTTTGTAAAATCAATTCTTTTCCGTTTTTCGCACATACGATTTTTGCGCTGTCATACAAAGAAGATGTCACTGTCTGCAAGTCTATCAATTTGTACTCCGGCTGTGTATCTTCCATACGCCTAAGATTGCTCATGCTGCTCACATAGCTTTCCATACGGGAGATATGCTTTCCCATTGTGGCGGCGGTTTCCCTCGTTTGGGAATTGTCGCTGGCTTGCAGCATTTCATTATAGCCTTTTAGTACCGTCAGAGGGGTACGCAAATCGTGAGCAAAAGCGGCGTTGAGTGCTTTTCGTTCTTCAACTTGCCGCCACATTTTAGAGAAATTGTCCGCAAGGGTTGTCCGCATGATTTCAAAGGACGCGCAAAGCTGTCCCAATTCATCGTTGTTATCATAGTCGATTGAAAAGTCCAAATCATTGTTCGCTATTTTTTCAGAAGCAGTCCGCAGTTCCGCAAGCGGCTTTTTCAGCCTGTTTCTGTAAAACAGCAGTGCAGCAGCGATAATACAGAATGCGGAGTAAATGGGTGCAGCAATTGCGGGAAGCATCTCCAGTATAGCGATTGTGCGCTCGTCCTGTTTGGACATTGGGGCAAGTTCAGTCCCAATGTAGGTGCCTTCGCCCAACTGTTCCCCCTGCTCATTCGTCAAATAATATTTTTCGCCGGACGGGGGATAAGATGTTCTGATACCTTCGGCAGCGCTACCACAGATCGAAAAAGTCGTTACGGATAGAAAGACTGCGAGCACAACAAAGGCAATTACATAGAGAACAAGGCTTTTTCGGAGAGATAAATAGTGCCTGCGGCAATTTACTTGACCCATTTGTACCCACACCCCCAAACCGTTTCAATATATATGCGGTCAGTATATGCCGCGATTTTGGATCGTATTCTGCGGATATGCTCTGCCACAACGCTGCTGTCGCCCTCGCTGTCATAACCCCAAATACGCTCATAAATCCGTTCTTTATCAAAGACCTGGCCCGGATTTTGAGAAAGCAGCTCCACAATATCAAATTCCTTTTTGGCAAGCCCCACACGCTTACCACCAAAGAACAGGCAACGCTCTGAATAGTCAATCGTTAGATCGCCAGCGAACTTGATCTGTGCTTCAAAATTATGTCGCGCTTCCCGTCGCAAGTGAGCGCGTACTCGCGCTTCAAGCTCTACGAGGGAAAAGGGCTTTACAATATAATCATCGCCGCCAACGGCAAAACCTTTTACCTTGTCTGCATCTTCAATCCGAGCAGTCAGAAAAAGGATCGGACAAGATATGTGATCTCGAATACGCTGACAGACCTCCAAACCATCTGTCCCGGGCATATTGATGTCAAGCAAAATAATATCTGGCTGCTTTTCTGCTTGTTTTAGAGCTTCTGCGCCATTGGAAGCAGGCAGAATGCGAAAGCCCTTGCTCTCAAAAAAGCTGCCAAGCATAGAAACAATGTCGCTTTCATCGTCGGCAATCAAGATTCTATATGCCACACCTAACACCTCCATTCAAATATTGTAAAATATAGTTTTCAACTATTTTTCAATTTTTAGAATTGCAGTTTATAGATCTTTATTGGGGGGATTTCTTGATGTGTAGTCTCTATGTTAATTATATACTGTTAAAAAGGTACTTCAAGGCATCCATTGTAAACAAATAAGGAATTATATAGGCTAACTATGGGAACTGTATAGACATATTCAGAAAGAAAGGTGAACAGTAGAATGTAATAGGGTGAATCTATATGGCAAAAAGACCAGTACAAAAATATGATTTTACGCCTTTTGGAAAGGCAATCAAATCGGCAAGAAACGAGCAGAAAGAGTCCCGCAACAAAGTCGGGAATGAAATGTATCTGTCTCCCCGCTATCTTGCCAACATCGAAAATAAAGGGCAGCATCCGAGTCTCCAGATTTTCTTTGAACTGGTGACCCGTTATCATATCTCCGTAGATCAGCTTCTCTTTGAGGATGCGACAGAGAGTAAGTCCACCGCACGCAGACAGCTTGATCCCTTGCTTGATGGAATGACCGAAGCTGAACTAAAAATCGTCATTGCCACCGCACAGGCTATCTTGGATGCCAGAGCGGAGGAAGAAAAATGATGTGGTTGATGCAACTGAATAATGATTAGGAAACGCTATGAACGGATACCGTTTGTAGCGTTTTTCTTTGCTTTCATGGTTGCCAAAGGCAGGTGTTTCGGATTACTTAGGTACGGAGAGAGAAACGATAGCAAGCACAGCAAGCGAGTACCCGCTTGCGATTTTTGGCTTTAGGGAACCCTCCCCCTAAACCCGAAAAATGCTTGTTGGGAACATCCCAAACCCTGATACGAAAAGAGGCGAGATACCACGATGGCAAACCGAAAACGAAATATCCAGGTGAAGTTCTATGTGACCGCCGAGGAAAAGGAACTGATGGAACAGAAGATGGCTCAGCTCCAGACAAAGCGGATCGGCGCCTACCTGCGGAAGATGGCGATTGACGGATATATCATCCAGGTGGACACCAGGGACATTAAGGAGATGAACAAGCTCCTGTCCGCCATTGGCCGGAACATCAATCAGATCGCCAAGCGGGTCAACGCCGGAGGCCCCACCTATCAGGCCGACATGGAGGAAATCCGGGAAAGGCTGGATCAGATATGGCAGTTACAAAGACGCATCCTATTAAGTCAACGCTGAAAGCGGCCATTGACTATATCTGCAATCCCGACAAGACGGACGGGAAGCTGCTGGTGTCCTCCTTCGGCTGCGCCGCCGAGACCGCCGACATTGAATTTGAATGGACGCGCCGCCATGCCATTGACAAGGGCACGCACCTGGGCCGCCACCTGATCCAAGCCTTTGAGCCTGGGGAGGTCACGCCAGAGGAAGCCCACCGAATCGGCATGGAACTGGCACGGGAGGTCCTGGGCGGCAAATATGAATTTGTCCTCACCACTCACATTGACAAGGATCACGTCCATAATCACCTGATTTTCAATGCGGTCAGCTTCACCGATCACAAGCATTACCATTCCAACAAGCGCAGCTATCACGAGATACGCCGGGCCAGCGACCGGCTGTGCAAAGAACACGGCTTGTCCGTCATCGTCCCTGGCCGGGATAAGGGCAAGAGCTACATTGAGCATCAGGCCGCACAGAACGGCACCAGCTACAAGGCAAAGCTGAAAGCCGCCATCGACCGGCTGATCCCCGTATCCTCCAGCCTGGAAGATTTGCTTGCCCGGTTGCAGCGGGAAGGGTACGAAATCAAGCGTGGAAAGTATATCTCCGCCAGGGCGCCGGACCAGGAGCGGTTCACCCGGCTCAAAACCCTGGGCGCCGATTACACGGAAGAAGCCGTTGTCTCCCGCATTGCCGGAGGCCCCAGGCCCTCCAGACAGCCCCAACAGCGCAGCGGGAAGGTCAGCCTGCTCATTGACATTCAGAACAATATCAAGGTACAGCAGAGTGCCGGATACCAGCGGTGGGCAACCATCGAGAATCTGAAACGGGCGGCCGCCACCATGAACTTTCTCACCGAACACGGCATCGGCAGCTATGAGGAATTGGTGGAACGGTGTGACGCCGTTGCCGCCGCCTCCATCCGTACCAGGGAGAGCCTGCGGGATACGGAACAGCGGATCGCCGACCATGCCCTTCTGGGAAAGCAGATCGACACCTACCGCAAGCTGAAACCTGTCTATGACCGATACAAGGCATCAAAGGACAAGGAAAAATTCCTGCGCGGCTTTGAGAGCGAGATTATCTTATTCGAGGCGGCAGCCAGGGAAATCAAAAAGGCCGGGCTCACCAAACTTCCTTCCTCCGAAAAGCTGAAAGCAGAATTGGACGGACTCTCCGCCCGCAAGACCGCCCTGCAAACGGAACTTCGGAAGATACGGCGGGAGGAAAAGGAGTATGACACCCTCCGCCAGAATGTGGACGCCCTACTGGAAAGGCCGAAGGAACAGGAACAGCAGCGGCAGCGGAGCAACGACTTGGAGTAACGGGGATTGGGCGCTTTTTACAGTCTTTGCAAAACCCCTGGGCGCATGGTTATCCGGCTGATATAATGGAACCAGGAATGGAGGTGCTGACTGTGACGAAATCCGAAGTAATCAAAGAGTTTTTCAAGAAGAGCGTGCTGCCCGTGGCGGTGGCGGCTTTGCTGTACTGCATTTTCAAATCCGCCTGCACAAAAGATGGAGTCACCGACTATGTATGGCTGTTCATCCTTTGCGGCCTGCCTTTTGGCATCCCACGGATGTTTGCCTGGATCGTACCGGGTGGCTCTTTGGGGACCGCCCTTCCGTTGTTTCTGCTGAACTTTATTATTGGCGGAGTGATTGGCGGTTTCGTCCTGGTCTGGCGACTGCTGGTGGCTGCCTGGTATATTCCCTTGACCATCTATCGACTGTTCATAACAAGAGGGACTTCCTATATTTCAGAATAGCACTATGGAAATGTGGAAAACGGCCGCTCCGCCGATGGAAAACAGATATTCACGGCCCGATGGAAAAGCTGTCAGCTTTCCCACAGCCCGCAAACACCGTTTCCCACAGCTCCGCCCCTTTGACCGTTTACGCACATTCCCACAGCGCCTACTACTGCTACTGAAAATGAGCGCCATCACCGAAATGATGATGGCGCTCATTCTTTTTCTCCGTATCCTTCTTCAGCAAGATTTAGTATATTCTTTTTTTCTTTCTGCGCATAGCGCATGGTCTGATAAGCTCCGCCGCCTGTATGGTCCACATAGAATACAACGAGATCGCTTCGCTTCACCATCTGCCGGTTGCGAATTTGAAAAGCACCTTTCGGGTGGCTGCTGGCCGCGCTGCCGCATATTTCGATTTCATCATAATAAGTTTCAAAGTTTTCCATATTGTTGCGCAGCTCCGCCGTGGGATATGGCAGTATCCAAATCAAGGAACTGTTATCATCCCGAACAAGCCGCTGCTGGCGTTTGACAGCGGAGGAAACGATCTGGTCAAAATCTCCGTCCCGACCGACCAGGAACTCCACATACTCCTTTTCCAAAAGCAGCGCATGAACCAGCGCCTCCACACGATCCTCCGCCTCACGAAACTCCGGGATGATCCGGTGTCCAAAAAAACTAACGGTAAATATGTTCACGGTTCTATCTTCGCCATTTTCAAGCCAGCCCCTCCAACAAAGTAAACAATCCACTTCTCATTATATACATACATTGACTTAAAGTAAATAATCCTCTAATTGGTTTCAATTATAATTTACCTGCTTTGTTGGTAGCATAATATCAGGAGGTGATATTATGCAGACGGAGTTTCCAGAACGCTATATCACTCTGGGCTTGAAGATCGCGTATTACAGAAAAAAGGCGGGGCTGACACAGGAGGTCCTTGCGGAGAGGATCGGGAAAAGTGTCAACTTCGTTGGTCAGGTAGAAGGAACAGGTACGGTTCGTGGCGTATCTCTTGAAACACTGTTCAAGATCGCCCAAGTGCTGAAAATCCCGCCCTCCAAGCTGTTAGAGGATGACTGATCGACTGCGACGCAGCCAGAACAAAAAAAGAATGGGAGCGCCAACATCGGATAACTGCATCCGATGTTGACGCTCCCATTTTGTTTGATAAAAGGTAAAAATCCGGCGTTTTCCCTATGCAGAAACGCCCTGCCGCCCCACATGGGAAATCATACTTCCCCTACACAGAAAAGCCACCACAGGCGGTTCCTTCGCCTATTTTGAACCCTAATTCCTGCACTTTTGGGAACGACGGGAAAGATAGTGCGGACAGGACAACACCACCGCCCGGAAACTCTGCTTGCAGGGATGAACACAGCCCTTGCATAGCTTGTTATACTGGCGTCTGCCGTTCTCGCCCAGGAAGAACGACCATTCCAGACGCCATTTCTTGCTCCGGCTCATAAGTCGCCCAGCTCCGGGGGCTTCTTCTGCGGGGCAGGCTTGTCCGGGCTTTTCCGTTCCGCGCACTCCCGTTTCGCGTCCTCCAGCCGCTCCCGGATGGAAGGCTTTTTCTCCGGTGTGGTCCTGCGCGCCTCGGCCTGGGCTTTCTCCAATTCCTCGCCACGGCGGCCGTTGTTGATGATCCCGTCGATCATCCCGTAGTCGTCCTCCAGGGTCATTTCCGCCGTACGCAGCGGGTTTTCCGGCTCCACGGGGACGGATACGATCTGCCCGTTGATGCTAGCAAACAGCTCCGGCCGCTTGAATTGCTCGGTGTACTTCTGAATCATGTCCGGGGGCAGGGACGCGAAACTCTCCGGCCCCAGGCCCACCACCAGGAAGGTGCCCGCCACAATGTCGTAAATCTCTCCGTGTTCGTCCCGGAGGGAACGGTTCAGGTCCAGACCGATGAGCTTGCCTTCATCGTTCAGGACCAGCCCCACCGGATCGTCAAAAGGATAGGAGGCGGCAATATCGCCGCCCACCTCCGCTTGCAGCGCATGGAGGCCAGGGTCGATCTCCTTCACATAGGGTTCCTTCATGGGCTCCACCACCAGGACGGTTAGCTTCTCCGGCGCGGTATGTTCGGGGGCGTCTCCGTTGGGGATGGCAAAGGCGCGGCTGCCGTTGGCCATGATGAGATACTTTCCGTCCTCGGACTCGTGGTGGAAACCGTATCCGGCTGCCTCCATCTGTTCCCGGCTCATATCCGTCACATGGAAGGTGCCCCTGGGGGTCCGCACCGTCTCGCCGGTCTCCCGGTCATCCGGGGTGGGCGCCGCTTGCTGACCGTACAACTCCGCCTCATACTCCCGGTTTGCCTGCTCTGCAAAGGACAGCATCTCGTCCACATGGGACTGATCCGGGTTTTCAATAGCCTCCCGAATCGCCTGCGGGTCCACATCCAAATATGCCTCGTAGCCCACAGCCTCCTTGAACTTCTCCAGTTCGGAGGGAAGGTAGTTCTCCGGGGTCTGGCCCAACGCCTTCAGCTTTTCTTCCAGAGAGGCAATGCGGCAATCTGAAAGGTTCTCGTAGATTTCTTCCTTTGCCGCGTGTTCCTCCGGGTGCTTGGCGGCATACTGCGGATCGTTCTGTCGGAAAAACTCGTCCATATCGTAGGCAAGGTCCATGGCCCATTCCGAAATTTCTTCTTCGGGGATGTCGTCCTGGAAGGTCATCACCCGGTATTCCTCCGGGATGCTGCCGCGCTCGCCATCGTAATACTCATGGAAACTGTCCCCGGTATCCCGCACATAGCCCAGGTCGGTGAACTGGCCGCTTTCCTCCAGGGCGATGTCCCGCCCGTAGGCCTCATAGTCGATGTAATTGCGCAGATGCTCTGGCACCTGCATGGCATCCAGTTCCTCGATGTAATATCGGCCCAGGTCGTCGTGGTCGTGGATGTCGGGGTAAACGTCGTAGCAGTCCAGGTTTTCCGTCAGGTTGATAAGCTCCTGGATGCTGCCCGTGTGGTCGCCGATCTCCATGGCCGCCTGGAACCGCTCGTATTCATCCTGGCTCATGTCGTCCAGCTTGGAGGCCAGATAGTTCAGCTCGTCCAGGTTGGCATACTCGCCCAGCAGGTCATAGAGGCCGTCCACATAGCAGTCATAGTCCGTGATGAACCATTCCTCATAGGTCTGCCCAAAGTCGTCTTTCGCACCGATCCCGATGCGCTCAAAGACCTTTTTCAGTTCCTCCGCCGTGGTGGGGAACTTCACCCACTCGCCCACAAGGGCGCCCTCGTTGTACTTGCCCAGATTGGTGATGAAGGCGGCAAAGGGATAATCTTTGTCATAGTCATAATGGGGCATAGCAACGCCTCCTTATCGCTCCGGCGCAGGCTTTTCCCGATGGGGCTGCACCTTGCTCTGATTGGCACATTCCTTCCGGCTCTGCTCCAGCCGCTCCTTGATGGAGGGCTTTTTCTCCGTCTGTTTCTCCCTGGGGCGCTCGTGCTCCCACTCGTCACCGGAGAGAGTGAGATAGCCTCGGCTCGTAAAACAGCCCTGTTCCTCCCGCATGGCGTGGTTACCGAAGGGAACGGGATCAATGGCGTCCAGCAGCTCCGGGGGCAAAAGGACATCCAAATGCTGCGCCAGATAGCGCCAGCCAACATCCTCCACTTTGCGGATGTTGGGCTCCAGGACAAAATACTCGGTGTTGGCGGGAAACTCCCGGAACTGCTCCAGGGTGGTCAGACGATAGGACGACTCCTGGACAGCGGCCAGGAGGTCACGTTCCTCCGGAGAAAGTCCGGCAAGCGCCTGGGCCGCTGCCTCCAGTTCGTTTGCGTCACCGCTTACGAGGAGCAGCGGCTTCAAATGCTCCATGAAGTTGACCTCGGATTTACTTTTTGCCATGCACACCATCCTTTCGTTTGGGAAACTCCAGCTTGAAATTGACATACTTGCCGCCGCTATCGTCCAGGATCACCACGGCGTCATAGGTGGAATCTTTCTTCTCCGACCACATCCCCTTGACGGAAGTGCGGCCTTTTTTCAGAAGGTCGGCTGCCATCTTCCGGGTCATTTCCTTGCGGCGGCTGGTCCAGAAACGGTCATTCTTCCACATGACAAACTGGCAGGCCCGATCCGAACAGGCGAAATTCTTCTTGCCCTCATAGACCGGCTTGCCGCAGCGGGGACAGATGCCCACCGTCTCCTTCTCCGGCTGAAACAGCTTTTGCCCATCCTCGGAAATGTGGGAGTATTTCCGCACCAGCTCCGCCGCCATTGCCTCGATCCCGCCCATGAAGTCCTCCGGCGACGCCTGACCCTTTGCCACCTCGTTCAACCGCTGCTCCCAATCCGCCGTGAGCTTGGGAGAGGTCAGCAGTTCCGGCAGTACCGTGACCAGGTTGACGCCTGCCTTTGTGGGGATCAGGTTCTTGCCCTTGCGCTCCACGAACCCGCCGGACACCAGCTTTTCAATGATGGTCGCCCTGGTCGCCGGGGTGCCCAGGCCCTTGCGTTCTGCCTCGTCCGGCATATCTTCTTTGCCCGCATTCTCCATGGCCGACAGAAGGGTGTCCTCGGTGTAGGGCTTGGGGGGCGAAGTGAAGTGTTCGGTGACGGAGGCGGAGACCGACTCAAAGACTTGCCCCTCGGTCAAGGCCGGAAGAACACCCTCGGCATCTTCATCCTCCGGCTTCTCCTTCAGGGAGGAACGGAACACCTCCTGGATGGCCCGCCAGCCCTGGGAAAGCACCTGCTTTCCCTTTGCCGTGAAGGTATGTCCGCCGCAATCAAAGGTGGCCGTGACCGCCTCATACACGAAAGGCTCCGCCGCCGCACACAGCAGCTTGCAGCAGACCAGCAGAAGGATATTGCGCTCGCCCACAGGCAGCGCAGGCACATCCGCCTTTTCCAGCTCCAGGGTGGGAATCAGGGCGTGGTGGTCAGATACCTCCTTGTCATTCACCAGCGCCAGAACATCGGGGAAAAACTCCGGGCAGGCGTCAAAGGGCGTCACCCGTGCTGCCAGATGCAGAATCACGGAGGCAGTCTCCGCCATGTCACCGGTCAGATACCGGCTGTCCGTGCGGGGATAGGTCAGCAGCTTCTTTTCATAGAGGGATTGGGCGTAGTCCAGAGTTTGCTTGGCCGTGTAGCCGAACACCCGGTTTGCCTCCCGCTGCAAGGTGGTCAGGTCGTACAGCTTGGGCGGCTTCTCCGTCTTTTTCTCCCGCACCAGGGATACACACACGGCCCGCTGCCCGTCACAGGTATCCCGGAGGGCCTGGGCGTCCTCCGTGGAAACAATACGGTCGCTGACCGCCTCGGCTCCCTCCAGCGCCAGCCGCACATGATGGTATTTCTCCTTGCGGAACAGGACGATCTTGCTGTCCCGGTCGGCCAGCATCGCCAGGGTGGGCGTCTGCACCCGCCCCACATTCAAGGTGCGGTGGTAGAGGACGGAAAACAGGCGGCTCGCGTTGATGCCGATGAGCCAGTCCGCCTTTTGACGGCAAAGCGCCGACTGATACAGCGGGTCATAGTCCGCGCCGGGGCGCAGGTCGGCAAAGCCCTCCCGGATTGCCGCGTCCTCCATCGAAGAAATCCAGAGACGGGAGAAAGGCTTGGAACATCCGGCAGCCTCATAGACCAGCCGGAAGATCAGCTCACCCTCGCGCCCCGCGTCGCAGGCGTTGACCAGCTCCGTCACATCAGGGCGTTCCATCAGGGAACGGAGAATGTGGAACTGGGCGGCCTTTTCCTCGGACACCACATAGCGGAAGGGGGCGGGCAGGATGGGAAGGTCCTCATACCGCCACTTCTTGTAGCGGTCATCGTAGGCGGCCGCGTCCGCCAGTCCCACCAGATGACCAATGCACCAGGAAATCAGCCAGCCGCCGCCTTCAAAATAGCCATCGGCCCTGGATGTGACACCCAGGGCCGATGCGATACTCTTTGCTACACTCGGTTTTTCACAGATCACCAATTTGCTCAATTCTGGTCCTCCTGTTCTCCCTGTTCAGGAACATCCTCGTTTTCGTATTCCTCGTCCTCGAACTCATAGTCGTCCGGGTCGGCGCTGACCTTTGCGCCCTGTTTTGGCTTGATGAACTTGATGTAGGCGAAGGCTCCGCCGCCGCCCAGGGCCGCCAGCAGCAGGATCAGCACCAGGGCGCCGCCGCTGCCGGACTCCTTCTCCGGCTCCGGTTCGGGCTCCGGCTCCACCTCCGGCGCTTTCCCGGCGCACTCGCTCATATTCACCGCGCAGACCGGACAGGCGGTATTCACCGCACCGGCCTGGCATTTCTCGGCGCAGGTACAAGCAGCGGGCTTTTCCTCCGCCTGCCCGTCCTCCAGCAGCGCCATCAGGTCGGCTTCATCCACCTGGTTCAAGAAGTGAACGGCGGTCTCCTTGTCCTCGTTGGCCCGGTCGATCAGGATGTAAAAATAGTTGCCCGCTTTCGTGGTCACGGTGATAAGCTGTTTGTCGCCGTAATAATCGTCCACCAGCGTAGCGTTGCCTTCCGGGGTAAGGGGCTGGCCTTCCGGCTCCATGCCCCCGGTGGCGGGTTCCTCGGTGGGTTCCGGCGTCGTCTCGGCGGGCTCCCCGGTGTAATAGTCGCCATCCCCGCCGCCCGCAAAGGCGGTGACGGAGAAAGAGGTCATGCACAGGACCACCGCCAGCATCGCCGTAAACAGCCGGATCACTTTCTTATTCTTCATGGTCGCTGTCCTCCATATCCTCGTCGTCAGGGTCCGCCGCTGCCTCCGCCTCCATCATCCCGTCGGGCAGGGTGATAAGGCCGCTGGCGTAGGCCTTCAGGAAGGCGGTCAGCTCCTTGTTGTCCATGCGCACCGCCTTGACCATGCGGACGATCTCCAGGTTTTCTTCCTCGGTGAGCTGCGCCTCCAGTTCCCGAAGGCGCTTCTGCTGGACGGAAATCTTCTCCTTCGTCTTTTCGATGTCCTTGCGAATCTTCTCAACCGTTGCCATGTGTGCAAAACTCCTTTCCAAATCGTTCTCTCCAGGAATAGTTCCGCCCCAGGCCCTTGACCGTTTTCAGGTTTTTCCGGGCGTTGTCCTCCAGCGCCAGGGCGCGGCGGAACAAATCGGGATGCTGCTCCCGCAGGGCGGTTATCTCGTCGGGTTTCATGCTGGGGCAGAAAAAACAGGACGATTTTCCCGGCTGGGGCAGCCCTGCCGCCTCGATCTGCCGGATGCAATCGTCCCGTGTCCATCCCCATTCCATCAGGGGATACCACTTGCTGTATTTTCGGTCGGCCAGGTCCCCCAGCAGCACCTTGTCGCTGCGGTAGCCCTCGCCTGCGTCGTAGCCGATGAACTTGACCACCCGTTTGCCCGCCGCCCACACCTTCTGACACGGCGGATAATGGTTGCAGAACTTTTCCTGCGGCCCGATCTTGTGTTTCAGGGAACACCGCTTGAAGCCGTAGGCAATGGACGGAAGGCTGCAACTTTGCAGACATTCATCCTCCAGCGTCAGCCGTTTCCCGTCACGGGTGGTCTTATACACTCTGGTAATGGGAGGCATCCCGTGGTCCTTCAGCCAGGAATCCATCACCTCCAGATAGGCGTAGGTATGAGGATGCTCCGCCCCCGTATCCGCAAAGAGGATCAGGTCCACCGGGATGCGGTGCTGGTGCAGCCCAATCAAAAGGGCGGTGCTGTTGGCGCCGCCCCCGTAGGAAACCATATTGATGCTTTATCACCTCCATCAGTTGTACGGCGGTCTGCCGTATGCGTAGAAATGAGACTGCCAGTAACTTGTGTTCAGGTTGGAATACTGGATGGGGTCGCCACAATGCAGCATCATCCCGTCGCCCACATAGATACCCACATGGGACACGCCGGTCGTGTCGTAGGTGCCCACGAAGAACACCAGATCGCCGGGCTGGGGGTCGGATACCGGGGTGGAGATGTTGTAGAGCCCCTGTGCGCCCAGCCGCCCGGTGTTGCACAGGCCGCTGTTGGTCAGCACATAGCTGACGAAGCCGCTGCAATCAAAGGAAGTGCTTGGGCTGCTGCCGCCCCACACATAGGGATAGCCCAGATACTTCTCCGCTTCGGTGATAAGGGCGTTGAACCGTTCGTCTGTCAGGTATTCAGCGGGAATCTCCCAGGCGGTGGGCGGGTTCTCGATGTACTTGTTCACATACCCGGAGGACGGGAACAGATCGGGGCGGTTGCCCAGGGTGGACATATAGGTGGCGTACAAGGAAAGCTGTTCCTCGCCCATCATATAGACCGGCACATGGGAGAGGTCGAAGTTCTCCAATGTCACGGTACAGATATACCAGGTGTACGGAACTTCCACCTCATACTCATTGCCTTCGCTGTCCGTCCGTGTCTCCGTCCGATACCGGGTCTCCGTGGTCACGGTTTCGGTGAGGATGTATTGCTTGTCAAAGAGGGTTTGAAGGTCCCCCTGTACCTGGTCGATGGTGAACACCCCATCATGGAGAGCCGACAGAATGGAAACCAGCACATAGGGGTCATGTTCAATCTCGTCCAGGTCGAAGTGATACTCGTCATAGTCGTGGGTGGTCTCGTAGGTATCCAGGTACTCCCGCAATTCATCCTCTTTGGCGCAGTAGGCTTCTTCCGCTGCCAGCATATCGGAATCCTCGGAGAGATAGGAGGACGCCATGATGTTGGACACCCCGCCACCGAACATGGAGGAACAGGATTGCAGGGAGCCCAGCAGCATCACCAGCAGAAGGCCGATGCCGCCCACGATCAGCGCACCCTTCCAATGCCGTTTCAGGAAAAGGGCGGTGCGCTTGGACTCCTGGGCGGTTTTCTTGGCCGCCTTTGCCGTGGCCTCCGCTGTTTTCCCAGCCTGGGCGGTCTTGCCCGCCGCCCGGTATGCCGCCGCATATTGCTTTTGCAGCTTCCGTTTCTGCCACAGGCGGGAGATGGGATTGGATGCAAGCTGGGGGTTCTCCGCCACGGCTTTCCGATAGTAGAAATCTGCATTGGCCTTGACCGCCGCCTGCTCCGCCTTTGCCGCGTCTCGCCAAGGTTTGAGCTTGCGTTCCGCCCGCCAGTTCTGGACACGGCGGTTTCCATAGCCCACAGCCTTCTCAAAGCTGCGTTCCCCCAGGTGGCCCGACTGGACGCCGGAATTTTCCTGCTCCACCTCCCGGACCTTGCCGTGGATGGCTGCGCCTGCCTCCTGGATGGGGCGGGACAGCGGATTGGTATGCTGGGGGGATGGCGGTTTGGATGGAACGGCAGCCTTTGCCGCGTCCAGCCGGTCCGCCGCCTTATCGGACTTGCGGATGACCCCTTGCAGCTCCGGCGCCGCCCGGTCTGCCTCGGAAAACTGCAATCGGGAGGATGGACGGCCTGCCGCCGCCTCGCCCTCCCGATAGGCTCTGCGCTGTTTCCGGTGCTTCTTTTTGGCTGCTGCCTGTTCCAGGTGCAGTTCCACACGGTCCACCGCTTTTCCAGCGGCGCCCGCCGTATCGCTGGAGGCGGAATGGTCCTGCTCCGGCGTCCGGTCAGAGGGATAGGTGGTTTCGCCCGTGACCAGATTGACGGATACCGCCCCGTCACGGGTCATCTTCTGCGCCTCCTTTGCGGAGGCTTTCCATTCTTTCAAGGTGCGTCACCTCCTGTTCCATAGGGGCAGATGTTGACACACGCCCCGGTTTCGATCATGGCGATGTACTGGAAAATGGGATAGGCCTGGGGCGGGCAGACTGCGTTCCCCAGGGTTTTCAGCCGCAGCGCCCGGTTGTCGGTGTCCTCGGTCATGCGGGGGACTCCTTCGGGCTCGGAACGCCAGAGGATGCGTCCGTCCATTTCGGGGGGAATCCCATAAGCCATTCCACCCAGTCCGGGTTCAGCGCCTCTTTCTCGGAACGGGGCTGCTCCTGCCGGATTACCTGGGCCGACAGGTTGGAGGACGGGGATTTGTCCCGGAAGGCCGCCGGTTTCAGGGTGGAACGGTAGCCCTCCGATGCCGCCGGGGTCAGATAGAACACCGCCGCCGATAGGGACAGGCTCCAGATCGATCCGTCCTTGTTCCTCTTGCGGAATATCCCGTTGTCCGACAGGAACACATCCAGGCTGGCAGCATCCCGCCCCGTGGATTTGTCGGAGGCAAGGGGTGTGGGAAACATCAGCCGCGACGATAAAAGTTCGCTGGCGCTCATGCCATGCGCCGACACCGCAAGCCGGAAATACGAATGGGAGAACAGCGTATCCCGCTTTTGCCAGGTCAAAGATCGTTTTGTCGAGCCCCATATTGATGAAGCCAGCAACATTTTCCCCAAGCACCCAACGGGGCCGAAGTTCGGCAATAACGCGGCACATTTCCGGCCACAGGTAGCGTTCATCCGCAAAGCCCCGCCGTTTTCCGGCGGTGGAGAAGGGCTGGCACGGGAAGCCGCCGGAGAGGATCGTGATGGTTTCAAGTCCTGTTTTCTCAAAAAACGCCTCCTTCGTGAATGTGGTGATGTCCCGGAACTTCGGCACATCCGGCCAATGCTTTTGCAGGATGGAATAGGGATAGTCCGCCCACTCGCATTGACAGACCGTTTCAAAGCCCGCCGCCTCCGCTGCCAGGTCCAGCCCGCCGATGCCGGAAAACAGGCTGACATGGGTTAATCGAGTAGCAATTATTTGCTCACCTCCTGGTTGGAGAATATAAAGAAGCCCGTTTCTCAGTGAAACGGGCTTCATCTGTCTTGCTTATTTTTCTCAATCATAGTTGCTACATCGGGAACTCCCTCTCTAAAGTCTAAAATTGTTGGATTACATGGCTTTCTAGGTAACTTTAAATAGAGTTGAACGCGATCATTGTAACCATACTTCAAGAATTCGAGCAGCGGATACAACTCATTCAACACCCGGTACGATGTCATTTTACGGTCAATTACGCAGATAAAGCCAAATGGAGGATACGCAAATTCACTGCCAACAAATTTTTCTCCTGTAAAGGGGTTCATTTGGCCAGACACCTTATCAATCTTACTTCTGCCATTGCTCTGCATATACATTCGGATGTCTATATTGCTAGGAAAACGCCGCTCTTCAGGATTCAACAGGAACTCTTTTATGCTTGGGTGTTCTTGACACCAAAAGGGGCCATTTGCACTTGCGAAACAGGAAACAACCTGCTTTAAAACCCGTAGGGGATAAATTGTATATGGAACGCTTAATAGCCCTTGCGCTTTGTGCTTATAATAGCGCATTCCTTGAACAGCAAATTCAGCATAAGCAGCTCCGTACCATTCTCCTGTAAGATTGTTGCAGCGTTCGCACAGTGAGTACATACCAGCCCCCTTTTGAAGCTGATTATATCGAGTACGATTACTAAGAAGGTATCCCCAAAAATCATATAGTTTTAAACTAAAATGATTAAATGCAGCTCTTGGGGGAATATGTTCAAAGGTTAACTCTGTTTCTTGGCCACAGATACAACAAATACCATGAACTTTTTTCGTCATAGATATCCCCCCCTTTTTTTACATATTATATCACCTGCATTGTTGTTAGGATAGGATGAAATGTTCCGGGGAATATCTCACATGTCCGCATTCAAAAAAAGCAGTTATTATCTTTATTTGACATCACCCGTCATGTCGTCATCCTCGCAGTCCACATAGAAAGCGTCCAGCTCACACAGCTCCAGGGCCTTCAGCCGGGCAAGGTCAGCCTTGTCGCCAAACACCAGGTAGCGACCGGGGATGCTCCAGCGGTCAAACATCTGGTCGGCGATCTCGCCGTATCGCCGGGCGGTGTCGATCAGGTTCTCCATGTCCCGCCGGTCTTTGATCTTCCCGGCAAGAAAGGCCAACTGGTGCAGAAGCCCGTAGAGATGGACTTCCTCGTCGATGTGCGCCTCGTAGGTCTTTTCCTCAATGACGTACAGCTTTTCCTGTTCCATATTCTTATCCCATCCTTTCCTCATGTTCCACCTCGCTGGGCTTGGTGGTGAGCAGTTTGTAGAGCTCGGTGTCTTTCGGGAAGTCATCCGCAAAGGGCAGGATGACATTGTTGAAGAACAGCAGCCCGTGGCCCGGCTCGGAATTGGTCACATAGGCAAGCTGCTCCGACGAAATGTTCAGCCGCTCCGCCAGTATCTTCCGGTCGCCCGCCGCCTGGTTGAGCATATAGATGAAGTCGCTGTTCTCCAGGATATTTTCGATCTCCGGGGAGGAAAGCAGGTCTTTGGGGTTCTGGGTCGCCCCGGTGGGGATACCGCCCCACTTTCTGAACCGCTTCCAAATCTCGGCGCTGTATGCCGCAGTCTGTTCCTCCTTCAGCAGAAGGTGGAATTCGTCCACGAAATACCAAGTGGACCGGCCAATGGCTCGGTTGATGGTGACGGTGTTCCACACTGCATCCTGAACAATGAGCATCCCCGGCTTTTTCAGGTTCTTGCCCAGGCCCTTGATGTCAAAGCAGACAAGCCGGTTGGAGATGTCCACGGTGGTACGGTGGTTGAAGAAGTTCAGCGAACCGTTCACATAGAGGTCCAATGCCTGGGCCACCCGGTCGGCCTCCGGGATGTGCTGGGACAGAAGGGCGTTCATCAGGTCACCCAGAATCGGCATATTCTCCGGCTGGGGATCGGCAAAGTAGGGCTGGTAGATCATCTGCACCGCCCGATCGATGACCGTCTTTTCGATGGCCTCCAGGCCGGTCTTGCTGCCCATGATGAGCTCGCAGAAGGACAGCACGAAGTCCGATTTCAACGCCAGCGGGTTTTCTTCCTCGGAGTAGTTGAGGTTAATGTCCAGGGGATTCACATAGTCGGTGCTGGACGGGGACAGCCGGATCACCTGGCCGCCCAGTCGCTTCACCAGGGGCGAATACTCGTCCTCCGGGTCACAGATAATGACATTGTCCTGGGTCATCAGCATGATAAAGGTGATCTCCCGCTTGCAGCTCATGGATTTGCCGCTGCCGGGCGTGCCGAACACAAGGCCGTTGGGACAACGGGATTGCTTGCGGTCCAGCAGGATCATGTTGTTGGAAAGGGCGTTGAGGCCGTAGTACATGGCGTCGCCGCCCATGAACACCTCCTGGGTGACGAAGGGGACGAACACCGCCAGGGCCGATGTGGTCAGGCTCCGTTCAATCTTGATACGGTTGAGGCCCAGGGGCAAAGAGGACATCAGCCCATCCTCCTGCTGGAAATCCAGCCGGGTCAGAAGGCAGTTGTAGGTCTGGGCGACGCTGGCCGCCTGGGATACGGCAATCTCCAGCTTTTGCCGGGTCTCCGCCGTGTGCAGCACCAGGAAGGTCATGTTGAACATTCTCTCGTTACGGGATTGCAGGTCGGTGAGAAGGTCTTTCGCCGCGCCGCCATAAGTAGACAAGTCGCTGGGGAGTATGTCCATATCGTAGCCGCTGCGCACCGCCCGCTTCTGCTCCTGTATCTTCATGGCGTCCAGGTCGGTAATTTTCCGCTTGACCATTTTGATGGCCTCGTTCTGGTTGATGCCCCGGATGTGCATAGTCACCATGATATTCCCGTCCGCCTCCATGAAGTCGGTGAGGATGCGGTCGTGCATCTCCGGCGCCAGGATTTGCAGAAAGGACACCGCCCCGTAGCGTTTGCCGATGCGGAAGGTGCGGGTCTCCCCGAAGTGGAAGGAGGACGGAGAAATGAAGTCCTTTACCGAAAGGCCGCTGGCCGGGAGCCAGTCCCATTCAAAGGCGAACTGCCCTCCCTCCGGGTGGAGGATGTTGTAAAGCAGCTCCAGCCGTTCCTTCCCGTCCAGCACATGAGCCGCCGCCCCCATGACCTTGAAGCGGTTGAGAGTGTCGGTTTCAATCCGGGCAAACCGGGCCCGGGCCGCCGGAAGGTTCTCCGCCTCGATGGTCAGAGTCACATACTTGGTTTTCACATAGCCGTTGTTGCCCCGCTTATACTGCATCCGCAGGATGTCCACCGCCTCGTCCCGGATGGGGTCCAGGTCGTTGCCCTGTCTGCGGATACCAAACATTTCATCGGCGGCGCTGCCTCCGCTGCGACTGTCCAAAGTGACCTGAACGCCGATGGAGGGGTCATAGCCGTTATAGAAGTCGCAGAGGCTTTCAAAGATGCTCCGCTGGTCCTCCGGCCCTGCCAGACGGTAATTCACATCCTCAAAGGCGATGGTCTTGGAGAAGGTCCCGCCCTCCAGCCTGCACAGGCCGTCGGGGAACATATTCTGAAACGGGATGCTGTCCTGCACCGTATGGGCTTTTCCGTCGCCCTTTGCCTGCCGGATCACCGCCTCGATCTGCTTGCGCTCGGCACGGGTGAGTTTACGCTTTGCCGGTTTTTCTGCCTTTTCTCGCAATCCGCTTCACCTCCTGTTCCAGTTGAGATTGCCGCACAAGGGCGGAATAGAGATTGTTGGTCTGGTAGATGCGCACCTTCGGCCGGATGAATTTGTTCTGGATCAGATGGCCCAGGAACACTTCCAGCGGCTGTCCGTTCTTCTCGTACATGGCGAACAGGAAAAAGGGCAGCATCACCAGGATCATGCACAGCGCCGCCGTGGTGGTTCCCAGGCTCGCCTTTGCCAAAAAGAAAAGCGGCACGCCTACCAGCGCCGCCGCTCCGAAACAGATCACTTGTCGTTTGGTCAACCCGAACAGGACCTTGCTCTGTATCCGGCTCAGGTCCTTCGGGATCGTTACATAAGCCAATATTTCACACCTCCTTTAGTGGGCGCCGAACAGGGATTTTGCAAGGCTGCCGGTCTTGAACAGGGTGTAGCACAGTAGAACCGTATAGCCCATGCAGCCCCAGATGGCCGCGGATATGTTGTCGCCGGATGTGGAGATGCCCTCCACCAGCACCGCGTAGATGCCCACGCAGATCATAATGAGGAAGGCCTGGAAGCCCAGGGCCAGCAGAGAGCGAAGGTAGTTCTGTCCCGTGGAGCCCCATTCCCGGTTGACCATCGTGGCAAAGGGGATCGGTCCAATGGATGTGACCAAATACACCTCAATCATTCTGCCGTAGATCACCAGGAAGATGCAGATGGAAAGTATCTGCGTACACAGCCCCACGAACACGCTCTGGAACCACAGCCCCAGCAGGGCACCCACGCTCCAGTCGGCAAGCTGGGTCTCCAGATCGCCCACCACGCCGGAAATGTCAATGCCCGCATCCGAGATGATGACCCCCGCCGACTGACTGACCACATTCTGTGCCATATCGAACACCGCCATAACGATATTCCAGGTGTTGGTGACGATCAGCACCGCGCAGAAGGTCTTGAAAATCCACTTGAAGAAAATCCAGGTGTCGAAGTCGTGGAGGTTGTTCTTCTCGATGATGAGCTGGATCAGCTCGTAGCACATGACAAAGGTGAGGATGATGCCCGCAATGGGGACGATCACCGTCTCCGAGAGATTGCGGATCATGTTGAAGATGCTGCTGTTCCAGGCGGCGGGCGTCATGCCGACCTCCCCGGCGATCTCGCCCACCTTTGTGTTCAGGGTATCAAACATCCCGGTCAGGTTTGAAATGATACCGTCAATGAGCAGTTCCTTGAACCACTCCTGGATCATATCCAATATCAAGGGAGATCACCTCCTTTGCGGGGGCTCCCGCTATGAAACGAAAGCCCCCGCCGGGTTTGGAGAAACATCAGGTGGTGGACAGCAAACCGGACAGCAGGGGGATCAGGGTGATGCCGATGAGGGCAACACCGCCGCCCGCCATGAGCTGCTTGATGCCCTGGCTCTTTATTGATGTGTGATAAAGAAGCAATAGAAGTGTAAAAAATTTTGCCGTTCCTA